>OGOQ01000756.1_pt1 | contig 29099 bp, 19 predicted proteins | sample 1552691 | NCBI WGS metagenome assembly OGOQ01 (sample SAMEA2580209, study PRJEB22360) | human gut metagenome | biome: human gut; feature: human-associated habitat; material: faeces | place: Denmark | collected 2008/2010
TATAAATTTATATATATAATAAACTTCTAAATAAAGGAAAAAGTGAAGGGTCAGAGAAAAACTGAGGAACTGAGTAACTGAGGAACTGAGTCATTGCAGTAAAAACATCATAATCCTCGTAAACACCTGATTTACTGCTTAACTCTATACTTTAAGAGAGCAAAGCTATGAGTTGCTACCCGTAAAACTATGAGTTGTCACCCCGAAAACTATGAGTAAGGAAGTTTAACGACTTTCAATCTGAAAGCACATTTCAAACATTTTCTTATCACACCCCCAAATTTGGCAGTATCAGAGAAAAGTTGTATCTTTGCACGGAATTCCATCCATTCCATCCATTCCTTCCATTTCATCCATACCTTCCAACTCCTTCCATACCGCTCCTTCCATACCGCTCCTTCCATGCCATCCCCACAACTCCTTCCGCCTAGCTTCAGCACGCATCTCTCCATCCGAAGTATTAAAAGGAAAAAGATAAAAAAGGTATGGCTTTTCGAGTTATTTTTTGTACTTTTGCAACCGATAACGCATTTTGCGAACAAAACAGGATTCTTTAAAGAAAAGAAAGGAAATAACAATGAAGAAAATATTATACTTTGTGGCAGCCCTGGCTGCTACATCCTTTATCACTACGATGGGTACCAGCTGCAAGTTTGCACCCGACCAGCATGACGGCGACACGGTAGCTGCCAGCGAGTTTTACCCGATAGATACCTCTGCGGCTCATGCCAAGAAGATGGCGAAGATTGCTGCCATCAAGAACGGAAAAGACAGTGTAGGCATCTATTATGTGGGCAGCAATTCTACCAAAGACCTCATCGAGCTCGTATCCTATCCTTCACGCCGCGACACGATGATGTACAGCAAGACCCGACACATAAAGGTGAAAGGCAATGCCGACATCAACCACGTGGTTCGTGTAGACTTCTATCTGCATAACGGCAAGGATTCGCTGGTGAAGTATGTTGAGGAGGTGGTGCTTTAGCCAATAACCCCAAAAATCAGCACAAAAAAGGCTAGCATGCACGAAACGCACACTAGCCTTTTTCGTATTTTATCTAACCTGAATTTCAAATCACTTAATAGCCTAATCACTAATAACTAATCACTAATCATAAAATCCCGGCTGCTTATACTCAATGCCCAGTTCATCATCTACTGTTGCGATGACACCCTGAATCTGACCCATGGCAAACATACGGCCGAGGAGAGTGTAACCGGCATTGTGACCATGATTGCTCTCATCGAATACGCCACCTGGCTCATCGGTGAAGGTCATACCGTGGTCTACTCGCATTGGCAATCGACGGCCGGAATTGCACTTGCCTTCCTGCTCAGCCTTCTCGAAGATGCGGCAAAGTTCAATGAGATGGCCGCGACCACCCAAGTGAGAAGCCTCTGTAAAGTTGCCGTTAGGGAAAATGTAGCAAGAGCGCAGATGAACAAAATGAGTGCGGTCAGCAAACTGCTTAGCCATTGCCACACAGTCGTTGTGCTCGCCGGCAGAGAATGAACCTGCACAGAAAGTCAGACCATTGTGCTTGTTTGGCACAGCATCGAGCATCCACTGGATATCCTCGGCACGACCGATGATTCTTGGCAAGCCGAATACAGGATAAGGAGGATCGTCTGGGTGAACACACATGTTGATGTCGTACTCATCGCAGATAGGCATGATAGCCTCCAGCCAGTACTTCATGTTCTCCTGCAACTTCTTCTTGTCGATGCCATCATAAAGCTTCAACAGGTCGCGGAACTTCTGGACAGGAGCTGAATCGCCCTCGCTGAAGTTACCCGATACGAAGCCCTGAGTCTTGATAATGATATTCTCTACCAGGGCATGATCCTGCTCTGGTGTAGAAGTCTTTTTGATTTCATCAGCCTCAGCCACGAGGTCTCTGCCCCACTTGTGCTCCTTAGAGAACTCAGCCCAATCCTCACGAGCGCCTTCACGCTGCAGGATATAGATATCAAAGTAGGCAAACTCGCCCCAGTTCATATAGAGGTTGTTGGCTCCGTTAGGATTGTCGTGAGACAAATCGGTACGAGCCCAGTCTAATACAGGCATGAAGTTGTAGCAGATGCACTTGATGCCTTCCTCGCCCAGGTTGCGGAGACTCTCCTTGTAAACCTCAATCTGATGATTACGATCTGGACCACCATATTTCAGGGTTTCAACAACAGGCAAAGACTCTACCACGCTCCATTTCATACCATAAGACTCGATGTACTCCTTGAGTTCATGAATTTTCTCGCGTGTCCAAACCTCACCCAGAGGAACATCGTGCAATGCTGTTACGATACCCTCAACACCTATCTGTTTCAACTGTGCAAGCGTAATCTTATCTTTCTTGCCAAACCAGCGCCATGTTCTTTCCATATATATTATATAATGTAAAGTTTAAAAATGAATTATCTTTCAGCAACATACTTATGCAATGTCGCTCTTACAGCACCCTTACCGGCAAAGAGTTCCTTCACCATGCCCTCAATCTGCTCGCCGAAGCCAGCCTCATAGAGATCGAGACCGAACACATCCTTGCGGGAATAGAGGTTCTTGAGACAAGAGTAGTCCTGATCAGCCTTGCCTACTTCAAGAGGAGCTACGATAGCCTGTAGCTCTGCCAACAATGGGTCAGAAGATGGCTCGAATGGCTTCAGGTTATCATCCAATGCCTTGAGATAACGGGCATAACCAGCCAATACCAGAGGAATCAACACAAGGTTGCTCTTGTCGAGACCGCGGTCGATATACTTCTTGATAGTCTCACCGAAACGGATAGAGAGTTTCTGGCTGGTATCGGTAGCGATACGCTGAGGAGCATCTGGCATGAACGGGTTAGGCAGACGCTTGTTGATAACGGTGCCGATAAACTCGTATGGGTTCAATACACCTGGATCTGTTACTACTGGCATTGCCTCGATATAACCGATCTTCTGGATGAATGAACGCAAATCCTCATCAGCCATCTCGGCAGAAATCAAGGTATAGTCGAGCATGCAACCATAGATTGACATGGCTGTATGGAGAGGGTTCAGACAGGTGGTTACCTTCATGGTCTCAACCTCATCTACAGTCTTGCGGGATGTATAGAGCGCACCGCCCAACTCCAATGGCGGACGACCGTTGGTATAAGTATCCTCGCAAACGAGATACTGCACTTCCTCGGCATTTACGAAAGGAGCGGTGAAAGTATGCTTCTCGGTGATAATTGTATTGTTATCCTCGAAACCATCCTCAGCGAGCATCGCCTGTACCTTCTCGTGTGGACGAGGAGTAATCTTATCAATCATAGACCAAGGATAGGTAATCTTGCTGCTGTCATTGATATAATCTACGAAACCAGCCTCTACGATACCATCCTGTGCCCAACGCTCAGCATAAGCCTTTACGCCAGCCTTAACATGGTCGCCGTTGTGAGAACAGTTGTCGGTAGACTGAAGAGTAAGTGGCAACTTGCCTGCCTTATAACGCTCATAGAGAAGAGCGGTAAGCTTACCCATAGCAAATACTGCATCAAGACCACGTGCCAAATCGGCATCATTATAAGAATATCCCTTCTCTGTGATGGTGAAAGTTACCATCTGCAAAGTTGGAGCCTGGAAAATCTGAACCAGACGCGCCCAGTCGTCAGCAAACTGCTTGTCAGCCTTGATACTTTCGGTAACAGATGCGATAACCTTCTTTTCGATAGTACCATTAGACTGGAGGCTTACGAGAAGAGAGAGATTATTATAAGGACGATAAACCTTATCGATAATTTCGTAGTCGAAGCTTTCAGCAACAATAACACCACGATCGTACTTGCCGGTGTTAAGTGCATCGTTAAGAATAGCAGCAGGGAACGCACGGAAGATGTTACCTGCACCAAAGTGAACCCAAGTAGGTTCATCATGTGTCTTCTTAGCTACAGCAGCAATATCATACTTAGGGAGCTCATAACCTTTGGCTTCCCATTCTGCAGCTTGAAAGTTGTTAGAAAGAATGTCATTCAGTTTCATAATTAATAATTATTGATGTTGTTTTATGTAAATTTTTATCTTTTTATAAGCAATACAATGATTCCTCTTCTGTTGAGTCGGGGCAAAATTACGAATTTAATTTGAAATACCGCTCCTTTTTAGAGATTATTTCAACATATTGAACAATAAAAAAATTAAATTGAACAATAAGAAATGTTACGGTAACCCCAAAAAATACTTTTCGCCCTGTTTCCATTTTAACCGGTAGTAGACTATTTATATACACTTTACAGATTATCCAGTTCCTTGATCTGCTTTTTCGGTGTCACTCCAAGTCCCTTCAGACTCTCTACCCTTCTCATCACATTGCCGGTGCCGTCATAGAGTTGCTTCTTTGCCTTATCAAAAGTACCCGAAAGGCGGGTTATCAGATCACCCACACTCATAAAGGTATCTTCGAAGCCAGCCACCTTATCATACAGGTCAGCAGCCGTCTTCACGATTTTCTCCACATTCTTGTTCTGCCGGTCATACTGCCAGAGATTATACGCCAGCTGCAACGCCATGAGCAGATTGCTTGGTGAGATGATGATAATCTTCTTCTGATAAGCATAACGGCTGAGATTCGGCTGCTGCTTCATCGCTGCGATATAACTGGTCTCGTTAGGGATGAACATCAGTACGAAGCCGATGGCATCATCCACCAGTTTGGAATAGTCTTTGGCTGCCAGTTCATCGATGTGCTTTCGTACGCTCAGCGCATGTGCCTTCATCAGGCGTTCCTGTTCAGCCTCATCTTCAGCTGCCAGAGCTTCGGAATAGGCGGTAAGCGAAACCTTGGAATCGATGACCACACTTCTGCCTTCCGGGAATCTGACGATGACATCCGGACGATAGTTCTTTCCCTCTTCATCTTTCGTATTCTCCTGAATGAAGAATTCCTCATCTTTGCGAAGTCCGCTGTTCTCCAGGATGGTTTCCAGCACCATCTCGCCCCAGTCGCCCTGCATCTTGCTGTCGCCCTTCAATGCCTTGGTCAGGTTGGCAGCATCGGAGCCAATCTTCTCGGTCTGCTCCTTCAGGTTCAGTACAGCCTGCTGCTGTTCCTGCTGGAAGAGTTTCATCGTTGCCTCGAAGGTGTTCTGCAGTTCCTTCTTGTTCACCTCGTTCTGGGTTTTGCTCTCCTCTACCGATTTCTTGAAATCAGCAAACTGTTCCTTGATAGGTTTCAGGAGTTCATCCATCTGCAGACGGTTGTTTTCCTGCAGAGCCGACTGCTTGGCAGCCAACTGCTCAGCCGCCACCTTCTGCTGTTCTATCGTCATTCGCTGCATTTCCTGCTTCAGGCTCTCGAGTTTCTGTGCCCACTGCTGGTCGCTTTCCGCTCTGAGTTTTGCCGCATACAGCCGCTCGTTCTCCATTTGAGATTTCATTGATTGAACTTCAGAAGCATGATGCAGTTTTATCTGTTCAATGTTAGCCGCCAGCACCTGAGCCTTCGCTACGAGCTGGGTTTTCTCCTCGCCCGCACTTTTTGCTTCCATCAGTTTCCCTACGAAGAATCCGATGGCAAGCCCTATGATGATTCCAATTACTATTTCCATTTATCCTTGTATTGAATGATTCTGTAAATCTGCAAAAATTATGATTTGCAAAAGTAATCATTTCAAGACATAACACCAAACATCATGGGGGATTCTTGTAGATATTTAACTCTTCTGCATTTTACTATGCAAACAAAAAGAGCGCACCGCTATCGGCACGCTCTTTTCTTTAACTCATCTTTTAAATATACATTATCGGTTGGCTGTAGACCACTGATAAGTATCAGTGCAATGGATATCTGCACTCTGGTCGGCAATCATCAACTTGAAGTCGCCTTCCTCCAATCTCCATTTGCCATTCCAATCTACGAAGGCCAAATCGTCTGCCTTTAATTCAAATGTCATGGTCTTGGTCTCACCAGGCTGAAGTTCCACCTTGTCGAAGGCACGGAGACGACGGCCATCAGGCACCATACTAGCGATGAGATCGCTACTGAACAGGAGGACACTCTCCTTGCCTGCCACCTTTCCCGTATTCTTCACATCCACGCTCACCTTGATGATGTCGCCGTGGCGGAAATCAGACTGAGAAACCTTCAGGTTGCTATATTTGTAAGAGGTATAACTCAAACCATATCCGAAGCCCCACTGCTGGGTAATCTTCGCATTGTAGTCGTAAGCACCTTCCATCGTACCCACCTCCTCACTCTTCTTGAAGTCATAGTTGGCGAGCGAATTGATTTCCTTAGGATAGGTGTAAGGCATCTTGCCACTGAAGTTTGACTTGCCCGATACCAGGTTTGCCAAGGCATCGCCGCCCATGTTGCCAGGGATAAGGATGTTGATGATACCCTGTGCCAATGGTTCGATGTCAGCGATGAGACGAGGGCGACCTTCATTCAATACCAGAACGACAGGCTTACCGGTCTTGGCGAGTTCCTTCACGAGATTGCGTTGGTTCTCTGAAAGCCAAAGGTCGGTCAGATTGCCCGGAGTCTCTGTGTAAGAGTTCTCACCGATACAGGCTACGATAACATCAACATTCTTTGCTGCATCAACTGCGCCCTGAATCTGAGGTTCGTTCTCCTCCCAGTATTTTCCCTTCTCATTATAGGTAACACCCTGGTTCAAGATAACATTCTCCTTGCCATACTCATTACAGAATGCCTCATAGATGGTATTGTACTTGCCGGCAAACTCATCGGCACGATGTCCCTGCCAGGTATAGCTCCATCCACCATCCAGACAACGCATCTGATTGGCATTAGGCCCCGTAAGGAGAATCTTCTTGCCATGCTGCAAAGGAAGGATATTACCCTCGTTCTTCAGGAGCACCATACTCTCGGTAGCTCCCTCCAAGGCGAGCTTGGCAAACTCCTCGCCACCAAATTTAGGATATTTCTTCAGTTTCTGGGTTGGGTTCTTGAAGAGGTCGAGACGGTACTTCATGCGAAGCACACGGCGACAGGCATCGTCGATGCGACTCATCGGAATCTTACCTTCCTTCACCAGTTCTACAAGGTAGCCACAAGCATCGCAAGAATAAGGTTCCATAATCATGTCAATACCGGCATTAATGGCGATGCGGAGCGCATCCTTCTTGTCCTTTGCCACCATCTCACGAGTATAGAGATTGTTGATGTCTGCCCAGTCGGTGATAAGCACACCATCCCATCCAGTCTCTTCCTTCAGCCATCCTGTCAGGATGTCCTTGTTGGCATGCATCGGCATACCATTGACGGAAGCGGAATTCACCATCACGGTTAAGGCTCCAGCCTGCAGACCCGCCAGGAAAGGAGCGAAGTGCTTCTCTCGCAAGTCGGCAGGAGAGATATAGGCTGGCGTACGGTCTTTACCGGTCCAAGGCACACCATAGCCCATGAAGTGCTTCATTGAAGTGGCAATGTGATACTGATCGATGTTGTTTGGGTCCTCACCCTGGAAGCCATAGACCATCGCCTTGCCCATCTCTGAACTGAGATAGCAATCCTCGCCAAAGTTCTCCCAGATGCGAGGCCAACGGGCATCACGGCCGAGGTCAACGGTAGGACTGTAAGTCCAAGGTATACTCACTGCACGAGTCTCATAAGCGGTAGCCTCAGCCGAACGGCGAGCTATCTCACGATTGAAGGTGGCAGCCACATTGATGTTCTGCGGGAAGAGGGTTCCGCCCTGTGTATAAGTAGAACCATGGTTCTGGTCGAGACCGAAGACACAAGGGATGCCGATGCGCTTCATCGAGATCTTCTGAATCTGCGCGATGTACTTCTCCCACTGCTTGGCTGTAGGAGCGCAGGTATTTGGAGCGTTGAGGATAGAGCCAATCTTATAGCGGGAAAGGATAGAATCGGTCTTGTGCTCGTCGATATAGAACACACCGTTCTTGTCGTTGGCACCAAAGAGGTCGGTCACCAATTCCATCATCTGACCTATCTTTTCCTCCAAGGTGAGTTTCTTCAGAGTTTGTTCTACCTGAGCCTCAATCTTAGGGTCGCTCTTGATAACCGGAACATTGGCACTGGCTGTATAAGCCAATGCCAACATTGAAATAGATAATAATATTTTCTTCATAATTCGTAAAGGTTTGACGTTTTATGATAAAAACGGAAATCTTTCTAATATATTATTCAATAGTTACTTTTTTTACGGTGTAACCATCACCCACGAGGAGGAAACCATCCTGCTCTGTCAAGAGTTGGATAGAGAGGTCGGTCAGTTCAAACTTCCATGTAGCAGGTCCATCCACCATGAAGTCGCCACGTTCTATGTCGCCCCCCTTACCAGTAAGGATGTTGTTCCACCAGTTGGTAGCAGCGGTACCCTGACCTTTTCCATCCACATAGACACGGAGGATAGTACCCGCCTTCACCTTTGAGAGGAAGGTATCCTTCAAGGCATCGAACGGTGTACCCCATGTTACAGAGAACTCACCTTCCCAGAGGGTATTCTCCATAGATGGACGTGGCTCTGTAGTTACCTTGATGGTACCGCAAGGGAACTGGTTGCCCTCACCATCTACCAAAGTGATATCATAGTCACCATTCTCCAAACCTGTAGGAGCTGTGAGCTTCAAGGCTGTGCCCTCTTCGAGAACCTCGAAGGCTACTTCCTTGCCACCTACCATTACTTTAGTAACTGTACCGAGATTCTTGCAATTACGGATAGTGGTCTCAGCACCTGGAGCTACCCAAAGCTCGATGGCATTGGTACCCACGGCTGGGTCATCGGCAGCAGGAGTCACGGTAACGTTCAAGGTGCGGGATGTGCTCTTGCCCTTGGTGGTGGTTGCCACAATCTTCAGTTCATGATTACCTATAGGCAAAGTTTGGTCGATGGTGGTACCTTCATAAATCTGAGTGCCATCGAGCAACCATGTCACAGTGGTGTAGTGAACAGGTGTCACCTTGATTTCCAACTTATAATTAGTCTTGCGGTCTATCTTGGAATCAGCCAAGTCGGTGTTCAAGATACGTGGTGCGTCATCTTCGCTGACGGTGAAGTATGGATCATCGTCAGAAGAGCAAGAAGACAAGGTAGATGTACCAGCCAGTGCGAAACCCACGGCTAAGAGCATCATCATAGCCTTCAAGACTTTTCCCTTATATTGTTTCATTGTCTTATTCATAATTAATTATTCTATTCTATTGTCCTATAAGACTTAACATTTAACACTTAACATTAAACACTACTTGCTATATCCCTTTCCGAATGGAGGATTGAAGTCTGGCTGAAGGTTTACATCAGCCTTGTCCCACCAGAGGCGCTTGTGCCAATCGTCTGTACCACCCATGCGGTCGATGGCAGCCTTGTAGTTGGCATTGTTGTACTGAGCTTCCAACTCAGGATACTGCAAGCGGACAGGCATTGACCAGTTAGAATCCGTATAAGTGAAACCATTCTTGGTCAAGAGATCACGATTCAAGATGGCAGGATAGTCAGAGCGGCGCATGTTAGCCCAACCCTCAGAAGGGTTCATCATGTGGAGAATCCAAGCCTGGGTGTTGATGGTCTCCTTAGGATTGTCACCCAACTTGTTGTTGGCAATGAACTCGTTGATCTCATCCTCAGAAATCTTGTTGGATGTAAGATAGTAATTGTTGAGCAACTCCATGCTGGCACGAACACCAGCCTCGTAGTGACTCTCAGCATCACCACCACCTACATTCCAACCCTTGGTTGCAGCCTCAGCCTTGAGGAACTCTACCTCAGCATAGCTCATCAAGTCGCCAGGACAAGAAGGCATCTCGAAGTCGATGTTCAGGCAAGGACGACTAGCTCGGGCTATATAATCAGAGTTGGCATAAGTGTTCGCGTCTATCTCTGCATACTTCTTCAAAGTAGGAAGGTCATCCAACGTAGCTGGATTCATCCAGTCTGTGTACCAGGCTGCACCAGGGTTGCAAGGCTCCTCACCGAGGTTCTTGCTCTGGAAGTAAGCCAGGAAATCATCGGTCAAGTCGATGTTCTGCTCCTTATCTGGCTTCACCTGACTACGCTTGATATTGTAGTAGTGACGGCAGATGCGATAGAGACGAGGGTCGTTGGTATTCTGCAACTGATAGAACAAGGTAGAGCATACCATGGTAGGCGATGTGGCATCCTGACCATAGAGAGTCTCGCTCAATGCATTGGCACGGAAATCGTAGTCGTTGGCTCCATCATAATAGGTAAATGGTGCATCAGCATACTTGATATAAGCATCATCTGCAGCACTGGCGATGGCACCGGCAGCCACAGCCTTCTCAAACTCCTCCTTTGCCTTCTGTGGATTAACATCGGAAATGCGCATGGCATAGCGCATACGGAGTGCATTGGCATACTTCTTCCACTGAGCTACATCACCACCCATGCTGGTGACATCACCAGAAATGTGGTCGGTACCTGTGCCAAGCTGCTTCTCGCAAGCGTCAAGTTCATCGAAGAACCAGCTGTAGAGTTCCTCTACGGTATCATACTTAGGGTTGGAGATACCTGAGATATAACCCAGACCTGCCTCCGAACAAGGCACGTCACCGTAGGTATCTGCCAAAACTGCCGTGATATAGACACGATGGATACGAAGTGCTGCATTCAAGTTTGCCTTGTCAGCAGAATTGTGGATGGCATCCACAAGGTTCTTGATACTGATTTCATAATAGCGGTCCCAAACTCGACGGGTCATATCATCTTCTCTGAAATTAGAACCAGCGTAATTGGTTACATTCCAACCACCAGCGAAATACTGTGGAAAACCAGTTATATAGTTACGATAGGTATCCATCAGACTGAAGTCACCGTAAGTCTGCAACAAAGCTGTTGTCAACTGTGCGTTAGGGTCGAGCTCGCTCACCTTGGTCTTGTCGGTATTGATGTTGCTCAAGGTATCATCAGAGCAAGAAGTCATCGCAGTGCCGGTTGCCATCAGGGCGAAAGCCATCATCAGGCTGCTCTTACCTATATATTTCTTGATTATATTGTTCATTTTCTTACCTTATTATATATTAGAACTCTTCTAAAGAAATTGATTCATTTTTTCGAGACTAGAACTTCACGTTCACGTTCAAACCATAACTCTTGCGAGATGGCAGGGAACCATATTCCAGACCGAGACCTGAGGTGTTGTAGCTGGAGTCTGGGTCGATGTTAGGAATGTTCTTCCAAACAATGAATGGGTTACGAGCCACGAAGGATACGGTCAAGCCCTTGACATACTTGCCCAGGATGCTCTCTGGGAAGGTATAGCCGAAAGTAATCTCACGACACTTCACGTAAGAGTTGTCGTAAACGAAGGCACTCTGCACGCCATTTGCCACATGCTTCCAGTAATCTTCAGGGTTCACGGCGATGTCGTTCTTGCGATAAGTACCGTCGCCATTGTCGATGACACCATCTACGACAAATCCCTTGCAGTTACCTGCTGCACGCCATGCGGCAAGATCCATACCCGAAGCCTTGCGAGCCTCCTCAGAAGAGTACCACTCCTCACGGCCTGCCAATGTTCCCTTTGCCTTACCTGTCTGATATGCTGAACGCATGGACATAGAGTAGATGTCGGCACCTACCTTCACATCGAATGCTGCTGAGAGGCGGAAGTTCTTGTAGCTGAAGGTTGAGTAGAAACCACCTGTCCAGTCCCAAGTAGAGTTGCCGATGGTCTTGACCTTCTGGTCAATCTTTGGAAGACCAGTAGCTGCATCGACAACCACCTGACCCTTGTCGTTGTAGAGGAAGTCGTGTCCACGAATAGCTCCATAGTTCTCGCCAACCTGAGCACCTACTGATACACCGCACCATGTGGCCTTGGCAAGCTCAAAATAGTCCATGCCATCGGTGAGCGACTTCACCTTGTTGGTATTCTTCGAGAAGTTGACACCCAAGTCCCAAGCGAAGTCCTTGATCTGCAAGGCACGGGCATTGAGGGCAATCTCGACACCCTGGTTCTGAATCTCACCGGCATTGATGAGGCGGTAAGCATAGCCAGAGGTGGTGGTTGAAGCCAAACTCAAAATCTGGTTCTTGGAGTTCTGGTTGTAATAGGTGGCATCCAAGCCCAAGCGTCCGTTAAGGAACTTCATCTCCAAACCTACCTCGTAAGAACCTGTCATTGTAGGCTTCAAATCCTTGTTTGGCTGTGTTGAGTTGGCTATCATACCGATGGTATAACCCGAGTAGCTGTACTTGCCCGTGGTATAGTTGAGTGCCAACAGGTATGGATCGGTATCGCTACCTACCTTTGCCCAAGATGCGCGAATCTTACCATAATTGATGAACTTCTTGTTCTTGATAAACTCAGAGAAAACCAAGCTACCAGATACAGAAGGATATACGTATGTATTGTTATTTGTAGGGAGCGTAGACGACTTATCGCCACGGAGGGTTCCCTCCAAATAGTAAGTATGCTTGTAGCCGAGACTTGCGCTGGCATAGAGAGAGCTGATCTGTTTCTTGTACATGCTCTCACGAGTATTCTGTTCCTGATAGTTCATGATGTTCTTGATGCCATTCATCTGCTGGTTGAGACCGATGTTTGTAGTGGTCTTGTTGTTCACCTTGAAGATGTTACCACCAGCGGTAGCGTTGACATCGAAGTCGCCCCATGAGTTGTTGTAGAGGGCGAGTATCTCGGCGTTGAGTGTGCGGTTGTTGAAGATTTGGTCGGTAAGCTTTCCGGCAGGAGTTCCTGGAGTTGTCTTGGCGATGAAGTCCTCGAAGTTCATGCTGTTGATGTCGGTACCGATAGTACCCTGCAACTTGAGGTGCTTGTTGATGTTCCAGATTGCCTTACCCGTAAAACGGAACACGTCCTTGTCGGATGTATTGCTGTTCTTATAGAGATCCCAGTATGGATTCTTGTTATACTGATCGTTACCATTCCAGTTGGAGTAGTTGCCGTCGGCATCCTCATAGTGCTTCAACCAAGCCTGGTCATAGGTACCCACCAAGGTCATGAGGTTTTTACCCACGTTGCTTTGGGAGTCACCAAGGGCAGGACGGTTCTTTACCTTCTCACGAGTATAGTTGGCGGTGAAGTCGAAGTCAACAGGACCGGCAGAGGTATTCACACGGAGGTTGAAGTTGTCACGACTCATATTGGTATTTGGCAAGATATCCTTGTTGCGCATATCGGTAACAGAGAAACGCATACCCGTCTTACCGGAATTTACTGAGAGGATGGCAGAGTTCTGGGTAGTGAAACCTGTACGGAAGAAACCAGAAGCATTGTTAGGATGCATCATGAATGGACGTTCCTCGCCATCGAAATATTTGAACATGAAGTCATCGGCCTTAGGTCCCCAACTGGCATTGGTACCAGAAGTGCTCGAATTAGGAAGCTCACCATTGTAGCCAGCACCATATATCTCCTGGATGTCGTCCCATTTAGCCAACTGAGTATCGATAGTATAAGAACCATTGTACTCCACGGAAATTTTATCCTTCTCCGCCTTCTTGGTCGTAATCAAGATAACACCATGGGAAGCACGGCTACCATAGAGGGCAGAGGCAGCAGGACCTTTCAATACGGTCATCGTCTCGATATCGTCAGGATTGATGGCAGAGATACCATCACCGAGGTCATAACCACCAGCTTCACCAGCACTGCCAAAGTTTGTATTATCCAAAGGCACACCATCCACCACGTAAAGAGGCTGGTTATTGCCTGCCATTTCTGTATTACCACGAAGAAGCACGCGGGTAGAACCAGAAGCACCGCCAGCGGTGTTCTGCACAACGAGACCAGCCACCTTACCTGAAAGAGAGTTGATGACGTTGGTTTCCTTCGCCTTGGTAAGTTCCTCACCTTTAACCTCCTCCAAGCCATAGCCCAAAGCCTTGCGGTCGCGCTTGATACCAAGGGCGGTAACAACGACCTCATTCAAGGCCTTACCATCTTCCTGCATCTGTATTTTCATGCCATTAGCAGCTTTCACGGTCATCGTCTTGTAACCGATGTAGCTCACTTCGAGCGTTGCTCCAGGCTTACAGTTCAACGTAAAGTTACCATCAATATCGGTAACGGCACCATTGGTTGTACCTGCCACCTTCACGCTAGCGCCAATCAAGGTTTCGCCAGTGGCATCCACCACTGTACCCTTGATGCCTTGGTTCTGCTGAACGCTCATCGCTGCATTGTTCATCTGGGCAGCGAGAATGGAAGAAGCAGGCATCCACATCAAACCTGCACCGAGCAGGCCGAGAAACATAGTTTTCTTTCTCATAATTGATATCTTGTTTTTAATTTAACATTATTCTTTCCCAAAGATTCCTTCGAGAATCCAAGGAGCATTCACCTTCATACTCTTGAAACGGTCGAAGATGCCATACTTCTCAGAGCCGTTGCCGAAGTGGTTGTTGTCCCAAACGAAAGTAGAGAAGCCTCGTTTGCGAGCCTCCGTAGTCAAGAACTTACAGTAGTAGGTCATGTTTTCATGCACTTTCTCTGAGTTTGACTTATAGTGATCGGTTACTCCCCACTCTCCTATTACGATACCCAGTCCTTTGTTGCTCCAGGTATTCACCGCCTTGTCGAAGAAATCCGTCATCGTTTTCTCGTTTTCAGCAGGTATCTTGCCAGCATCCTTGTAAGCATCACCCCAGTAATCGTAGGTGCAATCGCCGGCGTAGCTCCATGGCTGATAGTAGTGAAATTCCACACTCATATAGTTGTTGCCATTGCCTTCGGCATCCTTCGGAATGATGAAATCTCCATTCTCGATGCCAAACCAAGGGTTACAAACGTAAGTCTGTAAGATGAGGTGACGCTTGGCATTGTTGCCGCCTGTGGCACGAACCATATCCACGAATATCTGATTGTAAGCATTCTGCACTTCGAGGTTTTCGGCTGTAGGTTTGCCCCAGTTGTCCCTGATGTGAACCTCATTGGTACCGGCGAAAGCCAAGCGACTGTCATAATTGGCAAACTCAGAGGCGATATTCATCCAGAGGAGCGCAAGCTTCTGGCAGTTTTCTTCCTTATATTGATAGGTAGGACGACCTTCGAGCCATTTTTCATGATGCACATTGATGATAACCTTCAAACCGTTGTCAAGGCACCAGCCCACCACCTCCTTGATGCGAGCAATCCAAGCCTTGTCGATGCTCATCGCCTGAGCGTTGGTAATGTGGCACTGCCAACGGATTGGAATACGGATGGCATTGAAACCTGCCTTCTTCACGGCTTGTATCATCTTCTTGGTAACAACGGGATTGCCCCAGGCTGTCTCTGCATGGACAGAACCATCAGGGTTGCCAATCTGCATCGACTCACCATCCTGACCAGGAGCAGAGCACTCAAATTCGTTGCCAAGATTCCACCCCACAACGTCTTTATTCCATTGCTGGGCTGTAGGTATGGATTCGCCTACGCCATCTGAACTGCTGGATGATTGCAACGTACTTGCTTCGCATGAGAAACATGTGAAGACGCCTATTAAAAAGAGGCTAAATTTCAAAAAGTTCCTTTTCATTTTTATGTTTATATTGTTATTGTTTCGTTTTTTAAATAACTGTTTAACTTACGTAACAGAATCTGGCTGCAAAGATAAAGAAAAGGAACTTTCAAAGGGTTAGATAACAAACAAAAAAGGTTTCGATTCAGACATATTATCTAAACAGAAACCTTTTCTTAGAATTTAAAACTCTAATTTACAGATACTTACTTGGAGAGACTCCAAAGTGCTTTTTAAATACAGTACTAAAGTACTTCACATTTACAAAACCGGCTTTCACAGAGACCTCCAGCACACTATCCCCCTGTTTCAGGAAAATTGCAGCCTGCTCCAGACGTATCAAACGCATAAAATCCTGCGGACTTTGACCCGTAAGAGTCTTCAGCCTACCATAGAAAAGCGTTCTGCTCATCGCCATCTCTCTACTGAGTCGGTCGATATTAAAGTTTGTGTCGCTCAGATGAGCCAACACCAAACGGGTAGCTTTATCTACAAAAGCCTGGTCTTGCGGATTCAGAACAGCTTCTGCCACATTTTCGAATGTCTGGCCTTGCTTATTCAAGACAGAATCATCCTTTTTCTCTTCAGAAGTTCCAGTAGGTTCCAAGTGTTCATTGGAAGAATCAGAACCCACAATCTGCCCGGAAGAAGCAGACTCAGAAGCAACTTCTCCTCTAACAAGAGCAAGGCTTCTGTCCATATAATACTGACTCAACCGGCGACGATTCTTCAAAATACTGGCAATCTTACTCGCAAGAATAGCAGTATCGAATGGCTTGGCTATATAGTCATCAGCACCCAGTCCGAGTCCCTCTATCATAAAGTCACGACCAGCCTTGGCAGTCAGCAGGATAACAGGCAGCCATGATGTTTCCTTATTTTCCTTGATGCTGCGACAGAACTCATCTCCGTGCATTCCCGGCATCATGACATCTGAAACAACGATATCACATACCCCGCCCTCTTTCAAATATTTCAAGGCAGCCTCTGCACTCTCCACATCAACTACTTGATAAGAATCACCAAAAGTCATTCTGATATATTTGCGAAGATCTTCATTGTCATCGACAAAAAGAAGTGTATCCGTTGAAACATCAGCATCCTGCAGAACCGCAGAAGACACAGTCTGGCAAGTCTCATCATGCTTATCTTCAGCTAAAGAAGATTCAGTTACAACATTTTTCTTTTCTCCTACAAGCCGGACAGAAGAATCTGTTACATTACCTAATGGCATCTTCACACAGAAAGTAGTACCCTTTCCTTCCTCACTTACGAAACTAAGCTTTCCTCCTAATTTCTCTACAAGCTTTCGTGTAAGCATCAGTCCTAATCCACTTCCCATTTCCTGGGAATTTATCGCATTAGAAGCCCTGAAGAAGGTCTTGAAGATACTCTTAATTTCGGACTTTGGAATACCTATACCTGTATCACTGACATGAATCATAGCCATCTTACCTTCAACAGAAGCCGACAACGTAACCTTTCCACCTTGAGGTGTATATTTGATAGCATTCGAGAGAAGATTTTCCAATATCAGATCCATCATTTTGACATCAGAATGAATCTGTTGCTGCGGACACGTTTCAATACACAGTTGAATATGCTTCTCCTGAGCTGCCAATACAAACTTTTCCAACTGCACACGTAAAAGCATCGGCAATTCTATATCTTGCAGGCGAACCTGTTCGGCAGACTGCTCTACCTTTTGGAAGTCAAGCAATTCTGTAACCATCTTCAATAGTTTGTTGCCGTTGCGGTGCGCCATATCCAAGAATCCACGACTTTTCTCACTCAAGTTGGAATCATTAGCCAGATTATCAAGAGGAGCCAACACGAGACTCAAAGGAGTACGTATGTTATGGGCTGTATTAACGAAGAAATTGATTTTTTCATCATAATACTTTCGCTGTAAGCGCTCTTTGTAATACTGCCAGACAAAATATAAGATGGCAGCAAAAATACAGAGATAGATAATCCATGCCCACCAGGTATTCCACCAAGGTTGGGCTATATGAATTTCCAAAGTTGTTTCTCCCAATTCTCTACCATTACTTCTGCAGATAGCCTTTACATGAAGCACATAGCTGCCCGAAGGCAAATTTACAAATCGTGCCAACTGATTAGAAGATGGTTTACTCCAATTACGGTCGTATCCTTCCAAATAATATTGATATTGAATATCATACTGGTATTGATAATTGATACTCTCGAAAGAAACAACCAGCATATTCTCATTATGGCTAAGACTCAATTTGCCTTTCTTCAACATTTCAAAGAGACATTCATTCCAGTAATCGGAACGTTCGACACCTTCAACCTCAACACTATGAATACGAAGTGGAGCGGCATAATTCAAACCTTTGGCAAACATAGGAGCCAAAGCGACAACTCCATCGTTGCTGCCAAAAAGCACCCTGCCATCTGAAGTACACGCAACAGACATTCGGTTATACTCACGTTCCATTCCCTTAAAGATGTTGAGGTTTACTATCTTCCCCTGTTTCATGAACGCCAAACCTTTATCCGTACTTATCCACAAATTGCCATTAATACCTTTTATAAGTCCATAAACAGTATTAGAAGGCAAAGCGTCCTGATTAGTATAACGCTTAAACTTCTTTGTCAGGAAATCATAATCATAGAGCCCTCCTCCATCCGTTCCAATCCAAATATGACGGGAATCCTGAAAAGCCATACTGTTGACAAACAAATTAATGTCTTTATCGGGATACTGTTCAGGATAAAAGAAATGACGAGGATGCAAAGGTTCGCGCTTATCAATCAAATAGCCTCCATGCGAAGTTCCTACAGCAATAAAACGCTTATCCAGTGATTCCGTGATGCATTGCACTTCGTTGACTGGCAGATAGAATACCGACTTTCCCGTTCCATTCAAATTATATTTATCTGAAGGGAAACAAGCCATATCTCCATCCAAACATCCCACCCAAATATTACCATCGCTATCAGTAAAAAGACTGAATACGTAATCACTCTTCAACATTCCTGTTTCCACTGAATAAGCAGGCATACTAGTGCCATCAGCATGAACCTGATATACGCCATTACCATAGGTACCAACCAGAATTCTGCCGTCTACAGTCTGACAAATCGTAAGCGCCACTTTATTATATAATCCATGATGCCAAAGACGAGTCTGCGCATCATAAACACTTACTCCTTTATCTGTGGCATACCATATTTTCCCATCACGGCTTTGGAAAACATCGTTCACACAATTATCTATCAGCGATTGATTGTTGAGATATTCATGTGTAATATATTCCAAAGTATGTTTCATCGGTATTGCCAAATCTACTCCTCCCGAGTAAGAGCCTGTCCATAAATCGCCAAAACGATCGCAGCACAAGGTATATAATCCATTACCATTCAATACGTTACCTGGGCGCCCATCTGTATCAAGCAAGAGTTTGGTTTGTTTATTCGAACTGTCATAAGCATATATTCCAGCTCCATCTACAGCCATCAGAAGAGTCTGCTTATCATATAAAATGATTGAACGTACGGGAATTTTAGGAATGTTTTGCAAAGATTGGAAATCAGCAGATTTTATCAGCTTCCAAGTACGATCATCCATCACTTTAACTCCTTCGTGAAAAGTACCCAGCCAGATACGATGTCCCACAATATCATGATAAGAGGATACTACAGAACTGCCACTAATCTTCTTTTCTAACTTCCGGGCAGACATCGAATAGCAATAAACATCTTTAAATGTTCCTATCAAGAGTTTCTGACCTATAAATTGGATATGATTAATATAGGTATTTTTCAATACAAACCTACCCTTAGCTGTCTCCCGAACTATCTCCTTTCCATCAGTAGCTGCTGATAAGCAATAAATACCTCTATCCATAGCTAACCAGAAATTGCCCTTCCCGTCTACCAACAGTTCGTTCAACACGATACTTCCACCTAAAATATTCTGAAGATTACATTTCAAGACAAATGCATCTTTCCTCTTATCATATATATACACCTTTCCCTTGTTGTCGTAGGCGTAAATCAGATGTTGCGCATCCTTAGTCAGTTTAATACTTCTACCACTAGCATCACTATACGGCATCTCTGTGTATAAAGTATAATTGGTTACCTGTTGCCCATTATATCGGTCAACTCCACGCTTAGTACTTATCCACATGGCACCGTCCTCAGCCTCGACAATAGAATAAACACGAGGGCTGGAAAGACCATTGTCAGCATTGAGATTGGAAAGCATGAACATATTTCTGGAAATATGCGCATATGCCTGAAGAGCCGATGCCAACAGCAGCAATATAATGAGAGTGCAGGATTTATATCGTTTCATAATTCTTTCATTGATATAATTTGGGGACAAAGATAATACAAAAAAATGAAAAACAAATAGAATAATGAGATAAAATGAAAAAAATCTATTATCTTTGCAAGATATTAATATAAAGATATAGATTATGATCAAAAGATTATTATCCTTTCTAGACGCATCACCAGTGAATTTCCTGGCAGTAAAGAATATCTCCGAGGAATTGGAGAAGAACGGGTTCCGCCGTATGAACCCACAGGAGCCTTTGGGCAAGATTGAAGCGGGTGAAAAGTTCTTCGTTACCAAGAACGACTCTTCCATCTACGCCTTCCAAATCGGAAAGAAGCCTTTGGCAGATGCCGGTTTCCACATGATCTGCGCCCACTGCGACTCGCCTACCTTCCGCATCAAGCCTAACGCCGAGATGCTTTGCGAGGGCGGTATCGTAAAACTGAATACCGAGGTTTATGGTGGTCCTATCATGTCAACCTGGTTCGACCGTCCGCTCACTTTGGCTGGTAGAGTTATCGTGAAGGGTGAGAATGCGATGAATCCCCAGACGCTCCTTCTTCATGTGAAGCGCCCATTGCTGCAGATCAGCAATCTCGCTATCCACTTCAACCGTCAGGTGAACGATGGTGTGAAGTTGAGCAAGCAGAAGGATGTACTCCCTATCCTCGGCATCATCAATGATGAACTGGAGAAGGGTAATCTCCTGATGAATGTGATAACCGACGAACTGAATATCCAGAAAGAGGATGTTCTTGATTTCGATCTCTATCTGGCTGATGCCACTCCAGCCTGCACCTTCGGTGTACACGATGAGTTTATCTCTTCAGGTAGACTCGATGACCTGTCTATGTGCTGGGCTGGAGTAGAGGCGATGATTACATCTGATGCCAATGATACCACCCAGGTTCTCGCCATCTTCGATAATGAAGAAACGGGGTCTCAGACCAAACAGGGAGCCGGAAGTCCATTCCTTTCATATATGCTCCAGCGCATCGCCCTGGCACAGAGCCATACAGAAGAGGCTTATTATCAGGCGGTAGAGCGTGCCTTCATGATTTCTGCCGATAATGCGCATGCCTGGCATCCTAACTATAGCGAAAAATTCGACCCTACGAATCATCCTAAGTTGGGCGGTGGTCCGGTCATCAAGTTCAATGCAGCCCAGAAGTATGCGAGCGATGCTGTATCAGCAGCCATCTTCGCCAACATTTGCGATGCAGCCGGTGTACCATGCCAGCGTTTCGTAAACCACAGCGATGTGGCAGGTGGCAGCACATTGGGCAATATCCTCGCCTCTTCCATCCCATTGAAGGGTGTGGATATGGGCAATGCCATCCTCGCTATGCACAGCTGCCGCGAAACCGGTAGCGTTATCGACCACGAATATTGCGTGAAGGCTTTCACCAAGTTCTATCAGTTGTAAGCAATCCCGATTTATCTCTTCACTCTTCACCTTCTCGCCCGTAACCCCTCTGTTTATCGGGGTTTCGGGAGGTGAAGAGTTTTCTTTATCTCTTCACCCACTCTTCACCCCTCTTCACCCATATAGAATTTGTAATACACTATACGCAATATGGGAATAAAAAAAAAGAGGAAAAGCATGGCGGTTTGGAAAAATAATCGTAAATTTGCAATTGGAAAACAAAGATTAGGAATTATGATAGAGACTAACGATAGAAAATTGCCGGTAGGTATCCAGTCTTTCGAGGAAATCAGAAAGAGTGGATATCTTTATGTTGACAAGACAGATATCATCTGGCAACTTGCCAACAGAGGGAAAAAGTATAATTACCTGAGCCGTCCACGCCGCTTTGGTAAATCCGTTCTTGTAGATACGCTCGAAGCCTACTTCATAGGTAAGAAGGAACTCTTTGAGGGGTTGAAGATCATGCAGATGGAAACGGAATGGGTGAAGCGACCTGTCATCAGACTGGATATGAGCCGTGCGGGCGCAGAGCCGGAAACATTGCGCTCTTATCTCAATAATATATTCAGACAATACGAAAAAGAATATTCATTGGTCCCTGACCCTGCAGATAGTCTTGCTGACCGCTTCAATGCAATAATCGTGGGGGCATATAAGCAAACCGGACAGCAGGTTGCCATCCTCATCGATGAATACGACTCTCCTTTGCAGCATTCGTGGAAGACTCCGCAGCATGAAGCATGTACCGCTATCTATAGGGAGGTGTTTGCCATTCTCAAAGCAGACGACAAATACGAGAAGTTTGTCTTCATCACCGGTATCACCAAGTTTACGCAGATATCTCTCTTCTCTGTGCTCAACAATCTGAGCAACATCAGCTTCGAGCCGGAATATGCAGCCATCTGCGGTATCACGAAAGAAGAAGTTTTACGTGATTTCAAGCCGGAAATCAACAAGTTGGCAGCAAGCAAGGGATGGACTTTCGACGAAGCCGTTGCACAATTGACAGCCTATTATGATGGCTATCATTTCTGTTATGAAAATATGGTTGATGTCTTCAATCCATTCAGTCTTATCAATGCACTCGCTGATTCCAAACTGAAAAACTACTGGGCTTCATCGGGCGCAACCTCGCTACTCCCTAAATTTGTGGATAATATAGAAATGAGACTGAAAGATTTTGAGAATTGTCCGATAGACAGCGATACACTGGAGACTTCCGACGTAACAGGTGGCGGAGCGGAACTTTTCCTCTATCAGTCGGGGTATCTTACGATAAAGGGGTATATGGATGAGATTTATTTGCTAGGCATTCCAAACTATGAAGTTCGAAAGGCTCTATACAAGATTGTATTGCCAGCCTTGACACTACAATCGAATGCAATAGTAATATCAACACAGAATATGTTGTTGTACTCCCTAAAGCTTGGCAATCTCCCCGAAGCCATGAAATGCCTGAAGGCGCTTATTGCGGATGTACCTTACAGCAACAAGAAGCTTGCCTGCATGGATATGGAAGAGCGCTACCGCCTGATTCTGAGCACCATCTTTAATGCCATCGGCTGCCGGGTGGAAGTGGAGAAGATGATTGCTACGGGCAGGATTGATATGGTGGTAGAAACTACCAACTTTATCTATGTACTTGAATTGAAGCTGAGCAATAACGGCGGTGTGGATGCTGCTACGGAACAGATAAAAGCCAAGCAGTATGCCGAGCCATTCAAGGCTGACAAGAGAAAAGTAATCGCCCTTGCCATAGAACTGGATGATAAGGGAAAAGGATTGATAAATTGGAAGGAAGTATAAAAGAAGTATAAAAGAAGATTGCCCTGTCATTTCATATAAAGTGCCGGATCATAACTTTTATATATCAAAAATCAAGCAAAATAGATTGATTATGCAAAATCAAGGTAATATCTTTGATTTAATGAAAGAAAAATATTATCTTTGCACCAGCATTAATCAAATTATTCAAGATTATGATAAAAGGTGTAATTACAGGAGTTCTGGTAAACTCCACAAATGGATGATAAGGAAAAAGGATTGATAGATTGGAAAGAAGTATAAGGAAGCATAAGGAAGAAAGCGGAAAAAGCCCCCGAAGCGTAATAGCTCCGGGGGCTTTTTCTGTTTTCTTCGTTTTCAACAGGCGATTCGGCGAAATTTCCTATTGAAGTCTGAGAACTTTATGATATATAGACGGTATCATCATTGGCAAAGAATTCGTCTAAGTCTTGATTATCACAACAAAAAGGCTCACATGAAGCAAGCTTTTGAGGTGTTACGACAGTAAGAACACACATCTCTAATAATTCTTCATATGTCATAGCAAGTTCATTTCGCGCAAGAATTTTCTTGTGAGTTCAACTTTTTTCTTGTCAACTTTAATACTTCCAGGATGGGCTTCTGTCCATTCTGCATTTTCTAAAAATTTTTCAGCTTCTTCACCTTGAAGAGTTGGAATGATTCTTATTGCTGTTGCCATAACTTTTCTTTTTTGGATATTTTTGCAAAGATAAGATTTATATCTTTAACTTCCAAGTTTTTAGGCAACTTTTTTGTTTTTTTCATTTTTAAATTGTTATAGTCATGCGTGATAAGGAATCGGTCACGCAGATTTTTATTCTATACGGTTATGGAAAAGCCCCCGAAGCGTAATAGCTCCGGGGGCTTTCCGTATTTATCATCAGGCATTGTATCTACTGAATCTGCAGTATCTGGTCTTCCGTCAAACCAGTTATTTCCTGGATTGTCGCCTCATCCATACCTTTTGCCAGCATATTCTTAGCAATCTCAATACTTCTTTGGCTTTTGCCTACTTCTTCGCCTTTTGCCATGCCTTCTTCCATTCCTTTCTGGTACCTGTCATCCAGGAGGGTTCTTTCAACACTTACCGAATCCCAGAATTTGTCGTAGGCTCTAAGTTCGGCATCTGTAAAGCCGGAGTTTTTCAACTCTTCTGTTGTCGGCAGATATTGTTGCTGTTGTATCAGTTCATCTTCATTGAGTGACTGAAGGGTATTCAGAAGGTTTTTCAATCGATCGGGATGATTGCCGAATATCTTCTTGAACGTGAGGTCTGCCTTAGGGTCTAAGTACTTCATAACCTTTCTGTTTTAAAATGATACCGCAAAGTTACGATTTTATTTTCATATCAGCAAGAGATTTCTGATAAAAATTAAGAAAAAGCCCCCAGGCATCAAATGTGATGCCTGGGGGTACGATAGAGAATCAGGGGCTAGTCGGCCCAAATTCCCTTATTAGTTTCATTATCCCAGAAATCCTTCACATTTTCATCGCTGTAATCCTCTTCTGCCGCTTTCTGGATAACAGAGCCGGCGAGGATGGCTGTGGTTTCCATTTCCATGACGCTAACCACTGGCTTGATATATCTTTTCTTTTTCATATCTATTTTTATTACTATTTTTTATTACTTGATGATAACCTTCATGGTCTTGCCGCCACGCTTCACGATGTTTATGCCCTTCTGCAAATTCTGGAGGCGACGGCCCTGGAGGTCGTAGTATTCAGCCTTGCTATCTGCTGTAGTCTCCAACTGCTCGATGGCTGTGGTGCTACCGCCGACGCTGATGCTGAACATTCTGGCACCTGCTGCAGGAGCAGAAGAGTTATCTGCCATGTAAGCACGGAAAGGCTTGCTGCCCACAGACTCTGTTGTTGTTTTATCCAACAGTTTGGCTGGGTTCATCAGCTTGGCGCCCTTCACGATGTAGCAGTTGTTATCAGTATCCTTGCTGAACTCCTTCTGGGTATAGAGTCCCTGGAGCTGATAGTTGCCATTAGCGGTTTCTGCAGTCTGAACATCTTTTGCAATCTCCTTGTCGGCTACAGTGAAGTTGAGCTTTGTTGCTCCATCCTTCATCTTGATGATAACAGGAGTACCAGCAGCGATGCTTCCCTCAATCTCTTCGAGTTCTACGGTTTCTGTAACATCATCAGCTGAAAGGAGTTTGAAGGCACGGAAGTTCTGATTTGCGAGCGATACCTCGAAAGGCAGGCAGAGCGTAGCCCAAGTGGTGCCTTCCTTCATTGTGCGGTTGTAAGATGCAGCCTTGGCTGCGAATGGCTCGTAAGCCACGAAATCCTTATCGTCGTCAAGTACGAGATTATCCGTAGCAAGAGTTTCTCCCGTTGCTCCTATCTTCTCATCGCCATTCTTGCCTACCAGCTTGGTGAAATAGCCAGTCTTGTAGTTGGCGTATTTGTAATTCTCTTTGTCTGTGTTCTTGTTATACTCTATAAAACCTTTGAGTTTTATACAATTAAAGAACATATTAGAACCTGTTTCTACGTTGGTCGTTACAAACTCATCGCTGGCGTAGATGGTTGTGAGAGCGGAGCACTCATTGAACATCTGACTCATATCCGTCACTTCCGCTGTGTTGAACTTTGTGAGGTTGAGCGAGGTTAGACCTGAGCATTTTTTGAACATAAAGCACATATCCATCACTTTCGCTGTGTTAAAGTTAGTGAGGTCGAGCGAGGTGAGAGCGGAGCATTCATAGAACATATAGGCCATAGAAATCACATTTCCGGTGTCGAAATTAGTAACATCAAGAGATTTGAGACCAGAGCAGTTCATGAACATAGAGTACATATTCCTCACTTTCGCTGTATTGAACTTAGTGACGTCGAGCGAGGTGAGACCTGAGCAGTTATTGAACATATAGAACATATTCGTCACATTTCTGGTGTCGAAATTAGTAACATCTAGAGATTTGAGACTAGAGCAGTCTGAGAACATAGACATAAGAGTCGTCACATTCGCTGTATTGAACTTAGTGACGTCGAGCGAGGTGAGAGTAGAGCAATTCGCAAACATGAGTTCCATATTCGTCACCTTCTCGGTATTAAGATTCTCGATGCCTTCTATATTGGCCAGATTTTTGCATTCATAGAACCAGTAATAACAGCTTGTTGGTCTTGCATTGGCAAACGAAGCATCGAAGACCACCTTCTTGATTTCATTTTTATGCGTACGCCACCCTGGATCAGTAATCCCCACATTTAGGTCATAAGCTCCTTCGGGCTTGACTCCCTTGTAACGGAATGTAAGAGTTCCAGTAGCATTGTCAAACTCGGCATACCCACATCCAGGAGTAAAGTAACCATCCGTGCCGCAGTTGGCATAGTTGTGGTCAGTCTTGCTGGCAACATACTCTAATGTTGTGCCTTTGAGCGAGGTGCAATCATAGAACATATTATAACTATATTCAACCTTGTCCGTAACAAAATTATCGCTGGCGTAGATGGTTGTGAGAGCGGAGCAGCTATAGAACATATTGTTCATACCCGTCACATTCGCGGTATTGAAATAAGTAACATCTAGCGAGGTGAGAGATGAGCAGCATTCGAACATACTGTTCATATTCGTCACCTTCGCGGTATTGAAATGAGTAACATCTAGCGAGGTGAGAGATGAGCAGTAAGCAAACAAGCGGTTCATATTCGTCACCTTCGCGGTATTGAAATGAGTAACATCTAGCGAGGTGAGAGATGAGCAGTTAAAGAACATGTAGCTCATATTCGTCACCTTCTCTGTATTCAGATATTCCAGACCTGTAATTGTTTTCAGTTTTGTGAGATTCGCAAAGAATTTGTACAACGATGTAGGAGTGTATGTGCTAAAGCTCTTATCGAAAACAATGTGCACAATTGTGCCATTCCCTAAATTCTTATTGATAGTAGCCACCTGCTGTCTATCTTCCACCCAAGCACTATTTTCAGGAAGGGTTTCACCCACATTTTTCTTGAAAGTCAAAGTTTGGGTGGAGGATTCATACGTTGCTATATACTTAGAACTGGAAGCTGCCTTCTGCGCAACCATTCCGGCTGGTAGAAGCAACAAAATGAGCAACATCAATGGGAACAGAGCGAATCTACGGATTATCGCCCCCCCCATTGTACATACGGCCGGCTTGCGACCCATTGGATTGATTGGTAAATCTTTTCATCATTAATAAATATGTTTTGTTATTATTTTTTATCAAGAAGTTACTGAATACTGATTGCCATCAGACTGACTACCAGACACACGAACGTGATAAACACTACGCCGAGAATGAGGCAGATATAGAAACGCCCTCTCCTGATGAAATCACCCAAGCTGAAATGATACATCGGGTAATCATCAAGATAGGTCCTATATTCCCTCACCATGACATTAATCATGATGCCAACATAAATGAGGAGAAACAAAGCTACTATCAGGATAGCCTGTTCTTCTTTGGCAAATGATTCTATTATACTTTTCATGGTGCAAAGATAGTGTTTTTCTTTGAAACAAGGTGTCGCATTCCCCCACATAGGTGTCGCATTCCTACAAAAAAGGTGTCTCATTCGTGGGGAATGCGACACCTAATACATACTTTTTAACAGTTTTTCTCTCTCCAAGCCGTAGGAGAGCAGCCTTCTTTCTCTTTGAACATACGGTAGAGATGGGTACGGGAAGAGAAGCCGCACTCGGCAGAAATGATGTCATTACCGAAGTCGGGGTTATCCAACATCATCTTCTTGGCAGCCTCAAAACGCACCTCGGCAAGCCAGGGGCGGAAGGTGGTATTGAGACAGGATGAGAGGTAGCGCGACAACTCGTATCTGCTGATATTCAACGAACGTGACAGGGTAATCATATTCAGCGACGTATCCCTATAACCCTTGGTAGCACACCATTCATCCAACTTCTCACGGACGATCTTCTGCCGTCTTTCTGAACGCTGTGATTGTAAAGTTTCTTTCTTATCATCAAGTTCTTCATCCTGCAGTTCTAAACAGGCATTGTCTTCCACACATTCCATGGCAGCCTCCTCTTCTTCCTCCTTATCCAAGAGTTCTTCGGTAGGCATGTAATTATAGCCCAAAGCCATGAAACTGAGCGTGAAGAAAAAGACAGCAAGCAGTCCCAGAGGTCCGATTACATATAGAGATTTGGTGGAAAGAACTGCAAAAGGCAGGGCTACTGCAGGGAAAAAGACCATGAATACACTGGCTCGCGCATATCTCACGTAAGGCAGGATATCATAACCAGCCATCACCTCCAGCATCCTTCTGCGCTTTCTGATTTCCACTATTATCATATAGATGCAATAGGCTACGTTGATGCCGAACAGGACTATCATCACATAAATCCAGCTGCCGATATGGAAGTTTCCGCTCTGGATAAAGCCGATGCAGAAGGCAGCCAATATGGCGGCATAAATGCTGGCGCAGACGATGTTCATCTTCCGGCGGTTGGCATGCGTTGCCTCGATATTGTAAATGCCAATAGAGATGAGCGAGAAGCAAGGGGGATAGGCCAGCATGTTGAATACGGCTCCCACTGCAGCGTCTTGAGCCCGGAAGCCCAGAAGCATCTGCAAGAGAAATTGTATGGCCAATCCTACCATGGCTCCGATAATCAGCCATCGTGACACTTCATATCGCCGGTTCATCCACTTCATGTGCAGTCGTGTAATACCCAGGATGAGGATATTGACGAGCATAAATAGGAAACAGGCGAACTGCAATAAATATAATGTATCCATTTCGTTCTTATTTTTGTATTTGGCATCTGCCAAGATTATTGTTAACACGTTAATACGCATGCAAAAGTACAAATTTTATTTTTAAATGGAGGGGAGAAATGGGGAAAAAGTGAATAAAAGGACGAAAAAAATGGTTTTATTTATCGGGAACAGCAGACTGGCGAAACTAGAACAGCGAACTAGTGAAACTAGAACAGCAGACTAGTGAAACTAGAACAGCAGACTAGCGATAGGCAGAACAGTGGGCTGTCTGAGCCAAACAGCGAATGAAAACCGGTTTGCCAGGTTTTTAAATAACCGACAGAACTTTCGCAAGTTTTGCCCCACACGCCCTGAAAGGGCAGAAGCTCCTAGCCCAGGGCATCGCCCTGGGTTATT
>OGOQ01000775.1_pt1 | contig 28676 bp, 33 predicted proteins | sample 1552691 | NCBI WGS metagenome assembly OGOQ01 (sample SAMEA2580209, study PRJEB22360) | human gut metagenome | biome: human gut; feature: human-associated habitat; material: faeces | place: Denmark | collected 2008/2010
ATCGAAAGGAACAAAAAACCGTAAAAGGCAATGAATCCTCAAATCCAGAATAAATTTTGTTGAACCATTTAAAATTGTTAGATATGAAACAGACAGACGAAATATTACAGAGGCAGCTTGATAAGAACATGGAGTTCTTTTTAAAGTACTTTCCAGCTCGTATTAAGAATGTTGGTGAGGATGCAGTTGCTGCTCGTAAGCTTGTATGGGCATTCAAGGATGCTAGAGACAACGCATTTGAGGAAGTGGCGAAACTTGCTACCGAACATCTGAAAGAGACGTATGGAGACAGATTAAAGAATATGGCTTTCGTTTGTGTTCCAACGAGCAAGAAAGAAGATTACTCCACACGCTTTTGCGCATTCTGCAAGCGTGTCAGCGAATTGTCCGGTATAGAGAATGGCTTTTCTCATGTTGTAGTCATGCAGAGCAGAAAGGCAGTACACGAACATTGCAGAGGAAAGAAGAAAGAGGACATAAAACCTCAGATAATAGATTTCGATATGCCTTATTTCAAAGGTAAGGAGGTTTGCGTATTTGATGATGTGGTAACTACCGGTAAAAGTTACGCACGTTTTGCCAATCTTCTAGAAGAAAATGGAGCAAATGTAGTAGGGGGAATGTTTTTAGGTAAAACTTTTTATAAATATAAATAGCGTAAGATATGAACTATAATATGAATGAAACAATGGCTTTTACGGGGCATCGGTCGATAGCCCCATCAAAAGCCGGTCAGATAAGACAGAATGTGAGAAAGCAGATAAAAGACTTATATATCAAAGGAATAAGATTTTATCTTTGCGGAATGGCTCTCGGTTTTGATATGTTGGCTGCCGAGGAAGTATTAGCTTTAAAGGAAACACTTCCAAGCCTTAAACTCATAGCGGTGGTACCATTCACTAATCAGACTAATCGGTGGAATCATCGAGACCAAGAACGTTACAAGCAGATTTTGGAATTGGCAGATGAAACGATAGTCTTAAGTGATGTATATTTCTCCGGCTGCTATTTGGCTCGCAATGATTACATGATTTCGCACTCAGCAGGTGTGGTTGCCTATTTTGATGGCTCACCAAAGGGAGGTACTTTTTACACTATCAGAAAGGCTAGAGGAAAAGGAAAAAACATATTAAATCTGTTTACCTAAAAAGAAGAAGGAGTATATCTATATGGGTATGCTCCTTTTTATATATCAAAAGCAGCACCCTAAATCTACTGCGAAGATTTAGGGTGCAGTAGTTTTTATATCTATATATTTTTTGTTAACTTCTTGATAACTAATATTATATTCGTTTTATCTAGGTTTTGCAAACGTTAATTTCAAAGGTATATCAAATTGAGGTCCGTTTTTATTATCAGATTTTATACTTTTGCAGCGTTTTATTATTAAATATAAAAAATATGAAAATTAAAAATCACTTTTTGTGCATGATGGCTGTAGCATCTCTCCTGGTTAGCTGCAATAGCCATCCGAAGTTTGAAACATCGGCAGATGCTGTAGAAGGCTGTAAGAAGGAGCTTGCAGCCTTGAAGGGGGAAAAGGAAATGTCAATAGAACAGCTTACAAAAGCCACCTCGTCTTGGCTAGAAATGCAAGACTCGGCTTACAGTGTTTTCTCGCGTGACACTTCCATTAATTTGCGAAGCCCGGTGGCTTTGGCATTTTTTGTAGTCTCGGACTCTATTCGTGGAGAGTTGAAGCGATTGGCTTTTTCCCAACCTCGGAGTTTAAACGATGTGATGTATCTCAAGCTTAATACCGCTACATCTAGAGAGAAAGTCGAAAAAGCAGATACCTACAAAGAGGCAATCTCATTTTTCGAGCGTCTGGATAAACAGGACGTTTTTCCATCCCTCAAAGAAACTCTTGGAGCCTATTATTATCTGTTAGCCAAAGCAAAACCTTTCAAAACGGAAGAGCAGGTGATAGAGTTTATATCTAAGGAAGACAAGTGTTTCCGTTCATTGATGATGCATTTGAGCGAGGTTTCCAATGATCATCTTCAGCAGCTCACTGATGCCACCTCAAAGGTATATGATGGTTTATATGATTCCGTCGGAAAGAAAGCGGATGATGTGAACGACCGCACGATGCTTTATCTTACCATGCGCTACAACCGTAGAATTATCCAGAATGCAGCAGCATGCAAAGAAGACATTGAAAACGGCAAACAGCTTGACAGAATACAGAGGGCAAATTACCGATATATGTTAATTCAGCCTTTTATAGCTATAGATGATTATTCTACATCTGTTCTCACGAAAGAGCAGAAAAAGGAACTTCTCGAAATATCAAAAAATATTCCTTCTCTTTTAACTAAACTAGATTTGAAAAAGCAATCAAAAGAAGAGGAAGATAAATTTACAGATGTTCTCTCTCAATATTTCTTGAAATCATATTTTTTAACAACTTTATAGTACATATTATGAATATATTAGTAGATTACAACCAGCTCGATAACGAAGTTTTGAAAGATTCTATCTCTGATTTTCTCTCAGAACTGAGAGAAAATTTACCAGAGTTATTCAACTCTGTAGAGATGAAAACAGTGTTGCATGACAATTACGCTGAGGTTTACTTCCAACTCAGTTCGCAAGCCATGATTGAGGAACTGACAGATAACCTGGCAGAAAAGCTTGGATGTCATGTTCTATATGCCGTAAAGAAAGACGAAGGCAAGGATTACAAAGTAATCGCTTATTCTATTCCTGTAGAGAATAAGATGTATATTATCTATATATCTTCTCAACAGTATGGTGTGGTGGATTCCATGATCGTTCATTTCTATGACAGCATGGAAAATATGTACAGACAGATTACCAAGGAATATGCTTCTGCTCCAAAGGAGTGCTTTATCCTGGAGAAAGAGAAGTTCTCTGATGTACTAGGAAGTTTCTATTAAAATCGGGTGTTATGTTTGTATTATCTCTAAAGGTAATTTTGGCGTTTGTATTAACTGCCATTCCATTTGCTTATCATGTCTGGGTTCAACCGAACCAGGACAGCTCGCCCCTTCTCAGAAATCTGTCAACAGCAGTGATGGCATGCTTGCCAAAGATTCGTGGAGTGGTGAAGAAAGCAAAATCCTTTCTTTCGTGGTACTACGACAAGATGAAAACTAGCATCAGTGCAAGAAAACTTTTTACACTTGTTTTAGTGATGGTTCTTTTGGCTGTTCAGTATGTTGATTACGAAACAACCCTCTATGCAGTTGGAGCAAATCATTTGGTTGCAGAAGCTTCTTCATTCTTGGAAATGGATGAAGCCGGAATGGGCAGTTGTCTTTGGAATGCGTGGGAGAAAAATCTACTTTTTCTCCCATCGCACACTCCTTACAATTTGATAATGGTAAATCTGTTATGTACCTTTCTGCTTTTCAACTATCGTATAGCAGAAAATGTTCTTACTTGTTTGAGTCAGAAGAAGGTTATATTTTCATTATCGGCAGCTGTTTCTGTTGCTCTCATCCTGATAGATGGAAGGCTCCTGATTGGTTCCGAATGCATATACATTCTTTTAGGCGCAGGAGCCATTTTTCCAAAGTTCGTAGGACATGGACAGGGTGGTTCAAAAGAATCTCTCAGACACGTTGTAAGAGAGTTCCGAGAATGGAAAGAGATTTATCGAAATGCAGCGTGATATGTTCATGTTACATTTATGTATTATTTATTATCATTTTAATATGTAAATATTTAGTCATTTTATGGAACACCAAAATAAAACAAGATTCAAAGAGGTCATTAATGCAAAAAATGCTCAAAGCAACGTTATCGAGAGTAGGCTTCCAATCGGAAAGAAATACTCAATATATATTCCTTTTGAGGTTGTTGACTTTTTGTGTAATGATTTCACGAGAATAAGCCCGAGGCGATTTTCGAAAGCCAAGGCTTTCAGATATTTATTATCCAAGCATATTGATGGACTCGAAAATGGTGAGCTGAAACGCAACTATATTTCTCAGCTGAGCAAAGACTGGAAATGGACTCGTCCGACAGTTGTCTCTTTTTTGAAGTCTCTTCAACAAATGAATGTAATCGATATCAAACAGATTCTCTCGGCTAAAATGGTCTCAGTAAATCCGACCATTATAGTTACGAGTCTTAGCAAAGAAGAACTTGACAAGATGGCTCAGAGAAAGCTTTTACAGCCCCCTTCGCCCTTGCCACATATCTCTTCTGGAGAAACAAAGTAATTCACATAACAAATTAAGTATAATTTCAAAAGTAAGGTTCTTTTACAAATGCGCTTGCGCATGAGAGGGATTTTTTTCACGTCTTTAGTAGCCTAATACTAAGTTCCGTCCGGAACTTATAAATCCCCCCAAAAACGTTAAGTAAAACGTTTTGACATTCGTGCGGCAAGCCGTGGGGGTATTAGGCTCAGGGAATACTTCCCTAAGAACCTTTATTTAAAAAAAAATAATTATGAGCGGAGCTAAAAATGTTATAGACATGAGACCTGGCAAAGGTTTCACAACATCGCAGAGTAATGAGCATCTAAGGCGGTTGGCTGATAGAGAAGCTGCTAGAAAGGCTCAATGGAATTATGACCCTTCCAGAGAACGTCTCAATTTTGAAATAGGAAAGGGTGGAGTAGTTAAAGAGGTTGATAAGACGAAATCAATTCCACAAAGAATTAAGGAGAATCTGGAAGCACGTGGAATTAAAGATCCCAACATCCCTTTAATAAATCAAGGGAAGGATCCTTATTACCGCACGGTTGCAAATTTTATTTTGGGTGGCAACCGAGAAGTAATGAGAAATCTGGCTTTTGGAAATCAGAAGGTGGATTGGGAGCATGGAGCCGATAATTCTGACTTGAAGAGAATGCCGGAAATTGAAGCATGGGCAAAGAATGCTTATGCTTTCATGTGTAAAAAATATGGAGAGCAAAACATTGCTGCTTTTGTCGTGCATTTGGACGAAGCTAACCCACATGTACATTGTACGATTTTGCCTATTACAAAGAAAAATAAGTTTTCCTTTTTCAGTGTTTTTTTGAAAGGTAATAATACTAAGGATGCTCTTTCAGAATATATGGATAGCCTTCATACCGAATATGCAGAGGAGGTTGGATTGAAATACGGAATGGAGAGAGGGGATAGCACCAAGGAGACAGGTGCAGTACATCGTACCACAGAAGAGTATCGCAGGAAACTCTGGAAGGATGCTCAGGAGAAGGAAGAAGAGGTTCGAGAAAATACCAAAACCATCGAGCAGCAAAATTCAACGATTACCAATCAGCGTGGAATTATTGCTTCACTTAGCAGAGAAATCAAGCACTCTGCTGCTCGTCTGAAGGCTTTGGCTACGATGATCAAGAACCTTGAAACTCATAAGGCAGACCTGGAACAGGAGATTAAAAAACTCAATAGAGACCTTGCTGCAGGAAAGATTTCTAAGGAAGAGGCAGACCGCAAACTTTCACAAATCAATGCCGATATCAAAAAGACAGAAGAGAAAATACTTGACAAGACAGAAAAACTGAAAATTGCAGAAAGCAAGCTCCATGATGCGGAACAACGGAAGGCAGAATTGGAAGCAAAAGCCCATGAAGCCGAACAGAAAACTGCTTTGGCTGTAGAAAAAACGGCAAAGGCAGAAGGTAAATATCAGGAGATTAAATCCAAATATAAGGAAATCGCTCCGGCTGTAAATGCTCAAACTGTTCATGAAATGGAAACACTGGGTTATCATTTGTCAGCTCTTGATATGAGGAACAGACTATCGAAATTTGATGCCCTAAAAGATACCCTTTCGTATGAACAGAGAGATTTTTTGGACACCACCGTAGGTCGCATTTTCGATGGTTCTGTGATTGAAAATATGGCAGAAAGTGCGGCAGAGATTTGTTCTATAGCGTCCCAATTGTATTTGGGATATCTGGATGCAGCTACAAGAATTGCGCAGAGCAGCGGTGGCGGTGGAGGACCAGGAACCGGATGGGGTAAACGAGACGATGAAGATGATCTTGACTTCAGGAGAAGATGCTTCGGCATGGCTATGAAGATGATGAAGCCAGGGCAGAAGCAACGGCGAAAACGATAGTTTCTTCTATCATATTTTTATATGGTTATGTATAATGTATGTTCCTTAGTTATTTAATTATAGTAATATATAGTATAATAACCATATAGAAATATGAATGTTTGTTTATATAATATAATGTTTATATAATTATTTGCTTATATCTATATTTTTGTATATCTTTGTCGTCGTAAATAAAAGTAGTAAACAATTAAGACATTGCTTTGGGCTAAACTAGAGTGTGTCGATTATAAAAATATTAAAAAATTATGAGTGCATTAATAGATAAACTCGACGAGAAAACTAGAAAGATTTTGCTTCCAATGAAAATAAGTAATTGGGAGTCTATTCCTTATAGTGAAGGATTGAATTGTCCTAACCCTGATTGTACCAACAAAAGCTATTCCGATGACGCAAGGAATATCCTAGGTTGGTGTGAAACTCCGTATGGCTTCATGCAGGTATGCGAGTGCAAAAGATGTTTTTCAAAATATCGCATGCATGGATTCCCTGGGGACAAGTTCTCATGGAGTTCTTTCCTTATGTCATTCATGCCTCGAATCGAAAGACAGGGTGGTGTTACTAATTCTCATACACATGAACCTTATTGGTTTGATGATAAATTATTAGAGAATGGTAAGACTGTTGTAATTGAATCAAATGCCGGAAAATATATTGTTCTCTGTTTGCAATACGATAAGGCGAACAAAAGTTTGGCTACTGTTCATAGCTTATCTTCGGATGGTATATTCCAGGAAGGTATTAATATCTCACTTGAAGGATGTAAGGTTAAAAATGCTTCAGTCAAAGAGGAGATTAAGCTTTATTCTGCATATTTGAAGAACAAAAAACAAAAGTAACATGAAAAATAATATGAATATAAATGGTGTATGTTTTTCTGCATCTTTTGATAAAAATGGGTTGTTCGAGGGACATTCTGCTAGTCTGGTTATAGATTGGATGAACGAAACAAAGACTCCTTCTAATTGGGGCGTAGGTAAGGAAGTTAAGTTACATAACCTTAGTCTTTTTGATCTTCGCAAACTGAGCTATTCTATTGATGAATATATTCAAGCGGTGAATGAAACTTTAAAAGATGATATTGGTCTTCGTCAAGCTTTGCTTACTCATGCCCAAAAAACTACTTATTTTGAGCAGCGGACGACTTTTGATAGAGGTTATTTTGGTGTGATGGAATCTCTTTCTTTAGGTTTGCATCTTTCTGATTTGAGTGTAAATGAACTTCTTAAAAGGATTAAGGAACGTAAACTCTATTATATTAAAGCAGATGCAGAATGCATTGTCGACAAGGGTTTTATTCCTGTAGTTTCTGAGAAGATAGCTGCGTTAAGTAGTATGGCTTTGGACGGCTTCAATGCAGCAATAGAGTCAATTGAGAATATTATTAATCATTATAAGGAAGAGGCTGAAAACAAAGAGGGTGTTGGTAACTGGGATCCAAAGAAATCTCTTCCGCATGTTGAAACTGACGATAAGGGTGATGAAGTTCGTACAACTATCATTCTTGATAAGGAGTTGCTTAAAAAGGTAAAGTTCATCGCCCTGACAGAAGGAAAGACTTTCAAGGACAAAGCAACTGAGGCTTTTGCAGATATGGTAGAAAAGTGGGAGGAAGAACCATCTAATTTCAAATATTTAAGTTGTTAGTATGCCAAAGAATAAGATATTATATCCTATAAAAAGAAAGTACGTAAAGCGTATTTTTGATGGAACAAAAGCTTACGAATATAGGAAGCATCTGTGCCGGGAAGAGGTTGATACCATTGTTATATACGAGTCATCTGGTAGGGGCATGGTGGTTGGCGAATGTAAAATCGTCGACCGCATCTGTTGTGATCCAACAAAACTGTGGGAGAAGACCAAAGAACTTTCCGGTATGGAAGAGAAGGAGTTCTTTAACTACTTTAGATGCTGTAAGAATGCCTGTGCTTATGTTCTGGGTGATGTTAATATCTTCTTGAAGCCAAAAAGCTTAAAGGAATATGGTATAGACTTCATTCCTCAAAACTACGTATATCTTTAAAAATCATACCAATATTAGTATAATTAAAGGAGTTGTTGTGTGTGTTATTTTGGAGTACTAATGCAATAAAAATAGCCGCTATTTTTATTGCATTAGCGGCTATTTTATTAAGGACGTAATTCATGCTTAAAATCCGTTATCTCCCAACCATTCTTTTATTATCCCATCATGACACAATTTTTCATATACAACGGAACGTAACGCCATATTATGCTGAAATCTCTCCATGATTATTTCTTTATAGAAGGGATTAACTACAACCAACAAATTATATCGTCAGAGAATATTATCTGAGCTTCTTTGCACATTGAAGGATTGCCATTTTTCTTGCATAATTTTAAAAGCATACTTCCATACAAGTGTCCTTCTTGCAATATGATATTTGCCACATTTTCTTTTGACAACATAAGATACTTATTTCTATAAGTAACTATAATGTTCGTGTATCTTTCTTTTGCAATATCACAATAGTCAGTTGAACGCATTTCCTTAATGCCACCAGAGTATTTACTTTCCTTAAATCTTTTTTTCCATAATCGTATATCTTTATAAATCTTCTCCGTTTGGTTTATTGTATTCGTTATCGTAGAAAATAAGAATACTATAACTGTCATAACTATTTCTAGCTATTTTAAACCACACATGTTTTTCCATTTTTCCTATTAGTTTACCAAATTCAAACATTGCCTTGCAATAGTCTTCAATAGTTTCAACCGTCGCATTAGGAACTTTCTTTAATAAAGAAAGTTTAAATTGTTCTTTCCATTTTATACTATCACCTTCTATACGGCTTTTTTGGTAAAAATTAGCTTCATATTCTTTCTTGCGAATAGACATTTCGTAGTTTATATCTTCACTCTCGTCAATTGTCGGATCATATTCCTCCACATTGTCATATTTTGCAGAGTTCTTAAATTGTCCGACCAAGTAGTTAAACTGTGTTCTAATTTGTGCTTCTAAATATGGAGTTTTGTTAATTACGCCAACCCTCCATACTTTACCTTTATATGTTGCAAAATCCAAATATACATCATGTCCATTAAACTGACCACTTAACATATCGGAATCTTGTTTGAATCCTTTTGCTATGAGTTTTTGCTTCATACTTGAAACAGTTCCGTCAACTGGAATACCGAGGAACGTTGTTACATCCGATTTAATAGCTTCAGCATATGCCTCTGAAACTTCTTTAGTAGATAAATTCTGTGCCTCTACCGAGAAAGAAAGCATTGCTACAATTAGCATTATAAATATTCTTTTCATAAATTTGATTTTTTTGTTTATATTAATGTAATCATGATTTGCGAGTGCAAAAGTAAGGCTTTTTATCTACACCTTATATATATACACGATATACCTTTGAAATTAACAATTGCAAAAGGTATAGACATACAAGGGAAACAACGCTTCCATGGGGCTTATATCATATCTATATGGTGTTATATGCTTGTATTGTTATAGGCTTATATATCTATATAGGTATTGCGTTATTTATTTATTACTTTATTGCATGCTTACAGCATGGGGGTATTACTTTTTTTATATCTATATTTTATTTTTGTTCCTTACTTCGACCTCTATTTTTTTATGATAGTGGTTGCCGTCTCTCTATCATTTGGCTTTTTACCGTGCAAAGGTATGGCGGTTCTGTCAGATACCAAACACCAGGCAATGCCTTATTCGGCTAAAACTTTTCCGGAACGCCTTCCACAAATGTTGCACATTTGGGTATTCCAAAAAACTTTCTACCGAATTGTTTGGTGTTCTGACTCTTGGGAACCACCATTTCTTTATGCACGTAAAAAGGCTACATGATGACGAGATGACGGAATGATAAAAAAAATATCGGATCGAAAGGAACAAAAAACCGTAAAAGGCTATGAATCCTCAAATCCAGAATAAATTTTATGATATTCCAATTCGCAATTAGATTTGTTGAAATGTTAATTGAGAAAAAAGAACCCATATTTGTTTGGGTGATAAAATAGTTTTTTGTACCTTTGCAGTGTCTTGATTGATTATATTCAAAGGGACAGTTATTTATTAATAGGGTGAGCCAGATACTCAAATAAATCCGTAGGGCAGCGGTGCATTACTTATGGCAAAGAGAGAAATCCCTTTATTTATAGTAGATACCAGTCGCAATCATAAACGTGGTGAATGTGACTTTCTTGTTTGTACCGATAAGGACAATGGCTTTCTCGCCAAGGTCGATTATGTGGATGGAGAAAAAGAGGAAGTGGGGGACGATTACAGAATTGGATGCCCACGTAATGGTGTCAGCCTTCGCATACAGATATATCAGATGATTGGTACTCATCCTAATGTGGGTAATATCAGAACTCTACTCAAAAAAGGTATGGATTATTTTATGAAGACCGTTTCCTGTAGTATTCATCTGCTGAATCCAAGCAAGGAAGAGTGTGCTGATTATCTCAATACGATGGTCAGAATGAACAGACAGTATCTGGATGATGCCGGTTCTGATTACCAGGCACGAAAGACAGTTCAACAGACTATCATCATGCTGCAAGCTTCCGCTAAGTTTCTAAGAGAAGAATAAGTTTAATTTTTCAAAATTCTATAGTATGGATATTATTGAACTCTCAAAGGTTGCTAAAGATTATTATAATAGCGTTAGAACACCTTCTTTAAAACAAGGTTGGGAAAAGTATGTCTTGACTGACGGAAAGACGGCTCTTTTTGTAGGAGCTGCTTATCAGCCCCAAAAGGGGGAAGTGGTTTTCTACTTGGTTGTCAAGAATAAAAATGTTCTGTGCCAGGTTCATAAAATGTATGAAGAGCCGGAATCTTCGGAAAAGAACAATCAAAAATAAACAATATGAGTCAAGCAGAAGTAGATGCAGCTAACAAGCTGATAATAGATTCAATCACGAAATACAAAGTCATCGTTGCAGGATGCAGAGACTTTGCTGATTACGAACTGCTGAAGGAGAAGTGTGACTTCTACCTACAGAATAAGAAACCGGAAAATTTCGTGATCGTCTCCGGTCATGCCAGTGGTGCTGATGCCCTGGGTGAATGCTATGCTCAGGAGCGAGGCTTGCAGCTGGAGACATACCCGGCAGACTGGAAAGCCCATGGTAGGGCAGCCGGACCAATCCGAAATGCTCAGATGGCTACTGTTGCAGATGCCCTCATCGCCTTCTGGGATGGCAAAAGCCGGGGCACAAAGAACATGATAGACACAGCTACAAAGCGAGGCTTAAAAGTAGCTGTGGTTAGATATTAACATTTAAAGTAAAACGATAATGAAACAGAATCAAAACAAGATAGATTGTACTCCATCCAAGCAAGAGGAAGGAGTAGCAAAGTGCTTAATACAGATGTGCAAGGACTCCAATGCTGGTATTACTTCCTTTAGTATGAGCTGCGAAGATGGCTACGAAGTGACGATTTCTGCTCGCAAGAAGGGAAAGAGGATATATAACGAGTTCTCTCTAGAAGAGTTCGAGGCAATCAAGGCTATGGCAGAAGAGAAACTTGACAAAACTGAGGACAAACAGAAGTTCCAGGACATCATCGATGTTTGCGAAAGCAATATTGCGGATGCAAAAGAATAGATGAAACTTACTTGTTAATATGTTTTTGAAGTTTTAGTGTTTTAAATTAATAGATATGGAACAGAAAGAAAATGAGATAAAGGGGAAAGAACTGTTTGAGTTATCGCTTACTTTCACAGAAGGTGACGAAGAGAAACAGTTCAGTGTAACCATGAAGGCGAAGAAGGACGGAAAGGAAACGTCTCTTGACCTGTTCGATAGCGACTTCATCGAAATGAGCTATAATGGTGTGAAGATGGTGCTCAGCCAGATTACTTACCTATACGTGAAGAACCTTCACGATACAGGGCGTATGTCTGACAAAGAATACAATGCCATCATGGCTCACGCTGGGCGACAGCCACAAAGCGAAGCAGATAATGAAGAAGAGGCAGGCTAAGAAGATAATGAACAACCTTCATCGTACAGACTTGTTGGAGTTTGGGGATGGCAAGAAAATACGGAAGATGCAACTCGCTAAGTGGGATATAGGAAGAGGCTCTTTAGACGATAAGACTTTAGTGCCAAAGATATAATTTATATGATATATATAGATATCTTTCTCTCTGGCTATCCATCCGTTCAGATGAACTGGCAAGACAACAAGACAATAAGTAAGAAGGCTCTTAGTAAGAACCTTCTTACTAGAAAGGTAACTATTCCAAAAAAATAATATAATGGACTTAAAGAAAAGCTTTGCAGAAAGACTGCATAACGCTCGATTGATGCGAGGATTGTCTATGCAGCAGCTATGTGATATGATGGACAACGTTATCACCAAACAGACTCTATCCAAATATGAGAATGGGGTGATGCTGCCTAAAAGTGACATAGTGATAGCCCTATGCGATGCCCTGGAGACAAACCCGGATTATCTTTTCAGCTACAAAAGCTCTACTCCTAAAAACATACGCTATGGTAAGCTGCAGGGATTGAGCAAGAAGGAAGAAATGGCTATCGCCAGTATCATAGAAAACACAATAGAACGAACTGGTGAGATAGAAGTTATCTGTGGAATAGAACATTCGTTCAATTCCGTTCTGGTAGATCATCAGGTGAAGACGCTTTTCGATGTATTACAGGGTGCTTCCATGCTTCGCCAGGCATGGGGAATGGGTACCGCTGCTATCACCAATGTAATGAATCTCTTGGAATCAAAAGGCGTAATTATAGCTAATATTGATGCGTCAGATGCATTCACCAGTCTTCATGCCATCCTAAACGACTCTATTCCGGTGATAGCCGTCAACAGCAATCTCAACGCTGAGAACTTTCGCTTTGCTGTCCTTAAGGAGTTGGCACATGCCATTCTTTGCTTTGACAAGAGTATCGATAACAAAAAGAAAGAGCATTTTTGCTGCGTCTTCGCAAACGAAATGCTTCTGCCACACGACGTATTCTTCTCCGTAATAGGGGGAAAGCGTAACGGCATAGCTCTTATGGAACTGAAATATCTACAGAATGAGTATGGTATTTCTGTGGATGCTCTGATGGCGAAGGCAAAATATCTCGGTGTTATTTCTTCAAAACACTATTCCGATTATTGCAAGAACCTCGGCAGTACTGATTCTACGAAGAAATCAGAATCAGGCTCCATCGACAAGGAGAAGGTTACTAAGTTTGAGTGTATGGTTTACAGAGCATTGGCAAGCGGCATCATCACTCAGTCCAAGGCTGCTGCCCTGCTGAATGCCACCACGGTAGACGTAGTACGTAATTTAGTGATTGTTTGATATTGATAGAATAAATAACTAACACATCTTAAATATGAAGAAGATAATTTTGTTTCTTCTTGCTATCCTATATGTGGGGATATGCAAGGCGCAGCTCTCGGTAGCAGACTGCAAGTATGTATTGGAAATATTCTGTAGGAACTACTATGGTTCCTGCTTCGATGGGAAGACGTATGTACCCAACACCATCATCATTACAAGTGTGGGCATTGACCAGAATAGCGGTGGAACCTTTGTGTCCGGGCTTCATTCCTACCAGGGACAGTATATTCCGTTCCGAGGAAGGAAGACCCATACCAATGTACAGTTCAACGCTGTGATCGTCCGTCAGCCAAAGCGTGACTATGTGGTATTCAACAAATGGTATGAACCGGATATGCTCAACCGTAAAGGTGGATGGGAGACCGGGCAGAGACTCATCACCTATAAGTAAAAAATATAATTAAGTGAACCCAATTTAAAGATAAATGATATGTTTGAAAAGATAATCAAATTTGGTTGTGGCTTTATCGTCATCTTCTTTGTGGTGATGATATGTATTGCCATGTGTTCTGCTTATTTTGCCACAAACGAAGCAAGTAGCACACCGGAGATTACCATGATGTCTTCTCCTAAAACGCTTCATATCTCCAAATTCACGGTGGATGAAGTGTTGGAGGACGGCAGCGCAGTAGCACATGTGGAAGACCTTTCATCAGATATAAGCTTTGGGGGCGAAGTGCTGTTTCAGAATGATGGAACAGACAGTTACGTGAATGACCAGATTATCACGGCTCCTAAAGGCAAGGTGGAACAGATAGGAACCTGTAAGTATTCCGGCAATACCATTCCGGTAATCAGAATCATAAAATAGAAGAAGACTATCAGTTTACGACAGTATAACTATTGGTAAAGTTGCGAGGGAGGTGGTCGAAATTTTCGACTACCTCTCGTTTTACATTTAATTGGAAAGTGTATGAAAAAGCCATATTTAACATACGCACTTAGTGCTGAAGGGAAATTGGTACATATCGATAGTGTGGCGAATGGAAAAGAGTGTGGATGTTTTTGCACCTATTGTGGCGAGCCTCTTCAGGCGAAACAAGGTGCAAAGCGCAAGCACCATTTTTCTCATTTGTCAGGAACAGAATGTAAACCTGCTTATGAGTCAATGCTTCACCTGTTGGCTAAAGAGAAAATACAGGAAGCATTCTATAATAGAACATCATTATATATAGAGTTTGAGTATACTTCGTTTTGCAGCCAGGATAAATGTATTTTTTTACGCTATTCAAATGGATGTTTTAGTAAGGGAAAGAAGAGGTTTGACCTTAAGAAATGGTATGATTCTTGTGAGCAGGAAATCACGTATGACAATATTAGAAGGCGTAGCGACCTGAAATTTTTCTCTAAGGAGTTCCCGGAACGCAAACCTATCTACATAGAGTTTTGTGTAACCCATGCAAGCGATGAAGCCAAGTTGCATAGCGGAAATAAAATAATAGAAATCCTTATAGAAGATGAAGAAAGTATATTCTCTTTGATAGAATCCGGTATAGTAGAAAAAACTAAAACCATTGGCGAAGAGTGGGAAGGTAGGAAAATAAAAATTGTTGCATTCTATGGCTTCAAAACCAAAGATTACAACAACTCCAGTATAAATAAAATAGTACGGTTCACTCGCTGTACATTTTTTCCATCCGGGAAAATATATCTTTCTGATGAACATTGCGATTGCAAGCAAATAAAGAGAAAAGACCCTCGAGCATTATGTGAAATTGTATTCTCCGAACTTTACAGATATGAAGTATATAATTATGCCTATACTATTTGTTCTCAGAAATACCATATCTCTAATTGTAACTCATGTAGGAATTTCGTAACAGTTTCCTCGTGGTTTGATGCATCTTATAAAATGTGTAAGATGTATAAAAGTCTCCAGCTACATCTCGAAGACTTTAGAACCACAGGATCTTTTGATACTTCCAGGGCAAAAGATTGTAGGTTTTACACCCAGGTGAATGCCGTGGTGGATGATACTGTAGAATATTTTATTCTATGATATAATTTAAACTTATTTATAGTATGGAAACAGAAAGCAAGATAGCAATGCTGATAGATGCGGACAACGTATCTCACAGAAATATTAAAGAAATGACTGATGAGTTGGCGAGATTTGGCAATCTTACCATCAAACGTATATATGGCGATTTCACGAAGTCTTCCATGAATGGATGGAAAGATGTACTCTTGGAGAATGCCATTAACCCGATTCAGCAGTATAATTACACAACCGGGAAAAACGCCACTGATTCTTCTATGATAATCGATGCTATGGATATTCTCTATTCCAATCAAGTGGATATCTTCTGTCTGGTATCTAGCGATAGCGACTTTACACGTCTTGCTATGCGTCTGAGAGAGGCAGGAAAGGAAGTAATAGGTATGGGGATGAAGCAGACTCCTAAACCGTTTATTGTTGCATGCAGCAAGTTTATCTATCTTGAGGTTCTTTCGCTTTCTCTTGAGCCGGAGCAGGTAAAAACCGTATTTCCAGAACCGGCTTCTATTGTGGAAGAAAAATCAGTTCCAGCTTCGGAGGAAGGGGAGAAACAGCAAATAGAGAACGTTCCAGAACATAATATAGAGTCAGAAAAAGTACCGGCATTTCTTATCACAATAGAGGAAGCTGTTGATTCTGTAGCAAATGACAGCGGTTGGTCTCAGCTTGGGGATGTGGGCAACCTTCTAGTCAAGAAAGACCCTGCTTTCGACACGAGAAACTATGGCTTCAAAAAGCTTTCTTCTCTTATTGAGGCATACCCCAGCTACTTTGATCTAAGAAAGGTGAATAATAGTCACCTCATCGTAAGAAAAAAGAAAAGGTTTATGAGATAAAAGAGGTGGAGAAGACTCTCCACCTCTAACCTTAGTTTTGACGATTTTTCAAGAATCATAACGAACATAGAATAAGTTCTGTGAACGCCTGCGTTTACTTGGCTGCAAAGGTACTAATTTGTGATGAAATAAACAAATTTATTCACTTATATTATTTTTTAAACGTTATTTCTTGCTTGCTTTTTTAATCTGCTTAGGAAATTCTTTCTGAATTTGAGTGATCATTTCACTTACTTCTTGATTGATTCGATCGAAGTTCTTATAAAGAATGCGCTCTTTAGCATCAACAGTACCAAAATCATAGAACTTTGGCAAAGGATAATTCTTATAATCTGCTTCTTCTTTTTTAATATCGTCCATATCAAAATTCGTTTTACAGAAGAACTTCGTTGTCTTGAACTCATCGGCTTTCAGGATATCCATGGAACCTTTTCTACCAGTTTTGGTTACCGTAAAATCTCGTGCCGTCTGACCACAGAGCCAACCTGATGCCATGTCGGAAATCTTAGATGCAGGAACCAGACTGTCAAGGTTCTCATTCAGATTAATGGAGGTTTTATCTCTGTCAATAGTAATGCCTTTTTTCATCTGAACTACCTTTCCGAAAATATCACCCGATAACCAATCAAGGGTTTCTTTGGATCTGGCAGAACCGCTCACTACATTACCTACGGTTGTGATAATCTTCTGCATACCGACCTTTCCATAATCCGCTTCTAGCTGAGGAAGTTCCTGGAAGCCTAACGTCACTGCAACCTTATTACTACGAGCTGTACCGATAAGACGGTCTATTTTATGGAAATATAATGTTGGAAGCTCATCAACTATAATACTTACCGGTACATTCTTTCCCTGTCCACTATTTACTCTGGTAACAAGTCGGTTTAGAATCAAAGCATTCAAGGCTCCAATGATACTTTCCATTTCTGGATCATTGGCGATAAGCAGATAGCTCGGATTTTTCGGGTCAGAGACCTTCAAATCGAAGTCATCACCACTGAAGACCCAATAAGCCTCCTTGGTTGCCAGACGTGAGGTTTGTACACGGAGTGTACCAATCATACCTTCCAACTGCTCCATCGCTCCATTTTCGTAGGCAGTCTTGAACGGACCCAGGAGAGGAGAGACTTCCGGATCAGTAATCAGAACTTCGAAGATTTCCTCATAGCTATGATTCAAAAAGGAAAGTACATGCGGCATATCTGAATATTGCCCTTTCCAGTAGGCTGGCTCTACAATGAAGTTATTGTCGTCCTTATGTCCTTTGGCATAAACCTTACCTGTTAGCCTCAAATGAGGTGTACCTGCAACAGGTGCATATCCTGCCTCTAATTCGTTTCCGTCGGCATCGTATGGTTTCTTTCCATAATTGACGAAGAAATAGATACAGGCGGCAAGGAAGTTGGTTGCAGAAGTCTGAAAGAACAGGTCACTACCACCACCGTTTCCTTTCTGCCCCTTCTGAAGAGACTCAATAAGTGTCTCTGCTGTTTCCTGGGCAGCTGCTAAGTTGGTAATATATTTCTGCTGTATAGGATTGACTCTCCTTGAATATTCTACATCCACGAAGTTGATGATATTGAACTTACATCCTTTTGGGGTAAGACCCTTCTTAAGGTTTGTCTTGTAATGATAGTACAGCTTCGTTGCCAGGGTAGGGAACTTATAATCATATACTACCATGGCAAAACCTTTTGCACTATGTTGTCTGATATAAGGTTCAATCACGGAAAAGGTCTTACCGGAACCTGGGGTTCCTACAACCCACGTACCTCTAAATGGATTTATGATATTAATCCATCCGTGCCGGAATTTGCCACCATAATAATAACGCATCGGTATATTGACAGAGAATTTGTTTTCTACCAAATTTTCAGGCTGTTCAAAACTCTCATTCTCCAAGTTGAAACGGTCTTTCATAAGTCCATTTCTGAAATACTTCGATACGTTATCCAAGGCAACATGTATAGCAACTACACCAATGAGGGAGAAGACCATATATACCCAGACATTTGCCTTGAAAAGCCATATCCTGCTATGCCAGTCCCAGTTATAGATGAATACTGACAGTATCACAAAAAGCAATCCTAGAGTTATAGGCCAAAAAACCATTTTTCGGGCATCAAACTCTAATTGCTTTTTGTTTTTGGTGCCGATACAGGTGATGATGACCAGCATAACCGTAACCATTTTGCTATAGGGCAGGAACTGATACACTGACAGTAATTGCAAGCGTGAATGTATGTTGGTTATCAATCCCCCAAGGAAATCAAGGGAAGATGGATCCAATGCATACATGAAAAATTCAAGCAACAATGAAATATAAATTGTCGCTCGAAATATGGTATATAATCCTTGTAACTCTTTTGATTCATCCATTTCTATTATTATTTACGTTTCCATTTTGAGGCATTGTTTGCCCACCGTTGCTGACAACTCTTACAGATGGCATGCATACTTTTAGGTCTGTAATATTGTCCCCTCAAATCATACCAGCAATCCATCAGTGTTGTATAGCGTAGAAGAAGGTTCATCTTTCTGATTTTCCTGTTCATCTCCCTTAAACTCTTTCTGACGTTACCGATGCATTCCAGGCGTTCTTTCTCAGACATCTTTGTATTTTTCTCCTTGTCCTTCTTTAGAGGAAGAAGTTTCTCGATATCCAAAGCTATCTGTACTCCATTTTTTACGACATCTTTATAAATGTAGTTTCTTGACCTTGAAAGGGCTACGGCTACGATGTTGGTAGGAGAGGAGGAAGCCACAGATTTCAGTTCGCTGAGGTTTCTAACTGTCTGATCCACTTCATAATAGATAGCGTAGATTTCCGCTGCATAGGTAAGGATATTATCAAAGTTGGTCAGATATTTGTTAAACTGGGTTTGGAATTTCACCACCTTATCAATTTCTTCCTTTGACATCATGTGTTCTCCTGCATTCACTGTAAGTACAGCATCAGATGCATTGAGAGCTTTTGTGGCAGATATTGCAAAAGTTTTGAACATACCTGCTCTTACCACATCCTCTGCAACACCAATGGCACTAGATGATAAAGGAGCCAGGATTAAAGCAGTCAGTAGGAAGAGATATCTGATTATTTTAAAATGTTTCATTATTACCACCCCCATGTTTTATGTGTCTGTCTTTCCCGGTAGAACCTGGCAACTACTTTCATGGCTCGCTTTTGACGGTTCAGAGCCTCTTTTGCCAGCACCCTATTACTCTTTTGAATCTTACTGGCAATGGCTTTGTTCCATACGTCTTCGAAAGTATACAAGCTGATACTCAATGCCAGGCTCCTGAACTTCCTGTTAAGCTGTTCCAACTCTGTACTCAGCTGCCACAAAATTTTTGTGCGTTCCGAACCTTTGAGCATGTTACCTTCACCGCCTTTAGTTACAACCTTCTTCAAAATGCGATAGGTCTTGACAAGTTCTACAGCTGTTTCGGCATAAAGCGTATTCATGGAAACAGAAGCAGCGATACCTTGTGGATTGATCTTACAGGCTGTATTGATTTCCCACAAGGCGGTAAGCGTCTGCATGCCTTGCATATAGAGGGTACAGCCAGCTTTGAGGGCATCAGCAAACCCTTGAGTTGTTTTCAGGTAGCTGTTATACTTCTCTTCCCATTTCTTCATCTTTGTTTCTTCAACAACCATTCCACCATGAAGCACGCCTAAGGTGTCCAATAGATCATTCTGCTTGCCGATGATATCATTGAGGCGTGATTCTCCCTCACCAATAGCTGTATATTCCAGAGGGTTGGATTGGGTGACGCTTTGCCCGAAGCATGTAACTGCACCTAAAAAAAATAACAGAGAAAAACATGTTCTCCTAATTTCTGTTTGTAATTTCATAGATACTTTTGTGTCGTTTATTAAATTCTACTCTCATTCTTATGTCGGCAACAACATTGTTATTGGCTTTAATACCTATCATATCCAGCTTCGAATTATTCCGGTCACCAGAGAAAATGGTTACGGTTTTCAGCCCGAAAACCTGCTGTGGAAGACTTCTGTGCTGCCGATAGTCAACTACTCTGTACAACTCGACGTAATCGGTAGAGTGGGACAGAACACCATGCATGATGATAATCTGTTCCCCTGTTATCACATATTCCATCCTTGCCAGATATATCAGTTTGAACAGCAGATAGAGGAATAAAGCTATGCCAACGTATTTTGCCAACTCGTGGTATTGGAAACTGCAAAATTCCCATACCCAGATGCTGCCAAAAAAGAAACACAACGCTACGAACTCATTGATAACATACTGAAACCAATGAGGACGTAACGTTATTGTTCTAAAGATATGTACTGTATCGTTCATATATATTTTCTGTTAGATATGAAATCTGTTATCTACCTAAACCATAACCTTCTGATGGTGCTGGTCCATTATTCATAGACTCGTAAATGGATGCTGAAACTTCAGCAGCAGAAACAACACCAGGCTTTGAGAAAACTGGTCCGCTTTCAAATACCACCGGACGGTGATGCGGACGAGGCTCTGATGCAATTGCCATGACTCCCACGCCTGTTGTCACGGCAGCAAGAAGGGCTGCTCCAAGGTTGAAGCGGTTTTCTGGCTTCGTCTTCATTTCTACCTCTGGGAAGATCTTGTCAAAGAGCTTCATTCGCTGGAGGTTGTTTACGGTCATAAACTTGTTGTATTGCTTTTCCGTAATTTCATGGGAGAAGACATTGCCATCGATGACAGCTGTCATCTTGTATTTGCCATCGATAACCTTACCCTCAGCATCTTTCAGTTTCTCGACGGAAATGTCACCAACCTGGGTTGCTCTACCATGTTCACCGCTTCGAGTCCACTTTTTGCTGGCTTTCAAATTGTCGAGGGATTCACCGTTTACGGAAGCATCGCCAAGAAGGTTGATCTTTGTCTGCTCTCGAAGGTCGTTGAGATTGTACTGCTTTTGCTCTGCTGACTTCAACTTTGATTTCTGCTGTTGGTCAGGAACCTGCGTGTGAGGATGCTCCTTAATCATTTGCCAAAGTTCTGAATCGGAAAAGATAGCTATCTTGGCTCCGGACTTGTTGGCTTTTTCCTGCAACTTCTGTACACTTTCCTTAAGGACCCGAAAGCGTTCCTGCTCCGGAAGGTCACGGTTATTGACGATTTTATAGCCTAATCCGGCTTTCTCCAAATCCTGCAAGACCTTCTCCAAGGATGCTGAAATATTTGCATTCTGTCCTTTTACATAGCCACCTCTATACAAAGAAGCTGATTCTACGACCTTCATCTTCTCCTTGTTTTCATCTGTAAGAGGAATCAGGGAGGTAAGCATTTGGGCACGCTCCTCATTAGTTGCATACTTGAACTTTGTATACTGATCTTCCGTAATCTTGAAAGACCACATACCGGCATCCTTGTTGGTTCTCACATTGATGGTATAATCGCCTGAGATATTATCCTTCCATGCCATAGCACCGGTAATGGCTGCGGAACTTTTGCTGCTTACCAGGCTGTAATCACCTTCAAGTCTGACAACATCTTTTGCTTCGTCAAGATATGATGAACGAGTATTGTCTTCCAACATGCCGTTGGATGCGCTCTTAATTTTCACTTCATCGAAAACCTTGTCAAAGAGCTGCAAACGGTGTTCGTCATCATAGTTGATGAACTTGATATAATCATCCTTGGAAATTTCATGACTCATCACCTGATTGTTGATGACTGCTGTCATGCGATATGATGTTTTGGTACCATCATTGGTAGGGTAGGCTTGTATCTCACCAACGTCAACTCTTCTTCCTTTATCCATAGGAAGATAGAAACCTTTATCCTCAGAAAGGGTTCGTCCGTCCACAACACCAATAGAGTTCCACTTGTCTATAAAGCCGGTCCTGTAGTCCTGGCGCATTTCCCTCATATCAAGGTCCAATGTATCAATATTCTTGTTATATGCATTTGCCTGTTTTTCTAGCAGACCAAGCGAAGCTGCTGTTTCCGGCTTCAGCTTGATGTTGATATAGTCTTTGCTTTGCAGATGATCGACTGTTATCTTGTCGGCAAAGTCATTTGCGATAACCTTATTGATAACATCAAGACGCTCACTGATGTTAGGGGCATTCTTGTTGTGAACATGCTTTTTCTTGCCTCTGGTATCTGTAAATCTCAACTTATCATTCAGTATGGTATTGAGCTCTTCATCGGTAAGAGTATATTCCAGATTTTTGTTTACGCCGTCTGACTTGATGGTGAGGGTCTTCTTGTCTTTATCAACCACAATACCATGGGATGAAAGTACCTCTGCAAAACCTGCACCGCTAAAGGTCAGAAGGGTACTGTAACCATTGATATAGTCCTTCAGAGGCAAGGCTTTGCCTTTTGGTCGTTCCAGAACCCTAGGCTTGACATCCACTTCAAGGTTGGAGAGAGCATCCTTTTTCTGGTTTCCTTTATCATAGAAACCATAGCTGCCCGATTTCAGCTCACCGGGTTTCAGCCTGCCATCAGGACGTTCTATCACAACAGGTGCGCTGTTAGCGAAGTAAGGTCTTCCTGCCACTCTTCGGATGTGATATCTGCCACCACCGAAGAGGAAGCCAAAAAGTGAATTGTCAAATTTTCCAAATCCCGGACCGGCAAACGGACGGAATCGTGGGTCTCGATACCCATATTCTCCATCCATGATAGTGTGTCCCCACAAACCGTGGTTTACCGGAGAATTGGCATTTTTGGCTGCCACCCAGGAACCAGGAATATAATAATCGTCTTTCACAATGGAAACAAAGGTGTTATATGCATTTTTGTTCCATGTATTCGTGCCACCATTGACCAAGGCATCCAACTGCTTCTCGTTGAGGTCATAATAACGAGGTTGAGAAGAGTTGTGTGAGATGGTTACGAGTTGGTAGGTTCCAGTCTCAGACAATGAGATATGGGCTTGCATACCATTGGCATGCAATACACTTTGAAGCTGCGGAGCAACATCGGTTGCTCGTGGGTTGGTATTTTTACGTATGATAGTCATGACAATATGATTTGAATGTTATTTATTTCTTGTTTCCAAAAATTTTCAGAAGATATAGAAACAGGTTGATGAAATCCAAATACAAAGTTAATGCTCCCAGGAGAGCTAACTTTTGAGACTTTTCGTTAACTTCATATTGCATCTGCAAGAGCTTTCTGATTTTCTGGGAATCCCAAGCTGTCAATCCTGTAAAGATGATGACTCCTGCATAGCTCAATAAATAGTCCAGTGTGGCACTCTTCATGAAGAAGTTGACAACGGTTGCAATGAATAAACCTAACAGTGCCATGTAGAATATTCTACCGAAAGAGGACAAATCTCTTTTTGTCGCATATCCGTAGGCTGCTGTAATACCGAAAGTTCCAGCAGTGATGAAGAAAACTTTAGTAATGATCATCGGCGAATATACATAGAATATCGAGGAAAGCATGCATCCATTGAGCACTGAATATACGATGAACATTAAGGTGGCTACACTTAAAGACAGTCGATTGATAGCTGCACTCAATGTGAAAACCAATACCAGTTCTGCTATAATTAGTCCCCACATCATCTTTCCCATGGTCATAAAGAGTGTGGGGGTTGTAGCAACTCCATAGGCTGTAACGCCTGTGATGGCTAGTGCTAGCGTCATCCACACGTATACTTTACTTATCAGGGATGAAGACACGCTGTTGATGGAATGATAACCTTCAATCCGTTCATAAAACTTTTCTTCCATATTACATTAAATAACGCCCTCTCCCTTTCGGGAAGAGGATATGGGTTGTTACTGCTGTTCCTTATAAACGATGACGCATGTATGGCGGTTTGCGGTGTATGGCTTGTAGATGTTGATACCGCCTCTGCTGAAACCACGCATCTTACTCTTGTCAACACCTGCTTTCATGAGCAGCTTGGCAATATACCTGGCTCTGCGAACACTGAGCTTCTGGTTGTGCTTCGGTGTTCCGGTCTTGCTGTCGGCGGCTCCATAGATGTTGATTCGAAGATCGTTTTCATTTACGGCTTTTGCAATCTCCTTAATGTTCACAAGCTGTTGCTTGTCAATGAGTGTGGTGGTATTAATCTTGAAGAAGAACAGAATCGGGGCATCCAGTTGAATACCGGAGCCATCGTCTCCCTGGCTCATTCTTTCCTTCAAACTCTTAAGTCCTTCAAAATCATTTTTAGGGAATTGGCTGCCGTCATACAGAAGGCTAGTATGATCACCGTCATCACCCAACACTTCAAGAACCGGTTTTCGGTCAAAGCCCTGTTTGCCAATACCGATGGTAACACCCAGGGATGCATGAAGGATATTATCGCCAAAATGCTTGTCCTTGCCTATGCCGTCAAACCTCTGAAAGGTACTGGTTCCACCCAGCTCGGCTGTTACGTGGAGACGGTTGGTTGCTCGGTAGCTACAAAGGAAACCATGACTCACTGCAAAAGGTGCTTTATGAATGGTGGTGTTCTTGATAGCACCAGCTCCCAGATAGAGAGCGAAATCCCATCTTGGAAGAGGATTATAGCTGCTACGCACGAAACTGGAGAGATTCAGCATCAGATCTCCATGATAGTTTTGATAGTTCATAGCCTTGTTGTCGGCATTGGTGAAGGTAAAACCCTGATAAACCAACCGGGTTCCAAAGAAACGTGAATGCCATTTTCCGAAACTGACAAGCATCGTTGGGCGTGTATGACCAAAGAAATCGGTACATCCTACAGGGGCACCGGTGAAAGTTGACATTCCTGCCTTCACGCTGCCAAACCAGTTGTCGCCGACGGCAGAGAGCTTGAACTTCTCCTGTCCCGAAAGATAAGGCTTGGCATCTTTCTTTGGCTGTCTACCACTGGAGAATGAGGTACTTTTTACAAACTCCTTTTCATTCTCTCCGAAAACTACTTGTGCATTGGCATAGCTTGCCATCAGGAAGGTTGCCAATAAAAACGTTAATTTCTTCATTTTTTATCTTTTATTGTTTTATTTTCTTATTTTGTTTTTTACATTCTTTGTGCTTGCTGGTCATAGAGATACAGTTTATGTTGCCGGATGATACGCTCGCACACCTTTACATAATCCCTACGTGTGGCATAACCGGCTGCCTTGATAGACAAGAGCCAGTTATGATAGTCGGTTGGCTTATATCTCCAGCACCTAGCATATCTGTCACTCATCAGCAATCGAGAGTGATATTCTATACTTTCTTCCGGTGACAGGAAGTTGCAGAACTTCTCGTTGGGGCGGTCATCATCGTGAATGCTATAAGGGAGACCGCTGTTCAGCCAGTTCTGGTTGGCTTTGATACCGAAGAAGTTATAGCCCACCTGTGCCAGGCTGCTGTTTCCCCATTTGCTTTCGAGAGCCATCTGTGCCAGGATAACGGAAGATGGAATGCCATATTTCCGCTGTTGCTGCATCGCTGCTTCCGCATAGTGTTTTATGAACTCAGCTGGAGAAAACAGGTTGTTTTCCTCTACTCTGAGGGCTTTGATAGCCCTGGCTTTTGTCTCTTTTATATACAGCAGTAGATTGTAGGGGTCTTCCAGTTGCCCTTTCAATCTGCAACTGATATGAAGGTGGGGACCGGTACTTCTTCCAGTGGTTCCGCTAATGCCAATCGGATCTCCTGCCAGGAGTTTTTGCTGGGGTGTTACCCAAATCTCTGATAGATGGCAATAGCTGATGGTCCAGTCGCCATTTTGCAGAACGACATACTTTCCAGACCCCTTGTCATAGCCGGTACTCTTCACGCTGCCATCAAACATAGACAGTACTTCTTCGTACCGGGCTCTTAAATCCAAGCCTTTATGCTGCTTACATTTTCCTGTGAAAGGGTCAACTCTGCTTCCATAAAAGGAATTTACCTTGATATTTCGCAGAGGAAAACTGACACTGAGATACTTATCTATCCAGTATTCTCTGGATTCTTTCTTTGCCTGTGCCATGCTTTTGGGCATGAAGCATAAAAGGCATAATGATAGTATTACATATCTAATCATTGTCTGTTATTTTTTAAAATCTTATATTCAAAATGCAAAAGTAACGGAAACTTTTCAAAATAGACTCATGAATATAATATACCTTTGAAATTAACAATTGCAAAACCTTTTGGTTGTTACGGAAAGTATTTTCTAAAAATACTTATGGCTTTTAAAATTGTTAATTTCAAAGGTATTTCGAGAAAACAACTTGTTTAACAGAAAAAATGGGTAACTTTGCAGCGCAAATCATAACATTTTTTGGTCCTCTGATGCTCTGAAATCACAGTGTTTTAGAGATTGTTTATTTTACATATTATTGTAATGAGTTATCTGGGAAGATAGCTCATTATTTTTTTTGCCCATATATTACCCATAGGTTTTGCAATTGTTAATTTCATACTTATATTAATTTTTGATTATTCGGTGGATAACTTTTTTGTATCTTTGCCGAAAATTTTTAATATAGAACAATATGAATATACAAAGAATTGAAGAAAATGAAATTCCTTACGAGGAGTTGGGTAAGTTCGGACTTACTCAGGAAATGATAGATGACCTTCCTGAGCCTATCATGAATAAGCTGTTGGGGGGCATGCGTACACCTTTGCTTCCTATAGAGCAAGTTGATGGGGATGGTGTTATTCACAAGGATTTCGCTCGCATCCGCTTGGTCAAAGAGGGTGAACAGGTTCATCCGATGTTCTTGCCAGTTAAGAACCAGGGCAATCTGGAATATTTCACTGGGGAACAGAAAGAGGCTTTGAAAAACGGTAAGGTTCTCAAAGTAATACTCCCATCCAACAACAGCTGGAACTATGTACAGCTTGACAGTGCAACCAACTCTATTATTTCTGTGAAGAGTAATCTTGTTGACAATAACCTGTCGCTTCTTGCCAACAATATGGGCATGGACGAGAATTATATACAGGACCTTGAAAATGGTAAGGTTGTTACCTTGGAGAAAGATGACCAGAAGCTTTCTGTGGGTCTTGACCTTAACGAGGAGACTGGTATTCTCAGTGTCAATGGAGATGCCCAGACTTGGCAGAAAGAGCGTGATGGTATTTTGGCGTTTGATAAATACAACTTCGGAATTTATGGCTGCTGGACAAGAGACGACAAAGGTATGCTTTCCTATGTTCCGGAAGAAGAATATACCGAGGAAATGTGTGAAGAACAGGATGCCATCTTACAGAAGGTGAAAGCCGGTAAAGGCATGCATGTTTAATTAAAATTGTAAAATATGGAATTAAATGGTTTTTTAGGAGAAGAAGAAATCAATGAACTTTACTTCTCTCATCAGATAACAGATCAGCAGTATGTAAAGCATCATTCTCAGGAAATGTTGGATGCCTACAACAGTTATCTACAAGATAACGGTCTGGAAGACAGCGAAGAGTCTGCCGCCAAATACTTGAAAGAAGACAATAGCGTTGCGATGTTAGAAATGGAAGAGGAGAATGAAATGGAAGAAGAGGCAACTCCTGCTGTTTCACAAAGCTCGATAGAGATTTATGAAAAATGGAAACAGGATGTTGAAATAACCAATTCTCTTCTTGCTGACAACACTACTGCAGCTAAGATTGCTCTGTGGAGATACAATAATCCTGTCTCTGATGACAAACATCTTTGCGCCAAAGAAACAGAAACCGATGATGCTACTGTTGAAAAATGGTGGCAAACGATAGATTTCATCTGCGGATCCATCGGTGGCACATCTTTCAAATTGGCTTCACCAACATTACAGAACATGGAAACGCTGATTTCCAATGCCACGATAGACATTTTGGGATAATAATCCTCTTTTATTATAATATATGTTTATTTCGAGTTCCCTTATCTCTTGAAGGTAAGGGAACGTTTTTTTAGTACAACTTATATTATACACCTTATTATTATATATTAGAATATCCAGATAGAGCCTCGTTCATGCGCTGCTCCAAGTCTCGTAAGCCGGGAACCTCTACCATGGCAAGCAGATGGCGAGTTTGGTTGCGAACATAGACCATGCATTTAAAAAGCACACCAACCTGCCTTGTCAGTTTCTCGTTTTTACGCCTAACAGCCTCTAGCTGCATCGCCTTATCCTTCAAAGAAGGTATCTTTTTGAGTTCTTTCTTTGCTTTCTTCAACTCCGCTCCCTGGGCAGCCAGGGCAGCAGAAAGTTCTTCCACTTCCTTGCGAAGCTCCATGTTCTCTTCAACCTTGCGGTCGTAGTCCTTAACGATGAACATCATCTGATGCTCAAAAGGTATATCATCATTCATTCTTTGCATAACTTTTCCTTTTGTTATGCAAAGGTAATCATAATTTTGCAGATGGCAAAACTATTGGGTTTTGAAAATGTTAATTTCAAAGGTATTTCGAAAAAACAACTTGTTTAACAGAAAAATGGGTAACTTTGCAGCGCAGTTTGTGTGTCCTGAGACAGAATGAAGTCAGATATTGGCTATATTTGATAGATTTCTG
>OGOQ01000776.1_pt1 | contig 28670 bp, 24 predicted proteins | sample 1552691 | NCBI WGS metagenome assembly OGOQ01 (sample SAMEA2580209, study PRJEB22360) | human gut metagenome | biome: human gut; feature: human-associated habitat; material: faeces | place: Denmark | collected 2008/2010
CCGCGGCGATAATAGCCCGTAGGGCGAAGGCAGCGCGCTGCCGCTTTTTTTGTTTATGGGAAAAATATATATAAAAAACAGACTGATCAACCAGTCTGTTTTTCTTTAATAAGATTAATTTATTAGCTCATAATTAATTATTTTGTTTTGATCTATTTTTTGTCTTTTCCATTTCTTAAGTATTATCAGCTTATACGGACTGATTTACGATATGTGTGTAAACAACAAGTACGATACAAAATGGCTAAAATGCTATAGGTGTAACAACAACTTTAATACACTGGTGAAGGATAAAAACTATTTTTTTAAAGACAACTCTAACTCATCTATATTTCCATTAAATAACTTATCTATATTTTGCTCGATTGTTTCAATTGGATAATCCCACCATTTAAGGTTGAGTAGTTTTTCTATTGTTTTGTCATTGAAACGTTTTTTGATTACTCTGCATGGATTCCCAACAGCAATTGTATATGGAGGTATATCGGAACCAACGACAGAATTAGCTCCAATAATTGCACCATCTCCAATATGGACTCCAGGTAATATTGTTACATTTTGGCCTATCCATACATCATTGCCGATAATGGTATCTCCTTTGATTGGCATTTTATCTAAAGATGGTGTGAATTTTTGAAGATCTCTTGAAAAAATATTAAATGGATAAGTCGTTAATCCCTTCATAAAATGATTCGCACCATTCATGATAAATTCTACTCCCGCCCCTATTTGGCAGAACTTTCCAATTATCAATTTATCACCAATAAAATCATAATGATATGTCACATGCTTCTCAAAAAGGTCCGCACCTTTTTTGTCCTCATAATATGAATAATCACCAACAACAATATTCGGATTTGAAACGCAGTTTTTGATATAGCATATCTCTTCGATTTCTGGATTTGGGTATTTTGCGTCTTTTCTTAATCCTGATAATTTATCTCCACATATTGGTTCGAGGCCAAAATCTGGTCTAGATAAGCCATATAGTTCCATAAGTCTTACGATTTTGTCATAGCTCATCTCGTTAATCCCTTCTTCGATTTTATTGATAGTAGATCTAGAAGTATAACCTAAAGAATCAGCCATTGCTTGTTGGGACATTTTGTTTCTTATTCTTACATTTTTTAATCTCTTTCCAAATTCTTTCTTATCCATAATCTACAAGCTCCTTATTATTGAATCGCGTATTGCTTCATCTTCAATTTTCGTAATAGCAAAGACCTTTTTACCCGCATAATTTAATGAAGCACCAAGGTGAAAAATATCATTTTGGTCAATAATTAAAAATCTATCGTGATACTTATCATTTATAAATGTTGAGCAATCTCCATATTGTGCATTGAAATCCAAAACTTCTTTATTAGATAGTTTCGCTTTTGATGAATGATAAATAGATAATTTCACGCCTTGCTTTTTATATTTTAGAAATTCCAATGCTTTGATATCAGCATAAGCATCAATAAGAATGATAGAAGTATCAGCTTTTGAAATAATATTGGAAATAAATGATTTTGCGTCAAACATTTCTCCATCAAAGAATACTTTTTCTTTTTCTAGATTTGTTTTTTCAATTACTGATAATCGCTTATTTATCGAGTCAACTTTGTTAATTAAATTTACATAGTTTTCATTAGTTATCAATGTTCTATTCTCATTGATTACGTAACCTTTTAACAAATATTCTTTCAAAACACTATTAGCCCATTTTCTAAACATAATTCCGTTTTGTGAATGTACTTTGTATCCTAAAGGAATAATCACATCTAGATTATAGAATGAAACAATATATGTCTTCCCATCATTTCCAGTGGTTGCATTTTTTGCAACAACTTGGTTAACATCTAAATTATTTTCTAAAATTACATTTTTAATATGTCGAGATATAACTGATTTATCCCTGCCAAACAGTAAGCACATATCAGCCAATGAAAGCCAAACTGTATCCTCACTAGGTGATACATTAACATCCAGTCTAACTTCATTGTTTACAAAAGTGACAATTTCATATTTCATTATGTGCTAGTTCCTTTATCATAATTATCATAACATATTTGATAGCATAATCTACATAATCAACATTGAATTTCACTTCTTTTTCCATATTCCATCATTTGTTTTATTTTGTTGTCGAGACCCAAGTCATAATAACAACTTTGATACACTTCTATCCTTCAACTTTCTGATTCCGCCAGACCGAAAATAAAAAAATGAACATTTTCATTCCTAAAAAACAAAAAGATTTGATACATTTTCGAGTATCAAAGCTATTCTTTTTAATTGTGTGTTTGGAAAACGCCTTTAATGCCTAAGAAATAAGGCTAATCTTCCTTTTTAGGAATTATCTCCCAATATCCGCCTTTATCCGGTCCAAAATGTTTGATAACTTCTTTTTCTTGTAATTTTTTTAAATGATGTCTAATACTTCCCTCTGATTTTTGTAAAACTATCGCTAAATCTTTTCTAGAAAATTTTTCATTATTTCTAATCAACTTGATTATCTCTTCTTCAATGTTTTCTAGTTGGGTTCCGGTTGTGTCATCATTTTCATGTTTACTAAAAGGTATTACCACATCAATAAAATAGTCAGAGAAAATATATGTTTCTTCGCCATAGATCTTAGCAACCGAGGAAACACCATGCCTTCTTTCTTCAGCAAAATTACACGCTCTAAATATATCAAATAGTTGCTTATTCACTGGTTAGCTCTTTCCTTGGAAGCGAAGATCTAAATAGCCTTCCCTACAACCCCCAGACGATACCCATGAAGTTCATAGAATCCTACTTCTATAAGGTGATGGCGACTTGGTAGATCTGCCACTTCTGGATCTATATCAACCGATAAAAGTAAAAAACATCCAAGACATAGGCAATGCCTATATCAAGGAAACTTTTGCTTTGCCATTAGCTGAACTATTAAAATCATTTTAACAATTTTTAACACATTTATATGGCATTTCCCTATTATGATAAAAATCTATAAAAAAATAAAATTTATTGTCTTTGATAAGCAATAAACTGCATAAGAAAAACGCCTGGAAGTAAACCAGGCGGGCAAATCCTATTCGCAGATTACCAAAATACATTCAACAAACGTCACAAGGAATGCAATTAATTCGTTTTGTCAAAAATTATTGGCAAAACTAATTCAAAGAATTATGAATTGCATTGCCTTGATTAGATTCGCTTTTGAAAAGTTATTTTTCATCAGTATCTCCTTTCTTGGCATATGCCTTAAATATTATACAATTTCTTGATATAGAATTAACATATTCTAATGCTTGTTATCAAGAATACTCTTAATTTCTTCTTTATACTCTTTGAACAGCAAAGGAAAATTAATAGAAATATATTCAGGAAAAATCATATACTGAGATTGTGGAACATCTGGATGCTTTTTGGCATATTGAACTGCAAATCGGCAATAATTAAAATAAGAATCATGAAGATTTTCAAGAAGCATTTCTTTGCATTTTGAAATTTGGCAACCTAATCGTTGTTTATTTGCAACATTTGGAATTATAAAATTTACATATTTATTGATATCCCATATGTCAAAGTTTGCATCGAAAGACGTCAAATCATATTTATAATGGCCAGACTTTATATTTGACAAAACAAAGCAATCTATCTTTTCGAAATCATTCGGATCTACATATGAATTGCCAGAAAATAAGCCGGTATCTGTATTAATCATGTACTCAAGAAAAAGCATAAACTCATTAGTTGTGAGACATAAGAAAAGAACATTTAACTCATTTGCATTTGATAAACTAAATTTAGAGTTTGCACTTAAAAGATAGTCCTTAAGTTTATTATCTTGCATTTTTCCAATTTTCATTTGCTTTTCGGAATTTCTTTGATTCAAATTAAAATTTATTTTGTTTTGAAGCTTTTCCATACTATCGGAAAAATAAACGTTGTCTTCCTTGGAGCTGTAATATCGATGAACTTGTCTAAGAACAATATTTTTTTCGTTTTTTTCTTCTGTTGTTGGACACTTAACCTCTATATTCAAAGCAATATTGTTTTTACGTGCTACTATATCTACGTCTTTTTTGTTTTTCTTGTTTAAAAGTTGGTCAAAGCTTAGAGAAAAGCTTTTTCCGCAAAAATGTCGATAAACTATGGCTTCCATTAAAGATTGTAAAAATTGATCTTTGTCGCTGAACCTAGCAAGCAATTTTTCTTCTATGTAATCTGAGTTTACATTTTTGAAGGCATCAATAAAACTATTCTGATAATGAATGATTTTATTAGACAAATAAAACTGCTCATTTACTATTTTTTCTATTTCCATCTATTTGTGCTTCCTTTAATCGCGGTAATCCAACAAGAACCCGTAACGTCCCATATTATCGTCGTGAGTGAATTCTATGATGTTGGCATTTTCCCTCAGTTCGTCAGTCATGGTGAAATTATTCGCATTCTCGATAATTATCAATTGCCCACTTCTTGAAGCATCTAGTAAATATCTGAAAAACATATCTTTGATGTTTTCTTTTTCTAGGTTCCCAACGTCCAAGTTTTTCAAAGGCGAATCGATGACATATACAGGTAGTTGATGTTTGCCTTTCTCATCAAGAAATTTTCTAAAAGCCAAAAGAGTCACGGAATTGACAAACGATCTAAACCCCTTCCCGTTGTTAGCTGATTTGCTTTGGCCTCTGATCGAGATGTCGAAGCTTGCCCTATCAAATTCGGCAGCCATATATCTTGTATCACCACAAAATTTCATGATTCCTTTGATGTTTTCCGTCATCGTCTGAAAAAATGATGAATGAAAATGCTCAGTAGGAATAAAATCATCTTTTTTGACTTTGATTTGAACAGACATGTTGGACAAATCTTCTTTTAACAATTTGTTATCATTTTTTAAATATTCAATGCGTTTCTGACACTCGATAAATTCATCAAATTTCTTAAGGGTATATTCTAAACGGTTCCTTTTACTCACCAAGACTGAGACCGTCTGCCTAACTTCTAAAAGGTTATCTTTGTGAGTTTTCAATTCATTCATTTCTTCTTCGTGCTCTTTATATATTTTAGAAAGGGTCTCCGAAACATCATTGAGATTGCGCATAGCAGCATTAACTTCAGACTGCACTTCCACAAGATTGATTTGATCTTTTTCCTCGTGAATCATGCTATGGCAATAAGGGCATTCATGTTCATTCTCGTTCTTGTCTAATTCATCCTTTCCTGAAGCGATGAAATCGAGCCTTTCTAGATCAGATTTATATTGAATCGAAAGGCTTTCAAGTCTTTCGATCAGCATTTCGTTAGATTCTATCTTTTCTGTCAAAGTATTTATCACGCCTTCCAAATTGGCGGACTCTTTGTATTTGACATCAATTTCGTCTCTAACTTTTTCGAGTTCTAGTTGAACCGAATCAGAATCATCTTTGATGGCAGAAAATTCCTGCAGCTTCTTTTCGAGTTTCTTTATCTCGTTTTCGTTGTCCGTGATTTTATCGCTTATGTATTTCCTGACAGCACCTCGTTTTAGTTTTAGTTTGTCTATATCCTCATCCTTTAGGTAATTAGAAAAATCCATGCCATAAAGCAAGTAAAGCAAATTAGCCATAGACTGTGTCGTAGGACTATATTTCTTGCTCTTCGCCAAAAGTATCTGGCTGCCTTCGTCGATTCTTCCTTCATCGGCTAGAAAAAGATAGTCTAGGAACTTTAACGAAAAATTAACAGCAGTTCCGTCTTTTTTCTGAGGAAGTTTAAACGGATCGACATTGAAAATCTTTAAAAGAACATCATTGATTGGTCTAAAACCTTTTTTATTAGTATATGCAAAAACACCTGATTCAACGTATGGGCTATTGCTTTCTACATTTATGGTTTCTGAATCAATCTTTCTAGTCAAAATAACATCATCGCCATTTTTTGAGATTATAAGCGAAAAATCAGTATAACCCGTGTCATTTTCTATGATAAATGGCTCGTCATCATTATTTGGATATTTCTCATTATCAGCGCCAAATAACTGTTTAAAGATTTTAAATATCAAGGTCTTACCGGTATTGGAAGGACCGCATATTATATTCAGTCCCTTAGTGAGCTCGATGGAGGATTCTCTTTTTCCAGCTCCGCGCGCGATTACCTTTTTGAAGTAAATATCGTCCATATCATTCATCCCCCTTTATCTTATCTAGCAGTAAATCAAGCACTTTGTTTTTCTTTGTAAATAGCTCTTTTTTCCCTAACTCCACAGTTAATATATATTTTTCCGAGTATCCCAATTGGGATATTTTTTTATAGAATTCATTTCCTTTATCCGTTAACTCGAATTTGGTTTCACTTTTTGCAATTACAGGTGTCACATAGCCGTTTCTTACCAAATAGGAAATGGTCTCCATAACTCTTTTTCGCCTTAGTGTCGCCTTGCTTAACGTGAATTCGCTATCGCCGTTCAAACTAACGTCTGTCAAGCCGAATTCTTTTCCATATGTGGCGACGAAGTCAAAAACGAAAAGCTCTTCAGAAGAAAGTGGAGCATCAAAAGCAAAAAGAAGCAAGACGAGCCTCATGCTAGTTTCATATACCGAATTGAATACGCTGCTACTCATTTGGATTCACCCATGACTTTATCCTCCCCTCCTCGACGAGAATATGGAGAATACCTTTTCTTGTAGAGACGTTTATGAAGCCTCTGATGTTTAAAAGCAAAGAGCTGTTCAGCTGCAAATTCGTTGCGATTGTGTTCATTACGTTTGTAATCCTTTCGATGCCGTTTTCATACTTTCCATAGTAAAGAGCATCAAAGATTCCTTCTTCAATTTCTTTCTTTATTGACTCAAACTCGCTTTCGCCTTCATCAAATAACTCTCGAGCTGCATTTTCCTTATATCTTGCTTCGAAATAGAATTTCGTGTGTTCGGAAACATGCCTTTCATAAATAGTTCCAATTAAATCTTTTTGATTGGACACTTTCCTTCCAAGCGCCTCCGAGTAGGCTTCGAACAATTTTTTGACGAAAATCAAATCGCCGTCTACCTCGATGTTCATCTGCGCGAGCTTCTTGGACACGGGCATCTTCTCGCCGTTTATGTAAAGAGCTCCGTTTTTGAATTCGGCAGCCTTAATCGCGGTACTGCTGAGACTCTTAAAGTCTAGATATTCAAGAGGAGGTAGAGTTTCCTTTTTGCCTATGCTCAAATTGTAGATGATTTTCTTCATCAACTTCGCACATACTTCAGGTATCAATGAATCGTCAAGGCTGCTATTCAGCTTGAAGCCATAACGGACAATAGCATTTCTTATCTCGACAAGGTGGACATTAGATATCAAATCATTGAAATAAGTCTCTAGAGAGTCATAGTCAAAATTTTCCAAGAGAACAGTTGCCTCTTCTTTTGAGATTTCTCTTTTGCCATTGGCCTTCGCTTTCAAAGTGTTTGGATTTCTTCATCACAAAGATTTGGCAAACCTAGTTCACCTCGATTTAGTTTTCCATCAGTGAAAGCATCTAAAAGTTCAGGAAGGAAAATATAGGTTGGGCTCTTCCTACTTATTGAAAGAATATCGATAAATTTCGCAAAGGTTATCTTGTCATCCATGTCTTGTACCGCAAGCCGTACCGAGGCGTACCGAATCACTTTTCTATGAAAGCTAAATTATTTGTGTAAGCCCGGAAACTATCGGCTCTACTAATATTCTAGCATCCGAGACTTCCAATTGAAATGTAAAGGGCAAATTATGGGAGGTTTTCAAAATGTAATTAAGAAAAAGTAAAACATTTCAAAAAGAAAAAATGGGAATGATGTGACACCGGTTATGCAAACGCATCATTCCCAGGTAGCCAAGCTCTGATTTGCACAAGGCTGGCGCCATTCTCGCGGAGATTTCCACGCGATGAACGGCGTCTTTTTCAGTCTGCCTTCGAGTGTCTTTTCTCCGCAATACCAAGGAGGAAATTTTAATGACTGATAAAAAATATTTTGAAGAGAATGGCTACAAATGGAGCTATGAAAAAACAGATAAAACTCCTTATTACTATGACACGGAGTTCAAAGGCCGCATCTGGTGCGACCATACCCTTTTCAGACTGCTTCATTCGATGGATGAAGCTGAATATAAACGACAAGATGAAGAATCAAGATGCGTCATTCTTAATAAAAAAGGCCTTCCTATAAAATGTCGCCTTAAGTGCTCGACTGAATGCCCTTTTGGCTTGAGTCATTCAAGAACTGGCTCTCCTATATCGATAGAAGCTATTCAAGAAGGCAACAGTCACATCGATTTTGTAGATACCTCAACAGATCCTAAGCAAATTTTTGATTTAGCCGAACTAAAGAATAAAGTCAGAGAAATTCTAGCTGAACTGAATGATGTCGAGCGTTCCATTTATATATCAATAAGATTTGAAGAAAAAACCGAAAGAGATGTTGCCAAACGCCTTGGGATTTCTCAGCCAGCTGTACATAAAAAGCTCTTAAAAATTTCAAAGACGGTCGAAGAAAAAATAAAAAAATTTCTCGATTAGGTTATCAAAGTTCGATTTTTTCTCCTTTTACATATGAAGGCGAAGAGAGCCACCCGCTTGGGTCGGGGGCGGAAAGCGGCGAAACTCTCCTAGCCTTCCTAGATTCAACAGGAGGTAAAGATATGTGGAACTAGCTATTTCTATCACATCCCTCATCGCCTCACTTTCAAGCATCCTTTTCGCTCTATTGGCTTTTAGGCGAAACGAGCGAATCGATTACAAGAAAGAAGGCAAACACGAGGGAACGATGCTATCCGACATCGGCTACATCAAGGCCTGCGTCGACAGGGTCGAGAAGAATATCGGAATCGTCGACGAAAGATACCGCAATGTCGCGGAGCGTCTGGCTAAGCTCGAGGAATCCATCAGGAACGCCGATAAGCGAATAGACGAGCTCTGCGGGAAGGGAGGAAATTAAACCATATGGACATTGCTTATGTGCCAATCATAGTCGTCTGCTGCTATGTCATTGGCGAAATCTACAAGCTCATCTTCAAGAAGGTCGATAGCACCTACAAATTCATTCCCATCGTCACCATCATGGCTGGTGGACTTCTGGCGGTGCTCATCTACTTCACCGCGCCTGAGCTTGTGAATGCAGAAAATGTCTACGAAGCATTGGTAATCGGCTTCGTGTCTGGCGCAGGTTCCACCGGAACCAACCAGATTATCAAACAGCTTTTTCAAAAGAAAAATGGAGGTGAGCAAAATGATGGAACGAGCAAATAAATACAATCCGAAATTGGATTATCTTTTTTGTAAGTATGCTTCATCCAGAAAGCCTCTCTCGAAGATTGATGAGGAAGAATGGAGGGATGTCTATCACGAATTGAGAGAGCCTAATGAGCCTAGGCAAGAAAAAATGCTCAGGTTCAAGGCAACCCTCGACTTTCTGAAAGATCCTCAGTGCCTTTTCTCCATGAACACGCTACTTGGATGTATGGCTGTCTATCTCGGTGAAGCCCCAAAGGACGATGACGTCGATTATGGGAAGCTCCAAGACGTCTTCTCGTTCGAACATCCCCTTGAGGAGATGAATTTCAGGGATTTGTTCATCTCCATCATCTTGGAAAAGCCGTTCAAGGAGGGATTCAACGTCGAGATGGCGGAAATTGCCTCGAACTTCCTGCTTATCAAGCAAGGGAGAGTCCCCGTAATCTTCTACGCCTTCGTCGTCGAAAAGCTCCTTGGCCTTATCTCGTCAAACGAAATAGAAGGAGCAAAGATGCTCATGCTTAATCTCCTTCAAAGATCGGAAGGCCTCAATAGGAAGCACAGATTCATTCCTTTGGATGTCATTTTGAGAAGAATCGACGAGATAAAACCAGTCCTAGAGTCCACTTACGGAGTCACTTCCCTCTTCTACTATGGCTCATACGCCAAAAACATCGCCAATGAATATAGCGATCTCGATTTGTTCGTGGAAGTCGATTCGAAAAGGCAAGAGGACGAGGACAACAAATACCGAATCAAGGGTTACCTTGAAAAGGAACTCGGCATCACCGTTGATTGCCACGTTCGTGACAGCGGATACGTCAAAAGTCCGCTTCGTGTCGATATGATCCGACACCTTAAATTGATCTTTTAACATTACAGGAGGTAAAAACTATGAACAAGATTAATGTTAAACAATTGCTTAGGGTGAGCAAAAACATCCAACGAGTCCCTCTTGCGAAGGCAGAAGGGACCATCATCTCTACTCTTCCTGCAGACAACGTCAAAGTTGAAGGAAGGGACATCACCATCTTCGGAAGCAAAAAGGACGTTAACTTGGCCTTTGCCAAGAACGACGACGGATTTGTCTCAAGCGCCAAGCCGGTTTCCACTACTGTCAGACCGGCCAAATTAAGCGCGGATTTGGCTTTCAATGGAAAGACCGCAACCATCAAGCTCGATGGTCTCACTTCCAACGTAGTGGCCACTCTCAAGGATCAAAGCAAAGACCTCGACCTCGGTATCATCAATGATCAGGATGATAGGCTCTCTATCAAATCCAAGGACAATGGCTTGGAGTTTGATATCGCCGTTACAAAGCAACGTGACGAATACTCTTACGCTTTCGATTTCACGATGGACGGCTCAGTCAAGCCTGAGCTAAATGGGAACGAATTCATTTTAAGAGACACAGCCGGAAATGAAGTATTTTCCATTAACGGCATCCACATGATTACTGAAAACGGCAGAATATCCACTAACATTGAGACCGTTCTTACCGCTGACGGCAAGTGCACTATCGTTGCAAACGCCGACTACATCAAGGAAAACATTCTCAACGGCGATATTTTCATTGCCTTCAACGTATCTGGACATATAGTCCCCATGATTACCCTTGAGTCTTTCAGAGACGGCAAGGCGGCCCAGCCTTCAAACGACATGTATGTCTTCGGTTACAAAGGAAGACAAGAATACATGCTCAAGGCCACAATCAGGGCCAAGGAAATCGCAAGCGAGTTGATTTCCAGACAAAGCGAGAACTTCGAGACGCTCTTCACTTTGAACTTCGACAAATCTAACGCCAAAAACTTCTGCGAAGGCTTTAGGGTTTACGATGGCGAGGATAACAACCTCATCAAAACGCAAAATTTCGACGAAGCTCCCGAATCCATCACCATCGACATTACCAAAAAAGTCAAGGCCGCAATTGAAGCGGTTAACGCAGGAAAGGAAGTTAAGGACATCGTTTTGGAATTCAAGTATTCCTGCACCCCGATGGCAGCCTCTGACGATGAATATGCCGGGGAGGAGCTCGCTGACAATTACGTCGAGATTTACGGTATCTACTCTTCCAATACTTCAAATAGGCCTTATATCGGCTCGAAATTCGTCTCTATTGGCGAAGTCAAAGAAGGCACTCCTTTCATCGAAAAGAAATTGGGCCGCTCCGGAAAGAGCAAGATCAATATCTTCGAGGGATCTTTGCAGCATGGTTTCTCACTAGGTTCAATCGCCGCCAAGTCATTTAGGGTTCCTTTCAGCATGTTCTACGATTCTAGGCTTTTGACCCAAAAATTCGAAAGACCGAAAACCGTCGGTTTGCCGAAAGGATGGATGTTCAACCTTTCCCAATGCCTAATTAAGGACAGAACTAATGCCAATAAAACCAAAGGCGTCAAAGAAGTTCTCTATATCGACGGAGAGAATAACACCCACGTCCTGACCGAAAAGTGGTTCTACAAGGATGAGAGTGATAAGGAAATCGTCGTCACAAAGGATGAGGTCTATCTCGGCAACGATCAAAAGCTCAAATACGAGGATGCAAACGGCGTTGTTCACGATGTCACCTATCAAGTCGATAATGACGACGGATTAACTTTCGTGTCCACCAATAGCAAGCTTAACTATGCCAAGCAATCTGATATGAAGATTGAGCAGTCCTTTGAGCTCGTTTCCACGGATGGAAGTCAGAAATATCCTGTCACCAAAAACAGAAACGGCAAAGTTGTGGTTACTTTCTTTAAAAACGGTAATGCAGATAATGGCATAACCTATAAAGAAATCTTCCCTGAATATACTAAGGCTACATTGAAGAAGTTCACTGCAACCAAGATTCTTTCTATTAAAGATGTCTATTTCAAAGACGGAAAAGCCTATGAAAAAGGCCTCAATCCAATTACTTCTCTTACTTCTGTCGAAATAGAATGTGAGCTGCTTTATAAAGATGGCAAATACTTCGTTTGTGGAATTGATACTCTTTACGAAGCAGAGTTCGCTTATGGCACTGCGGCAGTGAACGTTACTTCTATTGATTCAAACGATTATGAAATAGAACTCGAATGTTTTACCAATGTTGATGTGGCAAGCGATACCGACATTCCTGATTATTATGAAAACGAGGATATCACTAACGTAAATTCTCAGATTAAGCAATGTGAGGATTACATTAAGGATCTTCAAAGCCAATGTGATTCTTATTCTAGTTCGATTGCTTCGTTGAATTCTCAGCTCAGCAAACAATCAGAACTTAATTCTCTGAATAACAGTGCTTCATACAATCAAAATCGAGTAACTCAAATTAATGAAAAGCATATCGATTTTGGAAATGAAGATGATAACGAAGACTACGTTACATATTCTGAAAAAGCGCGCTCTAAATCCGAAAGCTATCAGGAAGAGTCTTACAAATTCCAAGTTGCCAGCATTAAAAGACAGATTGACGAGCAAAACGCTGCTTTGCAAAAGGTTTACGAGAAAATCAATGACTACCAAGTTCAGCTCAATAACTTGTATGAATTGAAGGAATCCTACATCGAAGCTCAAAAAGAAGGCGTTCAGGACTATATCTACGACAAGGAAGGCAACCTTCTCGGATTCGACTATTACGGAAAGCTAGTCTACCTTTCTGATCGTTACGAAAACGAAATTAGTCTATCCTATGTAGACGATAAACTTGTCGAGATTTCTTCTGAAAAACAAAGAATTGTGCTTCATTATAATAAAGAAAATGAGCTCGATTACGTCGTCGATGCAACTGGTAGAAAGACAAAATTCAAATGCTCTTCTAATACTTTCGTCATGACCAAAAGAGACGAAAAGGGTGAGGCAGAATCCACCACTTTCACTTTCGATAGCGAAAAAAGGCTCACTAACATCAAAGACAAAAAGGGGCAATCGTTCGGATTTACCTGGAGCAATTTCATGGTCTCGTCGGTTACCAATAAATCGTCTGTCGGTTCCATCTCCGAAACTGGCGTCGAGCCAAAGGACGAAGAAGTCTTATCCACTACCTTGATTGAGAACACTGGAGATTACATTGATGTTGAAAACAAAGAAGCAAAAACCATCGATATCTATCATCTTGACTACGAAGGCAGGCTCATCGGTCAAACATATCGTGATGAGGATGATGATTCTAAGGATACTGTTTCTGTAAACTGCTACGACGGCGACAATCAACTTCTTGAACTGTCCTATGAAGTCAAGAATCTTTTGGGAGAAATCGCTTTGCAAGGCAATAACGCTTCAAAAATTGAAAAGATGATTAAGCTGGGCGATGGAGGAATTGACGTTTCAAGGCTCGCCAACCGCGAAATGCTCGCTCTCAGCCTAGACTTCTCCGGCGTCGATCCGAACCAAACAAAAAACAACACTGCCGAGCTTATGGTCGATGTTGATGGAATCAAAAATTCATTCAAGTTCAAGAAAATTCCACATGGGATCATCGCTGTGCCTGCTCTTGTCAAAGACAGGACCGGAACTATCACCATCACCATTGTCTTCTCTAAGAATATTAAGCTTGATACTTTGGGAAAAATCGGAATCTATCGTGCAGACGCCACCATTAACGAATATGACGAAGAAGATCACGTCGTTTCCTCTACCACAAGAGACGCGGATACTAAATTCAACGATTTCGATGGTGACAACCCTACTTCTTGTGTCACAACCGATCGTTATGGCGTTACCAAGACATCTAGGGCTCTATTCGATGCAAGCGGACGTCCTATCTACGAAGAGGACGGGGACGGAAACTGCAAGGAAACCTATTACGATGAAAAGGGAAATGCCATCGAGACTAAAGAATACAACAAAGCTAATTCGTCTTTGGCTAAGGTCTCTAGAACAAAATACGACGAAGAGGGAAACGCGACCGAATTCGAAGGGGTTATGCGTGATAAAAACGGCAACTATCCTCAAGAAAAAGCTATTTACCTTCCAGGTACCGACGTCGTTTCATCTATCAAGCATCCTAGTGGCCAGGTCATGGTATATGGCTATGATTTCAACACCGGCCTTATGACCGAGATGGCAAGTGACGCAAACGGACAAGATAACGCGACACAATATGGATATGTAGCAAATTATCTAGTAAGTCTTGCTCACCATGGTGTCAAGCTCTCCTATGTCTTGGACAATAAGGGTAGAAAAATCTCTACTAAGCTCAATGGCGCGGAGCTTGCAGTCAGTAAGTATGAAGACAACTACTCTGACGGAACCGTCACTAACGGGCAAAAAGTCACTACTACCTTTGCCGATGGCTTCAAATCTGTAACCATTACTGACAAAGATGGCGACCTGATTTCAACGACCACGAATGATGGTGATTCTATCGTCTATGAATATGACGACAGAGACCGTTTGGTAAAGGTCGACAGGAATTCTGGCGAGGAAACAGTGACAACTGCCTACAACGCCGAGGACCAGATTGTTTCCAACGAGTATAAAGTCGACGGAATGACCACTCGAGAAGACATCACTTACGATGATCATGGAAGAGTGGCCGCCAAGACCGAGACCGACGGAAGCGTCGTCACGACTACGGCATTCGAATACGCCGAAGGCAAAGAGGATCAAATCAAAGCAGTTTCTATTGGTGATACCAAACATCGATTCGAATACGATGCTTTAGGCCGAGTCACTAGAAAAGAGCTCCTTGATGGCGAACGTCCTCTCGTCGACGAAAGCATTGAGTATCTGAGATATGGCGAAAACTCTCTCGATTTAGTCAAGGAGCATGATGTTCGCATTGGGGACGCTATCAGTACCACTGAATACGAATATGATGTATCTGGCAATATCACCTCTATCAAGAGAGACGAGTATGAAACCTGTTATCAATATGACGAACTAGGAAGACTCGTCAGAGAGGATAATCCTGTTTTAGACAAAACCATTGTCTATAAATACGATGCCGGTGGAAACATCTTGCTCAAGAAAGAATACAAATACTCTCTTGAGGATAGACTCTATTCCCCAACTATTACTTCTTACACTTACGCGTCTAAAGGTAATAAGGATCAGCTCATCAACTTCAATGGCGAGAAAATCTCCTACGATGTCATGGGCAGGCCTACTACCATCGGCGATCATAAGCTTGCTTGGAATAAGAAAGGCAAGCTAATCGGATACGATGATATAGCCTACACCTATGGCTTGAATGGTATTAGGACGAGTAAAACTGTTGATGGAGTCAAGACCACATATTCTCTCCTCAACAATAAGATTCTTGCCGAAAAATCTGATGGCAAGGAAATCATCTATCGTTATTCTTCTGACAAGCTCATTGGTTTTGCTTTCAATGGTGTCGAATACATCTATGAAAGAAATATCCAAGGAGATGTCTTGAGAATCTATCGAAAGGACAGTCTCAGCCTTGTCGCTGAATACCATTACGACGCATATGGAAACCATGAGGTAATCAACCATACTGATGAGAAGATTGGCGATGTCAACCCATTCAGATATCGTGGCTATTACTTCGATGTCGAAACCGGTTGGTATTACCTAAACGCCAGATACTACTCCTCTGCCATGGGTAGGTTCATCTCTCCAGATGAATTATCTATCTTGGATGAAACCAAGTCCCAAATTAACGGGTTGAATCTCTACATGTACTGTGGAGATAACCCAGTTATGAATGTTGATCCAAGTGGAAATTTCTTCTTAACGGCACTATTAATTGGTGTAATAGCGGGTGCAGCTATTGGTTTCACGACACAGGTAGTTAATGACTATAAAGATGATGGCCAAGTATTTAATGGGAGTGTATCTATTGGAGATTATTTTGGCGGAACGCTATGTGGTGCTCTGCTTGGCGGAACAATTGGTGCAATCGTTGGCATTGGTGGCGCTGGTCTAATATCAAGTGGATTGACTTCTGTAGGAAATAAATTTATATCTGATTTATTTGCCTATAGTATAAGTGGAGCTCCGATGGGAACCATCGAGGAATATGCAGTCGCATTTATCACAGGAGGGATTGGGAAAGTGTTTGCTAAGCCTTTTATTGATATTGTCATTAACCCTCTTCTAACGCAGATATCTAAAATGGCATTCGGCCATCAAGATAACTTTAATGGAGAGAAATTATTTTACGACATATTAACTAGAGGCCTAACATATACAATGCCTTTACAATGGAAACCATTTGGACGTGGTACAAGCAAAGTAATATGGTTTTCCCTAAATAATTAAACCTAAATCATTTCAAAGAAGGATGTGTCATTCTTGTAATGACACATCTTTTTTGATACAATATAAATATGTTAAGAATTAAAGATAAGTTATCCTTGAAAAATCTTTATAAAGCATATTGGTTTATTAATTTGTTTGGCTATTTAATCACAATTGTTTTAATTGTTTTTTTGTGTTGCTATTGGAATTCACTACTTGACCAAGGTACTTTAATAGGAGTTATTTGTATTGTCATAATTGCAGTATCTGCCTTAATTTTATTATATTCTTGCATTAAAAACAGTATTCCATTGATTAAGGACTGGAATGATTTTAGAAATGACCATTTTTCAATAATAGAAGGTGTTGTGGTTGGCTTTGAAAAAAACAGAGAACCAGAGTCGGGCATTCAAATCGACGATACTCCCATTATTGAAATCGCAAAAAAGCAACATATTTCCCTTAATGTTGGCTCTTTCTTAGAAAAAGGAAAATACTACACTTTTTATTATTACAAAAATTCTAGGATAGCAAAGGCCGTTGAAAAAAAGGTCGAATAAAAATAGACCGCCCAATCCTACAATAACTAATAGGATCAAGCGGCTTTTTATTATGTTTTGGTAGATACGTTCTTAAGTGTGTTTATGCTCGCCTCGATCTGGGTATTGATCCAGGTGTCGACGTCACCGAAGTTCTTGATGTAGACAAGTTTTTGGTTAATTTTCTGTCAGAAACAAAAATTTTTCGATAGTTGTGAGTTTTAAATGATTTGACTTGTAGGACTGATGGTTATTTTAATGTTCGAACCCGAAGTGCTATTGCGGTGTGCGTATTGCGGTGGTTCGAACTTTTAGAGGCATTTTTGACTATTTTTGCTGCTTACAACAGGACACGAAGATTTTAGGATACGACATAACGAACACAAATCAGTAAGATTTGGTAAAAAAATAACCTATAATGCTAGGGCATTATAGGCGTTTTTCAAAGATGGTGGAGATGACGGGGATCGAACCCGCGACCTCATCGTTGCGAACGATACGCTCTCCCAACTGAGCTACACCCCCTTAAACTCCCATCTGGGAGTTTTTTTATTACTTTATTTCTTCTATGTCGTCAAATGAAGATGTAATCTCTGTGAAACGTCCGAAGAACATTATTCTCAAAGTTACTTCATTCTTATCTTGATCTACTGCAGTAATTTGACCGATTGAGTTTTCGAATGTACCGCTGAGAACCTTTACTGTATCGCCAACTTTATATCCGGTGAACATATCATCATCAGTAATCTTCATTCTCTTTAAAACAGGCTCTATTTCTTCACGAGGAACAGGGAAAGGCTTTGCTCCACCTCCGGATGATCCTACGAATCCTGTGACATCTGGTGTGTTTCTAACCATGTACCAAGCTTTATCGTCCATAATCATTTCGATGAAGATGTATCCAGGGTAGAAGTTCTTTATGACTTTCTTTCCATTAGGCTTTCCATTCTTATCTTTTCCATCTTCTTCGTATTGGGCGACAACGATTCTAAAAATATAGTCTTTTAAGTTTAAATTAACACTACGTCTTTCAAGAGATTCAGCGACTTGTTTTTCTCTTCCAGTATAGGTACTAACAACGTACCATTGCTTTTCGCCTAAATCTTTCTTTTTTGTTTCGGAATTATTGTTTTCGACACTAGTTTCTTTGGTGTCTAATTCTTCTTCGTTCAACATTAGAATTTACCTCCTATATATTTAACTACACTCAAAATAGCATTGGCAGCTGCTTCAGTACCTGAGCCTGATGTTGAGCTGGTGTTTGGATTGACTCTTTGGAAAGCTCTAAGAATTTCCAAAGCAAGGTAGTCAGAAATGGCTAAAACGATAGCACAAATTACGGTCACGCCGATGACAATTCCAACGGCTGGCCAAAGTTCTTTGGCTGAAGGCCAACGAACACGATGAGCCTCTTCGGCAACACCTTTAAAATATTTGCGGATTTTTTTCATAGCGCCTCCTATTTCGTCTCTTTATGAAGGGTATGGCGGTTGCAACGTGGACAGTATTTCTTTTCTTCAAAGCGTTTTGTACTATCTTTTTTCTTATTCACAGAATAATTTCTGGATAAGCATTCAGTGCAGACCAATATAACTTTTTCAGTCATTCATTACCCTCCTTTAAGGCATTTTAAAAGGCTCTTTTTGGAGCCTTATAAAATCTTTTTTATTTTACAACAAGATAATAAATTTTTATGGATAAAAAATAAGGTATTATCTTTTAAACTGATGTCTATTTTAAAATCACTTTAAATCTTTTAAGAAATCTACACTCAATAAATCAGATGGAATTCTTAAGTCACCTCTTTGACTTAACGAGACACTTCCAACTTTTACTCCGTCAGGTGCTGCGGATCTCTTGAATTGGCTTGCAAAGAATCTTCTATAGAAGAGTTTTAACCAATTCTTGATAGTTTCTTCGTTGAACATATCCTTAAAAGCAATAATAGCAATTCTTAATATCTTTAAAGGTTGATATCCATTTCTTAAGAAGTGATATAAGAAGAAATCATGAAGAATATATGGACCTATGATATCTTCTGTAATTTGGCTTATTTCATTTTTGCTCTTCGATGGGACGAGTTCAGGAGTTATAGGTGTATCTAAAATATCTATTAGTGTTTTTGATAGTAATGGATTTGATTCTCTTTCATTATTTGCAACCATTCTAACTACTTCTTTTACAACAGTTTTAGGAACGGATGCATTGACGTTATACATACTCATTTGATCTCCGTTATAAGTAGCCCAGCCTAAGGCAATCTCAGATAAATCTCCAGTTCCTATAACTATTCCACTTTTATAGTTTGATTCATCCATCAAGACATAAGTTCTAGCTCTTGCTTGAGCATTTTCATAGGCTGCATCATACAAATCTAAGGGGTGATCTATATCTTTTAAATGTGATTTTACTGTATTTGATATATCTATTTCTTTGAATGTTACACCTAATGTTTCAGCTAGTATTTTTGAATTGTTTCTAGTCCTGGCGGTAGTGGCAAAACAAGGCATTGATATAGCGATAATATCTTTAACATCTTTGTTTAAATCTTTAAAAGCTTTATAGGCTACTAATAATGCTAAAGCTGAATCTAGTCCACCTGAAACACCCATTATTACAGTCTTGCAATGAGTGGCTTGGATTCTTTTCATCAATCCATGTGATTGACAATTGAATATAGTATTTAAATTGTCTTCGAGATTCTTACTCGATATATCTAAATAAGGTGATTTGACAAATATTCTATCTAATGATTTGCTATATGAATCTGTCAAACTGAAATCGATAGTTTGATAACCTTTTTCTTGTTTATAAGAATATGTAGTCATTTGTCTTCTTCTAAAGGCTAATAAATCCACATCGATATCTTTTACCATGATATGATTATTAAAATCATTTTTCTCGCCTAATAAATTTCCATTTTCGGCGATTATTAAAGGTGCTGAATAAACTACATCTTGAGAAGTTTCACCTTCACCTGCTCCAGCATATACATAAGCACAAATTAATCTAGCGGAAGTAGCACAAATTAGTGATTTTCTATAGTTTTCTTTTCCGACCATTTCATTTGAAGCGGATGGATTCAAGATTAATGTAGCTCCGTTCATTGCATGATGTGTAGAAGGTGTATCTGGAGTCCATAAATCTTCACAGATTTCGATTCCGATTGTTAAATTCTCAATTTCTCTGCAGTGAAATAATAGTTTTGGTCCGATAGGAATTAGATTTCCATCTATTTCGGTTACTTCATTTTCATCAAACGATGGAGTGAAATATCTAGCATCATAGAATTCATTGTAATTTGGAAGATATTTTTTAGTTGCTATTCCAAGTATCTTACCTTTAGAAATAACTGCTGCTGTATCATAAATCTTCCCTTTAAATGAATAAGGAAGACTGACTACCATTAACAAATCTAAATCTTTTGTCTTGTTTGTTATTTCAATCAAACCTTCTTTAGCTTTTTTTAGAGTGTTGGATTGAGCAAACATATCTTGAAGAGAGTAACCAGTCAAAGCTAATTCTTGGAAGGTAATAATTTTAGCACCCATTTCATTAGCTTCTTTAGCTTTTGAAACTATATCATTTACATTCGAATCTATATCATTTAGATGAACATTGGATGTAATAGCGGCTACTTTAATAAATCCATCATTTTTCATATTTAAATCCTCATATATATTTTATAACAGTTTTAATCTTCTTCATCATCAATAAGCTTAGTAGGTCTATTATGCCCATCGAAAATATTTGATAATACTCTAACTAGATAAAATAGATCATCTAAATAGGATGATGTCCTTCTCAATCCTAAGATGAAATGGCGATCGATAAATCTAATCTCTTTGATTGAGTCTCTTATAGGACTTAGATACATCTCTAATTTCTCTTTGACATTTTTTACATTAGAGAAGGCTTCTGTTAAAGTTAATTTAAATGATTCCATCAATTCTTCAAATCCTATAAATAATTCATCGTTATTTAAAGTTATTTCAATAAGTCTTTTCTTAAATAAATTCCTAACCTCTAATGGATACGGTCCATAAGAATCTCTTATGGTCTTAATCAAATCATTTAATTCGTTCTCTTCTGTGCAATCTTGTATTTCTCTATACAAATTGACTCTATCGGTTGAAGATGCATAATCAGTAGGAATATGTGCATCTAAAGTAAATGACAAGTTGAACTTTGTGGGCTTCTTTTGAGCTAACTTGATTCCCTTCTCGTTAGCTCGTTTTTGCTCTATCACTTCTTTTAATAATTTCGTATAAGTCTCATAACCTAACGAGTCTACAAATCCTGCTTGTTCTGAGCCCAAAATATTTCCACTACCTCTAATCGCCAAGTCTTGTTGAGCAATTTTATATCCGGATCCTAATTCAGTGAAATCTTTTAATGCTTTCAGTCTCTTTCTACCTTCATCACTGATTCTATCGTAGTCCCTATATAATAAATATGCATATGCCAATCTATTTGATCTTCCGACTCTCCCTTTGATTTGATAGAGCTGAGCCAATCCGAAATTTTGTGAGTCTTCCACAATAATAGTATTTACATTTGGAACATCCAAACCTGATTCGATAATTGAAGTTGAGACCAATATTTCTATTTTCTTGTCGTAGAAATCATTCATGACATCCGCAATTTGATTTGCATCCATCGAACCATGAGCTACACCGACTGTGATATTAGGAAACATCTTCTTTAGTTTTCCAGCGACGGAATAAATTGTATCTATTCTGTTGTGAAGAAAATAAACTTGTCCGTCTCTTGCTAATTCTCTGGAAATGACTTCTTTGATTAATCCATCATTTTCTTGGCAAACATATGTTTTTACCGGCAATCTATTTTGAGGTGCATCTTCCAAAATAGACATAGGTCTTATAGTTAACAATGACATTTGCAATGTTCTAGGAATAGGAGTTGCTGACAATGATAGAACATCTAAATTCTTAGCGATTTCTTTAATTCTTTCCTTTTGTGCCACTCCAAATTTTTGCTCTTCGTCGACTACTAGAAGTCCTAATTCTTTAAACTTAACATCTTGAGATAGAAGTCTGTGTGTTCCGATGACCAAATCTATTTTTCCTGCACTTAAATCTTCTAGAGTTTGTTTCTCCTCTTTGGAGCTATTGAATCTATTCAATATTCCAATTCTTACACCAGTGTCTTTGAATCTTTGCTTTGCTACTTCAAAATGCTGTCTTGAAAGTACTGTTGTAGGACATAATAAAGCAGCCTGATATCCATTCATCACAGCTTTAAATATTGCTTTGAAAGCTAATTCTGTTTTTCCAAATCCAACATCTCCAGCTATCAGTCTATCCATAGGATGTGGTTTTTCCATATCTGCTGATATGTCGTTCCAAGCTTTGTTTTGAGATAAAGTTAAAGGATAAGGGAAATCTTTTGCAAAATTTCCTTCTTCGACTGGGTCTGATTTATATGCAATTCCTTTTATTCTTTCTCTTTCGGAATAAATATTTAGAAGCTTGTCGGCTAAGAAGGTCATTCTTGATTTAATTTTAGCTTTCTTTCTAGCCCAAGTAGCTCCACCGATTGTATCTAATGATGGTCTATTTGCTTCTGAACCAGCATATTTTCTTATATTGTTAAAATTTTTAATTGGAACCATCAAAGTAGCTTGACCGGCATATTCGATAGTTATATAGTCCAATCCTTTATATTGCTGAATTCCTTCAAAGATTCCAATTCCGTTTTTCTCTTCAACTACATAATCGCCTTTGACTAAATCAGAATATTTTTTAATAGGTTTAAAGTCTTTATAACGAGTCAAGAATCTTGATTTTTTTAAAGCTACTCCAAAGATTTCAGCTGAAGATAAAAACTCGGCTTTATCTTTGATTCTAAATCCTTTGGTCAGGCTAGAAGAAAGGATAGTAACTCCGTTTTCTATACTTGAATCCATAGAATAAGGATAGGATGATTCATTTAAATAATTAATGTAAGTTGGAATGGTCTTATCATCCAAACAAGCATATGTTTTCAAGTTCAATCTTTTTGCATCTTCTAATAAAATGCCAGATTGATTTAAATTCGAATTTGTAACAGGTATTTCACAGATTCCATCATTGGATTCCAATGAATTCAATTCTATTTTCTTATAGTGTGCTTCTCTATTGGCTACACTAGGAAGTTCATATATACTTTCTAAAGGTAGAGATAATCCTTTTGTTTTGTTGTCAGCAAAATAAGATATTTCATCTTCCTTAAATGAATTTTGGCTTTGATAAAATTGCTTTGGTGAAACCATGAATATCTTATATTGTTTGAGATAATTGATGATGGTTCCTTTTTTGACATCGTAATATGGAAATAAAGATTCATCAGCATCTAATACTATTCCACTTTTGATAGTATTCTCTGATGATATTTCAATATCTTTGATCTTTTCATCAATTTCTAATTTTAGATTTGAATCCTTTATGGATTTCAAATCTTTAAGCATTAATTCTTTAGCTTTTATTGCAGTTTCTTGATTTACTGGTCTTTCACTCGCTGGTAAAATTGTGGCTTTTGTAAGCTGTGTTTCACTCTTTAATGTTAAAGGACTAAATAGTCGAATTGAATCAATTTTGTCATCATCTAATTCGATACGAATAGGTAGGTCGTAAGAAGGTGAAAAAACATCTAAAATGGTTCCTCTTACAGCATATTCAAAGCCGCTATTTACCCAATTGACTCTGTTGTATCCTTCGTTAGATAGTTTGGATACTAATTCATCTCTATCTATCACTTCACCTACTTCTATATCAAATGCGACATCATCAAATAATTCAGGTGAATCTATCGGTGATAGCGAAGCTGCAGAGTTGAATAAAACTATTATGTTTTCGCTGTTTCTAATTCGATATAGTGTTCTAAGTCTTTCTCTAGCCATTTCTTTGGATGAAGAAGTGTTTCCTAATCTAAGAATCTCATCTTTAGGATAAATAGCTACTTTTTCACTAGGTAAAAAGTCTAATAAATAATCTGAAAAGAGTTGAACATCATATAAAGAAGGGAAGGCTAAAGCAATCTTTGAAGGATTATTGTTATAAGCTGTGACTATTTGTAGGGCTAGGCTTTGCAAATTTGAAGTCACAAAATCTTGTTCATCATCGATGGACTGAATTTGTGGACGGTCTTTTAAATATTCTGATATTAAATAAATTAGTTTACTTGGCATTGTTTTCCTTTGATTTCTTTGCAGACATTAAGCTCAAAGCACGTTGAAATCCGAATTTAATCATCAAATGAAGGAATTCAATAGCTTCATCTTCAGCTTTGTTGATCAATTCTCTATCTTCCTTAGATGGCTTTCCTAAAACATAATCGACAGTCTCTGCTTTTGTTTTAGGCTCTCCTGTTCCGATTCTTATTCTTTTGAATTCAGTAGTTCCTAAATTATCTATGATATTTTGTAATCCTTTTTGTCCGCCAGATGAGCCTTTGATTTTAATTCTGTATTCTCCTGGTTTGATGGCCATATCATCACAGATGACTATTAAATCTTCCACAGGAATTTTATAGTAACGCATTAATGGAACAATGCAAGTTCCAGATAAGTTCATATAAGTCAATGGCTCAACTATAAATACAGTTTCACCTTCAATGTTAGCTTTGACATATCTACCTTGGAAATCGACTTTGTCCAAAGATAATCCTAAGTCTTCAGCTAATCCTTCAACGACTTCAAATCCCATATTATGTCTTGTTCCAACATAATCAAGACCAAAATTTCCTAATCCTGCTATTATTTTCATAATTCAACCCTCAATGCTGAATAATTATATCAAAGGGAAATAAATATAGTTCATATTAGGGATTTCATAGAAGATGATAATGCGTATACCTTTAATAAATATTGATAAACTAGTCTTATAATTTAATAATGATTTAGGAGGAATTGAGATGGAAGAGAAAAAAGAATCTTTAATAAAGTCTTTTATGAGTGGTCTTCTCGGTGGATTGTTCTCATTAACTCCTATGGGAAACTATGGAGTTTTATATACTTCTGGATTCTTAAATAACAGCCTTACCAAAAAGCCGAAGATAAGATGGATTTGGTGTGCTTTATTAGCTGTTTTAGGATTGATCATTGGAACTTTACCAAGATTGATAATGGGTGTTAATTATCTTGAAGATAAATTTCCATTGGCAACATTTTTATTGTTTGGAATTGCAAGCTTAGGTCTTATCATCGCTTCTTTGATAAAAGAGGTTAAGAAGAAAGACAAAACAACATTAGAAAATATACTGTTTCCAACTTTACTCATTGTTGGAATGGCAATATCTTTTGTTATGACTTTCTTTTTTAATAAGAGTAGCGATCAACCTCTGATAGAAAATGAATATTTGTCTTGTTTGGTGTTTGGATTTGTTATGGGATTTGCAGTACTGATCCCAGGATTACCTATTCATTCAATATCTAACATTTTTGGTATGTCTTCGACATTAGAAACAATAATGATTAATATTCCTGATAAAGTTGAAATAACAAAATCTATTGGATTGATTGCAATTATGATTATTGGAATGCTGCTAAATTTAATAGTGTTTTACTATCCTTATAAAAAATTATTTAGTATTGTTAAGGATTATATTGGCGGATTATTTATAGGTTTGATGTTAGGATCGATTATAGGGAGTTATTTTGGACATGGTGAATTTATCGATTCATCCATTCCACCTGAATATACACAAGAAGTTAAATCTATAACTTTATGTGGATTCATCTTTGCTGGAATACTATTGTGCTTGATTCTAGTATTTGCCTTTTCTAATCTAAAGCATAAAGATGATGATATAAACGACAACACTTCTTTGTATGAACAAGATGGTAATAAGAATAAAAAGAAGAAATTCATATTTAATAGAGGGAGAAATCTATGAGTGTTTATAGACTTTCTAAGGATAGAACATTAATAAATTTATCAAATTCTATCTTTAAATATTTCGGAATCTCAGGGCCGCATCCGGATCCTTTTCCTGATGTTGATGAAGTCCTTCTAAATGATAAAAATAGAGGAAAGAAACTTTGTGTTTTGTTAATTGAAGGATGGGGTGAGTACGTTTATAAAAAAACAAAAAATAAATCGCCTTTTCTTCATTCAAAACAGCCTATTTCTTTAGAATCTGTTTATCCAACTTGTTCTTTTTGCAATAATGATGCTCTTCTTTATGGAACATATCCTTGCTATGAAGGAAGATTGGGAGAAGTTCAATATTTCTCTAAAACAAACCAGTATGTAAATATGGTAGATAAAGTAATTCAAGGTACATCTACTAGATCTTTTTTAACTGATCATGATGAGTTCTATAAATCTAAATTAAATTTGTTGCAAAACATTTGCGTAATAAAAGGAAAAAAAGATACTGCTGTTTATTTGGATAGCCGTAAATATATTAATGCACAAGGGAAAATCAGCAGTGGTTTATTCTTCTCAGCTATAGAAGAAAAAATACAATCAAGCGCTGTTTCTTTCATTTTAGCGAGATGGTCACAATTGCAAAATGATATTCTAGAGAATGGATATCGCTCTTTTAAAACTAAAACTTCTATTCAAGTGCTGGATGAGTCTATAAAGACTTTGACTGAAAGAAATCCAGAGACTTTATTTATTGTGGTCGGTGATCATGGATCTGTTAAAACTTCTTGGATTGATATTAGAAAATATCCTGATTTTATAGATACTTTGGTCGAGCCTAGATTTTCTATCAGTCCTAGATTTGCTAGCTTTAGAGTTAAAGAAGGAAAGAAAGAAGAATTCGAAAAATGTTTTAGGACTCATTTTTCAAAATACTTTGAGCTTTATAATAAAGAACAAGTCTATAGAGAAAACATATTTGGATATGGTAGCAATCATGAATTATTCGATGAATTTATAGGTGATTATATTTTAATTTCTAAGGGGAAGAAATCTTTTACCGACGGATCATTTAAGACTCTTTATAAATATTATTATGGTGGAGTAACTAAGAAAGAAAAGAATATTATGCTTTCTTTTTTTAACAACAAGTAGATTTATCAATTTATTCTATTATTAAATCCAATTGGTAGTATAAGATTGAAAAGAGGAATTTAATTATGTCAGCTTTAAAGAAAATAATAAAGAAAAATAGCACCGTTGAGGTGCTCTATTTATTTTCTAATGGCGGGACAACAGATTTTGCAGCTCAACCTCAGATTTGCTAGTATCTATCGCATTTATTTTTGTTTTCACTCCGAAGATGCTGATGTAAATTTTTTATGAATCCGTCCTTGAATAGCTCGACCCTTTGGATGAATCTCGTGAAGAGGACCTTCTTCTCCATGTCGGTGTCGTATGGCTTGTCGGCAAGTATCTCAAGGCTTGCCTCTATCTCCTGCTTAGTGAACTTCCTGTGTTGGACCTGAAGCTCTTCATCGTCATCCGCGCCCTACCCGATATGACTGACGATCAGCTCGATGCTTTAGCCAATTTCACGAGAGCCTATACCATCGAGAACCACATCAAAGAGAAAAAAGGACCTGACCATAGGGTGCTTGGGATGGGGAAATAGTGAACGAAAGAATTTGTTCCTCACTTCATCCCCCCCATTTTTCTGATTTAGAATAGACCTTACATTATTTAGTTTCAAAGCTCCATTTATCAGGCATTGCTATGAATCAAAAAAGTCCAAAAAATTGAAGGACTTTACTGTTCTTTAAAGCCTTTAATAAATTTGACAACTAAACCGCTTTCATGCTATTTTATTATCTATTTAAGTGAGGGAATACATTATGGGTAAAAAAATATCGCTGATAGCCATGCTGACGGGAGTGGCTTGTTTGACTGGTTGCTCGGCCTCGAACAACAGCCCTAGCTCTGTCGTAGATCAGATGCCTGCCAGGATTGCTTGCATCCAATTCGATGGAAAATATGTGCAAACATACACAAACACGTGCCCAATCGCCTTCGATTCTTGGAAAATGGATGAGCAGTTCTTGACTGTGGAAGGAAGATTCCTTGCAAAAGGAATCAAGGACGAGGCTATCAATTTAGATTTGCTGCAGGAAGAACTTAACAAAGAATCACTCCCCTATGTCATGTCGGAATACGACATTCAGTCTGCACATGACAAGCCTATATATTCAAATAATGAGAACACATCATGGGAATTGCTTGAAGTAGGGGAAGAAAATTGTGTCTCCTTCCAATTCAGTATCGATATTTCTCCGATAACTTCTCAAGAAAGAAAAATTGGAGAATTAATTTTGAGAGGCGATTTCTATATCAATCATTCTTTCGCTATAGAGGAGGATAAACTAAATGATTAGCTTATTGTGCTTGGCCGCTGCCACGTTAGTTGGTAACGCATCGGTAATCTCACCCACACCGCATCCCGAAGACTCAATTGTTGAATTTGTTTCTGACAATTTTTTCAACGTTCGTAAGCAAATACAACGAGACGCATGAGGAAGATCTTGTTGCCACCAAACTGATTAGAACCAGAGAGATCACCTTGTCAGATGATGTAAAGGGATATTACTTTGATTTCGACCAGGGATACATGGTCGCCACCTCGGACTATGCTCCAGCCCCGCCTGAGGCAAAAGCGATATCAAACCTATGCTTCCTCTCCTGAGATCCGTGGGCCCTGGCATCAGATATATGTGTTTAACCCTGCTGAGGTCAATCATAGCCCCAATAGCTCCAACACCTTGGGGAGGAACTCCACGGAGAAGTGTAGCGCATACCCCTTCGCCTCCATAGTGACTA
>OGOQ01000797.1_pt1 | contig 28207 bp, 23 predicted proteins | sample 1552691 | NCBI WGS metagenome assembly OGOQ01 (sample SAMEA2580209, study PRJEB22360) | human gut metagenome | biome: human gut; feature: human-associated habitat; material: faeces | place: Denmark | collected 2008/2010
GACCTAGAGCACTCACACTTTAGGACCCAGGCTTCGACTATGTGAGAAACGACACGGGCAAAGCTTTGAACCCGTGGGCGTATGATGAAGCTACTGAAACAGTTACGGTGTTCATACCGGAATTGCAGAGGGAATGTCAAATTATGAACTACGCTCGTAGAAGGACAGGGGATTGGTTTTTGGACACGGGTTCGACTCCCGTCTAGTCCACTAAACGTGAACGTAGGCGAACACCATATATGATACTATCATATATGAGAATATTGTTTGATGTATCACAAAAAGTGAAAAAACGGTACTGTGTATGAAGATGATATACGGTACCGTTTTTTAGGATGTAGTACAGATTGAAAATATGAAACTGGAAATTGTGGAGATAGAACATTAACAATAGGAGATAGAAAGGAAATTATAAATGTCAGAAAATAATGCTAACATTGGATTTGAAAAACAAATATGGGATGCGGCTTGTGTTCTGTGGGGACATATTCCAGCAGCAGAATATCGAAAGGTGATAGTAGGTCTTATATTTCTTCGCTACATTTCGAGTGCTTTTATGAAACGATATGAAGAACTTGTTGAGGAAGGTGAAGGCTTTGAGGATGATAGAGATGCTTATGTAGAAGAAAATATATTCTTTGTGCCGGAAGAAGCTCGTTGGGATAAAATAGCTTCTTCAGCACATAAGTCTGAAATTGGAATTGTTATAGATGAGGCAATGAGAGCTATCGAAAAAGAAAATACATCTCTTAAAAATGTATTGCCTAAGAATTATGCAAGTTCTGATTTGGATAAGAGAGTATTGGGTGATGTTGTTGATTTATTCACAAATATGGATATGGACAACACAAAGGAAAATAAGGATTTGTTAGGAAAAACATATCAATATTGTATCAAAGAATTTGCAGCTTACGAAGGTGTTAAGGGTGGTGAATTCTATACTCCGGAAAGTATTGTTAAAACAATCGTAGCTATACTTAAACCTTACGATAACTGTCGTGTATACGATCCATGTTGTGGTTCTGGCGGTATGTTTGTACAATCAGCAGATTTTATTGAAGCGCACAGAGGAAACAGAGATTCTATTTCTGTATATGGTCAGGAGTCAAATGCTGATACTTGGAAAATGGCTAAAATGAATATGGCTATCCGAGGAATTGATGCGAACTTTGGCCCTTATCAGGCTGATACATTCTTTAATGATTTGCATCCTACCTTGAAAGCAGATTTTATTATGGCAAATCCACCGTTTAACCTTTCTAACTGGGGACAGGATAAATTAAAAGATGATAAGCGCTGGAAGTATGGAACACCACCAGCAGGAAATGCCAACTATGCGTGGATTCAGCATATGATTTATCATCTTGCACCAAATGGAAAAATTGGATTGGTACTTGCTAATGGTGCGTTATCTTCTCAGTCATCAGGCGAAGGTGAAATCAGAAAAAATATTATTGAGGATGACCTTGTAGAAGGTATTGTTGCATTACCTACTCAGTTGTTTTACAGTGTAACAATTCCTGTAACTCTTTGGTTTATCAGTAAGAATAAAAAGCAGAAAGGAAAAACACTTTTTATAGATGCCCGTAAGATGGGACATATGGTTGACCGCAAGCATAGAGATTTTACGGAAGGTATTCAAGAAGATGGCAGTCTTGGAGATATTGATAAATTAGCAAAAATATTTGAAGATTTTCAAAATGGAACACTTGAAGAAGTAAAAGGTTTTTGTGCAATAGCAGATATTCAAGATATTGCAAAACAGGATTATATTCTTACACCAGGTAGGTATGTAGGAATTGAAGAAGTAGAGGATGATGGAGAACCTTTTGAACAAAAAATGAGTCGCCTGACATCTGAACTTTCTGATATGTTTGCTAAGTCTCACGAACTTGAGGAAGAGATTCGTAAGAAACTGGGAGCGATTGGGTATAATATATGATAGATGTATTTATTGATACTAATGTTTTATATAATAGAAACGAACAATTAGATAAGGCATTATTCGTTACTAAATTAAAAGAAATCATTGAAGAGATAGAAGCAAATGATATTTATACAGAAATTAAGCTATTGTTGCCACGAATGGTACTTAATGAATTATACTAACAACAATTAGAAATGTTTGATGGATTGAATAAAAGACTTGAAAATGTAAGCATGCCAAATCTGCAATATGATAAAGCTTTTAACTATGGAGAATATTTAGAAAAAATATTTAAGGAAGCAATAATGGAAATACAAAAAGGCATTGTTGAAGTAGACGTCGTGGATTTTCCTAATTCGGACAAGCTCGGTAATATAATATCAAGAGCGATAAAAAAAGCACCTCCATTTGAAGGAAAAGAGAAGCATAGTGATAAAGGATTTAAAGATGTATTGATTTGGGAATCCATAAAAGAATATAAGGAAAAACATATTAATGATATTATCGTGTTTTATTGTAATGATAGTTTGTTGGCAAGCAATGCACTAAGAAAAGAATTTAAAGAAGATTTCAGAGATGAAATATATATAGAACAAAAAAATGAGTTAATAAAAAGACTTACTACACTTTGCAATAAAAATGAAATGGTAAAGACTTTTTCATCACAACTTAATGAGAGAATAGAGATGTGTATGAGTCATGACAACGAGATATTATATGATTTGCTTATGGGAGATACTGAGTGGAGTGACGGAGATGTAATATCGGATTTTGAAGTGAAAAAAGTTAATATAATAAATTGTAATGATATAAAGATACATAATAGGATATTATATAAGGTTGAGATAGAAATTAAAATGTATTATTCAAAATACAAGAATAGAGATATGTATAAAATTATGGGAGAAAGACAGTTTGATATTTATTATGACTTTAATGATGATGTATTATTAACAAATCATTATGAGAATTTAACGATGGCAGACTGTAATATATCTGATTTTATAGTATTAGAGTAATTATTTTAATGAAGTAATTGTTGGATAAATTTGAAAGAGAGGATTGATATATGCCAGAGTGGAAATCAACCCGTTTAGGAGATATCTGTACAACAAATAAGGACAGTTATTCATCAAAAGACAATTGGAAAATTGTTAATTATTTAGATACAGGAAGTATTACGGAAAATAAAATCACTGAACTACAGTATATCGATATAGAAACAGATAAGCTGCCAAGCAGGGCAAGACGAAAAGTAAGAAAAGATAGTATATTATATTCTACAGTAAGACCTAATCAGTTGCATTACGGAATTATAAAAGAGTTAGTTGATAATTTATTAGTTTCTACAGGATTTACAGTAATTGATGTGGATACAAATAAAGCCATACCAGAATTTATTTACTATATTTTGACACAGAAAAATACAACTGAGCAATTGCAGGCGATTGCAGAACAAAGTGTATCAACGTATCCTTCTATTAAGGCAACTGATATAGAAAATCTGAAATTGAAATTACCCAATTTAGCTATACAGAAAAAAATTGTAGCTATTCTTGATACAATAGATAGTAAAATTAGACAAAATGAAAAGATAAACAATAATTTAGAGCAGCAAGCAATGGCTTTGTTCAAATCGTGGTTCATTGACTATGAACCATTTGACGGGCAAATGCCAACTACTTGGAAAAGTGGGGTTTTGGGCAATTTTGTTGAAATAAAGCGTGGCGGTTCACCTCGTCCAATTCAAAATTTCTTGTCTGATAGTGGATTGCATTGGCTGAAAATATCCGATGCAACCTGTATTAGTTCACCTTTCATCAATGAAATCAAAGAATACATCATTGAGGACGGATTGAAGAAAACTGTCTTTCTCAAAGCAGGAAATTTGGTTTTATCAAACAGTGCCACTCCCGGTTTACCGAAAATCCTTGATATAGATACTTGCATACACGATGGTTGGCTGTATTTTCCGTCATCCAAGTTTTCAAACGAATACTTATATCTGTATTTCAAGCACATTCGAGATAATTTGGTTGCGCTTGGAAATGGCAGTGTATTTACAAACTTGAAAACGGATATTCTCAAGAATTATCCCACTAACTTACCAACAGACGATGTGTTGAGTAAGTTTGATGAAATCATTAAGCCTATGTTTTCTATGATTCTCTCAAAAACAAGAGAATCAAAGGCGTTAATGGAAATCAGAGATTCATTACTTCCAAAACTTATGTCCGGCGAACTTGATGTCTCCGACATCGACCTTTAAGCCGCTAGTAGATTCGAAAACTACTCCGTAGTTTTCTCATTACCGCCTCTGACAGACACCTTGCCGTTCGTATGCATGCATTCGACCGGCCTCGGTATCTGTTTACGCTGCTTCGCAGCTATCTGTGCTTTGCACAGATTAGGCGATAAATTATTGTTTATTTGGTAGAACATTTCATCATATAAATGAAAATAAAATGCGTTAATTCGCATTTGGAAAGGAAAAATATGGCATTAGAAAACAAACTTAATATTACAGATTCCACAGAACTTGCAAGAATGGAAGAAAAAATAAGTAAGAAAAAAGCAGTGGAGTTATTTGAAAATGGATATTTGGATAAATATAAAGCAGGCTCTTTTGAGATGCTTGCAGCAATTCACAAATATTTATTTAGTGAGATATATGATTTTGCGGGAAAAGTGCGAAATGTAAATATTGCAAAAGGCAACTTTCGATTTGCTCCGGTGATGTATTTGCAAGCCGCAATTGAGAATGTTGAGAAGATGCCACAATCAACATTTGATGAAATTGTTGAAAAATATGTTGAGATGAATATAGCGCATCCTTTTCGTGAAGGTAATGGGCGAAGCACAAGGATATGGCTTGATTTAATTTTGAAGAAGGAGTTGAACAAAGTTATTGATTGGAGCCTTGTGGATAAGGAAGATTATTTGTTGGCGATGGAAAGAAGCCCAATCAAAGATATTGAAATAAAATATATTTTGAAGCAGGCTTTGACGGATAAGGTTGATGATAGAGAAGTTTATATGAAGGGTATAGACCATAGCTATTATTATGAAGGTTACGTAATATATAAAGCTGAGGATTTGTAAATATACACTCCTACCAACGGCAGGAGTAATAAAAGAACTGCCGTTGCTAGTCGTTCTCTAAAAAATTTCAAAGGAGAATGACAATGAAACAAAATTTAATTACGGATATTATTCAGGGGATGTTGCCATATTTGAATAATGCACAGAGCAAGCGATTACAAGAGGTGCTTCAATCAGCGTTTGTAAACTATGAAATAACAGAAAATACGGGGAATATGAAAGAATCAGAACGTAATTATGTAGAGATATTTTTGTCGGCTAAACGAATAGAAGGATGCTCAGAAAAATCACTTCGATATTACAAAGCAACAATTGAAGCAATGTTAGCAACACTAGATAAAAATGTGGAATATATAGTGACTGATGATATTAGAGAATATCTTACGCAATATCAACAAAAAAATGGATTGAGTAAGGTCACGATAGATAATATCAGACGTATTCTTTCTAGTTTCTTTTCTTGGCTAGAAGATGAAGATTATATATTAAAAAATCCTGTAAGACGTATACATAAAGTTAAGACCGGGATAAACATTAAAGAAACATACTCGGATGAAGCACTGGAATTAATGCGAGATAATTGTCAGGAGTTAAGAGATTTGGCAATGATTGACATGCTTGCATCAACTGGCATGCGTGTTGGCGAAATGGTATTGCTCAATAAAAATGATATAGATTTCAATGAAAGAGAATGCATCGTATTTGGTAAAGGTAGTAAGGAAAGAGTTGTTTACTTTGATGCGAGGACAAAGATACATTTGCAGAATTATTTAGATAGCAGAAATGATAATAATCCAGCGTTATTTGTGTCACTTAAAGCACCACATGAAAGACTGCAGATTGGCGGGATAGAAACAAGGCTTAGAGAATTTGGAAAGCAATTAGGTTTGCATAAGGTACATCCGCATAAGTTTAGGCGTACACTTGCAACTATGGCGATAGATAAAGGAATGCCGATTGAGCAGCTGCAACAGCTCTTAGGGCATAGAAAAATTGACACAACTTTGCAATATGCAATGGTAAAACAGAGTAATGTAAAAATTGCTCATCGAAAATATATTGGATAGAGAGGAAAACGGATATGACTGAATGGATTGAGTGTAAAATATCTGACATTGGAACTGTTGCCGGTGGGGCTACACCCTCAACAAAGAACCCCGAGAATTATGAGAGGGGAATGATTGCTTGGATAACACCTAAAGATTTATCTACATTCAGTGGCCGCTATATTGAGCGTGGTGAAAGAAATATTACTGAAACAGGTTTGAAAAGCTGTTCAACGCAGTTACTACCTAAGAACACAGTATTATTTTCTTCGAGGGCACCAATCGGATATGTTGCTATTGCGGCAAATGAGGTATGTACCAATCAGGGCTTTAAGAGCGTTGTTCCAAATGATAATACTGATCCGCTTTTCTTATACTATTTGCTTAAATATAACAAGGATAAAATTGAAGGTATGGGAAGCGGAACAACATTCAAAGAGATATCAGGAAACACGATGAAGAATATTGTTGTTTCTGTTCCAATTGATAAAAAAATGCAAGAGAGAATATCTTCTGTACTCGGTTCTATTGATGATAAAATCGAAGAAAATGAGAGAATAAACAATAATTTAGCAGCTTAGAGGTCGATGTCGGAGACATCAAGTTCGCCGGACATTAACTTTGGTAAAAGAGTATCACGAAGCTGAGATAAGTTGGCATTTTCATCTCTGAGATTGCGAATTTGAGCGAAAATCGGTTGAATTATCTCATCAAAAGCACTCAAAGCCTGTTTGCTTGGTATTATTGCAGGTACTTTCTTCAGATTTTGTTGACTAACCTTTTGCTGAACAGCTCCGGTTACAATTGATTTGATATTTGTAAGGCTAAAAAACAAATACAGTTCTTCAACAGAGAAGCCTTCTTTGCCTGTTATTATGTGTGCGTGATTGTTGACCCAAAATTGTCCATAGACATATTGGAGGATTGGAAAGCCTAAACTATCCACGACTGTGCCATCTTCGCCAAGTAAAAGATAAATGCCGTCGAACAGATAGTTGTCAACATAATCCATAAGTGATGTAGCTCCATAATAAGGATATACCTTTGCCATTTTGTCTCTTTCAGCACCCGAAAGAGGAACACGCTTAGAGTCGTGAAGCTGAATAATATCGCCAACGGTGCCAAAATGCCAACCATTAGGAAGATTTCCGTCAGATGAAAACGGGCTAAAATCAAAGAACCAGTCTTTATAGAGCACTTTTGCTTGCTGCTCTAAATTATTGTTTATCATACTTGAAGTGTTTTGGCTTGCAGTGCAGGGGTTGGTTGTACCAATTGCTATTTCATCGCTTGTAGTTTTATTTACTGTATCTGCAGTTAAGTCTGTGATAAAAGCGAGTGGAGATGACACTATGGGAAGTAAAGTTAAAAAATTTGTAAGTGTAGTTTTTGATATTTTATATACTATGAGTGCTAATTTAGCAGGAGATGCACTACTAGCCAAAGCACTTCAAATGATAATTGCTTAACTTGAAAAAGGAGTGAAGAAAGTGGCATACAAAGAAATTAATGAATCTGACATAATATTGATTGACTCAGTTAGTTCTTTTATAGAAAATATAAAACAAGTAAAAGAAAAGAAAGAATCGAAAGAGGGAACTTCTACTGAACTATATTTCAGAGGTCAGGAGACGGAGTTTTGGGATATAGAGCCAAGCATTTTTAGAGATGACATGCTAAGTATAGAACATAAATTGATGCAGATACCATTGCAGAAGTCACCAACAGAATTTAGGGACTTAAATTCAATGTTTGATATTATGACTAAGTATCAACATTATGGAATGTGTACACGTCTTTTGGATTTAACTACGAATCCCTTGGTTGCGTTATATTTTGCATGCAAAAAGCATGGTTTAGAAAAATATGTCACAAAAGATGATGGAGAAGTAGAAAAAGAGCCATATGGAGTGATTTATTATACAGATAAATACTATCCGTCACAATCTACGGATCTTGAGATTCAAATTGTATCTGCGTTGGCAAGTTATGATTTGGAAAAAGAAAATACTTTGCTTGATGTTCTTGAAAGATTATATCACGACAAGATTATAGACAAAGAAGCAAAAGACAATTGGTTAGCAAATTATAAAGAATTTGTAGAAATAATACAAAATAATTATATGGTGATGCCAACTTACACAAACGAAAGATTGCGAAAGCAAAGTGGTGTATTTTTGCTGACAAGCTTGTTTTCGTTTAATAAAGAGATTGAAGTCGAGAAATCCATTATATCTAAAGCTAAGGGTAAACTAAAAGAGGAATTTAGTGATGAGTGTTTTTATATTTCAGGGGAAAACAAAGAAACAATTTTGAAGGAATTGGATTTATATAACATAAATGAAGCTACATTGTTTCCTGAATTAGAACATCAATTAAGTTACATAAAATATGCAAATCGTAATCAGGTTAATCCAGTTACGGATTTTACAAAATATGAAGAAGATTCTGTAAGTGCTATGCAGGATATAGGAACAAGACAACCTGAACTTGAACAATACATTATTGACAATTTTTCTGAAGAGTTCAAAGAAGTTGTTGGTATTGATGATGTTAAAGAAGTTTTAAATATAATAAGAATGCATTTTACAGCAGATTGGTATAAGCGTAAACGAGCACTCAGTAAAATAAAGATGACAATTACAGGATATTATTTTGATAAATGGCAGTCTAAGGATAATGCAAAGCAAAAGGCAGAACAGATTATGACCTTATTAAATCAAATGGTTGAAGATTTTATTATGAGTGCGAACGAAAGGGGTGATTAAATGTCCGCTAATTATACAGAAGCCGATTATGAGAATTCTGTTATAGAATTGTTTAGAAATGACTTGGGTTATGAATATGCCTATGGTCCGGATGTTGAAAGGGATTTTCACAGTCCTTTATATGAGGAAGTGTTAGAGGATGCTCTGTATCGTTTGAATAGAGATTTACCTTCCGATGCCATTCAGGATGCTATATTTAAGTTGAAAAACTTTGAAAATGGTGAACTTGTGCAGAAGAATGCAGTTTTTATGGATTATCTGCAAAATGGTATTCCGGTAAGATTTTTGGTTAATGGAGAAGAACGTTCTTCTATTGTATATCTTGCAGACTATAAGAATCCAGATAACAATTCTTTTATTGTAGCTAATCAGTGGACATTTATTGAAAACAGTAATAAACGTGCGGATATAATTCTGTTTTTAAATGGATTGCCAGTTGTTTTAGTTGAACTAAAATCTCCATCACGTGAAGAAACAGATGCTTCCGAGGCTTACAGACAGCTTCGTAATTACATGTTGGAAATTCCAGCTATGTTTATTTATAACGCTATTTGTGTTATGAGTGACCAGCTTACTTCTAAAGCAGGAACTATCACTTCTGGTGAAGACCGCTTTATGGAGTGGAAAACCAAGGATGGAAACTATGAAAATACGCAATTTGCACAGTTTGATACTTTCTTTGAAGGAATGTTCCAGAAAGAAAGATTGCTTGATATTATAAAGAACTTTATCTGCTTCTCAAATGAGGGGATAAGCAGTTTTAAGATACTTGCAGGGTATCATCAATATTTTGCAGTCCGCAAAGCTATTGTATCAACACAGAAAGCCACAGTTACAGATGGTAAGGGTGGTGTATTCTGGCATACACAGGGTAGTGGAAAGTCATTGTCTATGGTTTTCTATGCTCATTTATTACAAGAAGCATTGGACAGTCCTACAATCGTTGTACTGACAGATAGAAATGATCTTGATGACCAGTTATACGGACAGTTTGTTAAATGTAAAGAGTTTTTAAGACAGGAACCGGTTCATGCTGAAAGCAGAGAACATTTAAAAAACTGGCTTGCGGGCAGACAGGCGAATGGAATTATATTTACAACCATGCAGAAGTTTGAGGAGTCTTTTGATGCACTTTCTGAAAGAAGAAATATTATTGTTATGGCGGATGAAGCGCATCGAGGACAATATGGACTTGCAGAGAAAATTAAGATAACGAAGAATGAAGATGGAGAAGAAGTCGCCAAAAGAGTTGTAGGTATAGCTCGTATTATCCGTAATAGTTTGCCTAATGCTACATATATAGGTTTTACAGGTACTCCTATATCATCAGCAGACCGCAGTACCCGTGAGGTTTTTGGAGATTATATTGATATATATGATATGACGCAGGCTGTTGAGGATGGGGCAACAAGACCTGTTTATTATGAGAGCCGGGTTATCAAATTAAATCTTGATGAAAATACATTGAGATTGATGGATGCAGAATATGATACAATGGCTGCTAATGCTGATGCAGAAGTCATTGAAAAGAGTAAGCATCAACTTGGACAGATGGAAGTAATTCTCGGTAATGACCAGACCATCAATTCGCTTGTGTGTGATATTCTTGACCACTATGAGAACAACCGTGAGAATTTGCTTACAGGTAAGGCAATGATTGTTGCCTATTCCAGACCGATAGCAATGAAGATTTACAAAAGAATATTAGAACTTCGTCCTTCCTGGAAAGAAAAAGTCGGTGTTGTTATGACATCTGGCAATAATGATCCTGAAGAATGGCGGGAAATTATCGGTAACAAGCAGCATAAAGATGAGTTGGCAAAGAAATTTAAGGACAATAACAGTCCAATGAAAATAGCTATTGTCGTAGATATGTGGCTTACCGGATTTGATGTTCCTTCATTGGCTACAATGTATGTTTATAAACCAATGGCTGGACATAATCTTATGCAGGCGATTGCTCGTGTAAACCGGGTATTCAGGGATAAAGAAGGTGGACTTGTTGTTGATTATGTTGGTATAGCATCTGCTTTGAAGCAGGCGATGAATGATTATACAACTCGTGATAAAAAGAATTATGGAGATACAGATGTTGCCAAGGTGGCTTATCCCAAATTTCTTGAGAAACTTTCTATCTGTAAAGATTTATTCCATGAATATGATTATTCCAAGTTTACAACTGGTTCTGATCTCGAACGGGCAAAAACAATTAGCGGCGCGGTAAACTTTATAATAGCAAGAGATAAGGAAAAAGAAAAGACCGCTTTTATTAAAGAGTCACTCATGCTTCATCAGGCACTTTCGCTCTGTTCCTCTCTTGTTGATGAAGAAATGAGATTTGAGGCAGCTTTTTTTGAATCTGTCAGAGTTCTGGTGGGTAGATGGATGAATGTTGGAACAGATAAGAAGATTTCATTACCTGAAATGAATGCACGAATAAATGAACTTTTGAAGCAGAGCATAAAGAGTGATGGTGTAATAAACCTGTTCTCAGATATAAAAGAAGAATTTTCACTCTTTGATCCAAAGTTTCTTGAAGAAATCGCAAAGATGAAAGAGAAAAATCTCGCAGTGGAACTTCTTAAAAAGCTGATTGCTGAGCAGGTACATATTTATAAAAGAACTAATGTTGTTAAATCCGAAAAATTCAGTGAAATTATTCATGAAGCAATGAATCGTTATCTTAATGGTATGCTTACAAATGAACAGGTTATTGAAGAACTTCTCAATCTCGCAAAACAGATTGCTGCAGCACAAAAAGAAGGGGAACAGTTAGGACTTACAGCTGATGAATTAGCTTTCTATGATGCGCTCACAAAGCCGCAGGCAATTAAAGATTTTTATGAAAATGAAGAACTGATTGCTATTACAAAAGAACTAGCTGAAACACTCAGAAAAAATAAAACCATTGATTGGCAGAAGAGAGAGTCGGCAAGAGCTAAAATGCGTATGCTTATAAAGAAACTGCTCAAGAAACATAAATATCCGCCGGAAGGCATGGAAGATGCGGTTCAAACGGTTATGACGCAATGTGAACTTTGGACAGATAATAATGATATGGGTGATGAAAAGGTTATTAACTTTCGCAGTGAATCAACATCATATGATGATTCAGATTATGCAGATTCCATGATGGTCGCTGAAAGTGCAACAACCTATGGAGCAAGAAAATAAAACCGATACAACTAAACTACAAAACCTTAAGATTTCGTTAAATTTATGGAACCGATTCTTAAGGTTGTCTGTGAGACATTGACCAACCAATTCCGGTAAGATATATTTGAATTAATGGGCTGCGGAAAAACAGTCCGGATTAAGGAGTATAAGTATATCAAAGTAAGGAGGAACTATGGGCATGGAAAAGCAGAAGGCGAAGACAGGTCCGAAAAAGAAGGTTGGAAAAAAGCAGAGAAGAAAGAGAAAACTGATACTTTTTATTGTAGAAGTATTAGTGATACTCATTTTGCTGGTAGTATTTTATGTAATGAGTAAGCTGAATAAAATCAATAATACCGGTTCCCTAGATGCGAAGAAGCTGAATATTAATATAGACAGCGAGACCCAGGAAGTGTTAGATAATTATACCAATATAGCTATCTTTGGAATTGACAACCGGAGCAGTGGAAATTATGAAAGCGGAAACAGCGACTGTATCATGATTGCCAGTATCAATGATGATACCAAGGAAGTGAAGCTTGTATCCGTATACCGGGATTCCTTTCTGGCAGTAGATGATAAAGACAGCCTGCGGAAACTGAATGCAGCTTATGCCAAGGGAGGACCGACCGGTGCAGTAGCGGCATTAAATAAGAATCTGGATTTAAATATTACCGAATATGTATCCGTAGACTTCAATGCGGTAATGGAAGTTGTGGATGCATTAGGTGGAATAGAGTTGGATATTACCAAGGAAGAAGCCAGCAATATGCACATCTGGATTGATGAAATGAATGAAGTCATGGGAACCCATGGCAAGCCGGTTTCCGGACCGGGCGTGCAGCAGGTCAATGGAATACAGGCACTTGCCTATTGCCGCGACCGAATGAGCGGCGGAGACGATTTCCGCCGGACCGAGCGCCAGCGTATTGTAGTAGGAAAGATTGTAGAAAAAGCAAAGCAGGCAGACATCCTTACTTTAAATGATTTGGTAGACAAGCTGTTTCCAGACATTTCTACCAGCCTTTCTACCACAGAAATATTGGGACTTGCAGCCCATGTCAAAGAGTATGAGCTTGCAGATACCCAGGGCTGGCCATTCCAGTTAGACACCAAGATGATGGAAAAATCCATCGGAGCAGTAGTTGTACCAACGGATTTGGAGACCAATGTAGATTTGCTGCACCGCTATTTATTTGATGTAGAGGATTATGAAACGACAGATAAGGTGAAAGAAATCAGCAAGGCAGTAAGCAACAGGACAGGAAAGACGGCAGCAGATACCACCCGGGATACGAATCCGCTGGTGCAGGATGCGACTGCTGCTGAAATAACAGAGTAAGAGGAAAATACAACCAATTTTTATAAAAATTTCACAAAAAATAAGAAAAATCCAGTTACCTTTTGTATATTATTGTGTTATGATAAAAACATATCAGTAAACATACAATGATTATCAAGGAGGTATTACGAATGCAGAGATTTACATTACCAAGAGATTTATATCACGGCAAAGGTGCATTGGAGGCACTGAAGAACTTTGAAGGAAGGCGCGCAATGATCTGTGTTGGTGGAGGCTCCATGAAACGGTTTGGTTTCCTGGATAAAGCAGAGGCATATCTGAAAGAAGCAGGTATGGAAGTGGAACTGTTTGAAGGAATTGAACCGGATCCATCTGTTGAGACCGTGATGAAGGGTGCTGCCGCTATGGAGAAGTTCAAGCCGGACTGGATTGTAGCAATCGGTGGTGGTTCACCAATTGATGCTGCAAAAGCAATGTGGATTAAATATGAATATCCGGATATTACCTTTGAAGACATGTGTAAGGTATTTGGAATTCCGAAATTAAGAAAGAAAGCACATTTCTGTGCAATTTCTTCTACCTCAGGAACAGCAACAGAAGTAACTGCATTTTCTATTATTACGGATTATGAGAAGGGAATCAAATATCCGATTGCGGATTTTGAGATTACACCGGACGTAGCAATCGTTGACCCGGAACTGGCAGAGACCATGCCGCAGAAACTGGTAGCCCACACCGGAATGGATGCGATGACACATGCAATCGAAGCGTATGTTTCAACTGCAAACAGTGATTTTACAGACCCGCTGGCACTCCATGCCATTGAGATGATTCAGCATGATCTGATTGATTCCTATAACGGAGATATGGCAAAACGTGATGCCATGCACAATGCCCAGTGTCTGGCTGGAATGGCATTTTCCAATGCACTGCTTGGAATCGTACATTCTATGGCACATAAGACCGGTGCCGCATTTGCCGACTACGGTGCACATATTATTCATGGCGCAGCTAATGCCATGTATCTGCCGAAGGTTATTGCATTTAATGCAAAGGATGAGACTGCAAAGAAACGTTATGGCGTGATTGCAGATTTTATGAAGCTTGGCGGAGAGACACTGGACGAGAAAGTCGCACTTTTAATCCAGTACCTGCGTAAAATGAATGATGACTTGAATATTCCGCACTGTATTAAGAACTACGGACCGGACAGCTATCCGGCTGAGCAGGGCTTTGTACCGGAAGAAGTATTCTTAGAGAGACTGCCTGAGATTGCAGCCAATGCAATTTTGGATGCCTGCACCGGCTCCAACCCAAGACAGCCAAGTCAGGAAGAAATGGAAAAACTGCTGAAATGCTGTTACTATGACACAGAAGTAGATTTCTAAAAAATAGATTAAAAATGAAGTAAGCCCCGTTTCGATATCGCATTGATATTTGAGACGGGGTTTTTACAGTCTGAAAAATGGTTTTACAAAGGTAATACCCCCACAGCACTGCGGGGGTACAAAGGGGAGTTATGAAAATTTATGAAAAAAGTTTTATCAAATAGAGAGACAAGACATTGGGGGATGAACCTGTTCTCTATTGATATTTGTAGTATACCCGGATTTTGTGAAAAATAATTGTCCAGATTATGAAAAAAGCGTTAAATTCTAAAAAATTTTTTCTGAAAAAATTTCATGAATCTTGTATATTCCCCTTGCGTAAAACACAAGATATGGTATACTGTATATGCGTTGAAGAGATTCGACACAAAATCTAGTACAGTTTTGTGCCGATTTTATGCGAATAGACTATTTTTTTATGGGAGAGGATTTCAATGAAAATCATTAAAAGAAGCGGCGCAGAGGCTGTTTTTGACATTTCAAAAATTATTATTGCAATCAATAAAGCGAACCATGAGGTGGTGGAAGCGGAACGATTGACTGCAGACCAGATTAAGGAGATTGCACAATATATAGAGGATTCCTGTAAGGATGCCAACCATGCCCTGAATGTAGAAGATATTCAGGACTTAGTGGAGGATCAGTTAATGGACAAGAGGGCTTTTTCTGTTGCCCGGAAATACATTACTTACCGCTATAAACGTGCCCTGGTACGTAAATCCAACTCTACGGATGAACAGATTTTAAGTCTGATTGAATGTAATAATGAAGAAGTAAAACAGGAGAATTCCAATAAGGATTCAACCGTAAACAGCGTGCAGCGTGACTATATGGCTGGTGAGGTGAGTAAGGATATTACCAGAAGATTCCTTCTCCCGGAGGATATTGTAGCGGCACATGAACAGGGAATTATCCATTTCCATGATGCAGATTATTTTGCACAGCATATGCATAACTGTGATCTGGTAAATTTAGAGGATATGTTACAGAACGGAACCGTTATCAGCGGAACCAGAATTGACAAGCCACATTCTTTCTCTACAGCGTGTAATATTGCAACCCAGATTATTGCTCAGGTGGCAAGCTCCCAGTATGGCGGACAGAGTATTTCACTGGCACATTTAGTACCATTTGTCCAGATCAGCCGTGAGAAAATTCATGCAGAGCTGGTGCAGACATTAAAAGAGAGCGATGTGGAGCTGAGCGAAGAGAAGATTAACAGCATTGTGGAAAGAAGACTTCATGCGGAAATCGAGCGGGGCGTACAGGTTATCCAGTATCAGGTAGTAACCCTGATGACTACCAACGGACAGTCCCCATTCGTAACCGTGTTCATGTATCTGAACGAAGCAAAGAATGAGCAGGAGAAAAAAGACCTTGCCATGATTATAGAGGAAGTGCTAGACCAGCGTTATCAGGGTGTTAAGAATGAGGATGGCGTATGGATTACACCGGCATTTCCAAAGTTGATTTATGTATTGGAAGAGGATAATATCCATGAGGATTCGGAATACTATTATCTGACTAAGAAAGCAGCAAAATGTACTGCAAAGCGTATGGTTCCGGATTATATTTCTGAGAAGAAAATGAAGGAATTAAAAGATGGCAACTGCTATACCTGTATGGGCTGCCGTTCCTTCCTTACCGTATATCATGATGAAGATGGCAAGCCAAAGTTCTACGGTCGTTTCAATCAAGGCGTGGTAACCTTGAATCTGGTAGATCTGGCATGCTCTTCCGGCGGAGATTTTGAAAAATTCTGGAAGCTATTTGATGAGCGTTTGGATCTTTGCTACCGTGCATTGATGGCGCGTCATAACCGCCTGAAGGGAACACCTTCTGATGTGGCACCGATTCTCTGGCAGTACGGAGCACTTGCCCGTTTGAAAAAAGGCGAGACCATAGACAAGCTTTTATATGGTGGATATTCTACTATTTCACTGGGTTATGCAGGACTTTGCGAATGTACCAGATATATGACTGGAAAACCACATACCGACCCGGCAGCAACACCATTTGCCTTAAAGGTAATGCAACGGTTAAATGATGCCTGCAAGGAGTGGAAAGAGAAAGAAAATATTGATTTCTCCGTATATGGAACACCGCTTGAGTCTACCACCTATAAATTTGCAAAATGTTTACAGAAACGTTTCGGAGTTATTCCGGGTGTTACTGATAAGAATTACATTACCAACAGCTATCATGTGCATGTAACCGAAAATATCGATGCATTTACCAAACTGAAATTCGAATCCCAGTTCCAGGCACTTTCACCGGGTGGAGCAATCAGCTATGTGGAAGTTCCGAACATGCAGGATAATCTGGATGCTGTTTTATCTGTAATGAAATTCATCTATGAGAATATCATGTATGCAGAGTTAAATACCAAGAGCGATTACTGCCAGGTATGTGGCTATGATGGTGAGATTCAGATTGTAAAAGATGATGATGGAAAATTAGTATGGGAGTGCCCGCATTGCCACAACCGTGACCAGGATAAGATGAACGTGGCAAGACGTACCTGTGGTTATATTGGTTCCCAGTTCTGGAATCAGGGAAGAACCCAGGAAATCAAGGAGCGTGTACTTCACTTATAAAAAGAAAGTGAAAAGAAAATGCATTATTCAGCGATTAAATATAATGATATTGCGAACGGCACCGGTGTAAGAACGGTGCTGTTTGTATCCGGCTGCCGGAACCACTGTAAAGAGTGTTTTCAGCCGGAAACATGGGACTTTAAAAATGGAGAAGAATTTACAAAAGAAGTAGAAGATGAAATTCTTGCATCTTTGGAATCTCCCTATATCAAGGGACTGACTCTTTTGGGAGGAGACCCTTTTGAACCGGAAAACCAGCATGCACTGCTTCCATTTATCAAGCGGGTGCGGACGGAACATCCGGAAAAAGACATATGGGCATATACCGGATATGTACTGGATAAGGATTTGGTACCGGAGGGAAGAAGATATACCGAGGATACGAAAGAATTATTATCCTTAATCGATGTGCTGGTGGATGGCCCTTATGTGGCAGAGCTATATGATATTACATTAAAATTCAAAGGTTCTTCCAATCAGCGTGTCATTGACTGCAGAAAATACAATGAAACAGGAGTCATTGAAGAACTGATGTAAACTGCGTGAAAGATAAAGTAGAATCCGGAAGGATTCTATTTTACTTTATAGCATTTTTATATTAAAATAGAAATAACGTGATTGTTTTAAGGAAAGATATAGGAGAAGAACATGGAAATTAGTAAAGAGCGTAAAGAAGAATTATTAGAGACCCATCTTTTGAATTATGAAATGCCGGATGAACAGGAACTTGCAAAGCTTACTTTAGAGGAGCTGGAATTTCTGATTCGTTCTGCAGAAGTACATCATAAGAAGAAAACCTTTGTGGCAGATAACTTTTTAAAGAAGATAGAAGTGTTTAACAGGATTCTGGCAGATAAAATAAAGGGATGCAAAGAGCTTTACTGCGCATGGGACAAGCATACCGGTTACCCGCGTGTTATGGGGGATGGAAGTGTATTAATCTTTTCAACGAAAGAATTTGCCCAAAAGGCAATAGAACATTATAAAGAGCAGAATGTAGAACTGGAATTAAAAGGAATCAGAGGAGACAAGCAGATGTTCTTCTGGGCAAACCTCCACTGGTGGGGTATGGAAGATCTGATACTGGATGTGGGAAGCTATTCCTGCAGATTAAAAAGAGATGACTTGCTTCCACCACCGGATTTTTCCGAGCTTTCCAAAGCACAGATTCCGGTCGTAAATCCGGCTCTGATTCTTGCAATGGCAAGACACAGACAGATTTTATTTGAAGAAAAGAAAGATGAACAGTGGAAACGTGCGGAGCAGTTCTTATGTGACCGTATGTTAAAAGAGGTAGTCCGTGGGGAATTCTTATGTCCGGTAAAAGTGGTAGAGGACCCGAAGGAGGAAAAGGATGCAGACGGAAAAAAGGGAACAGCCCTTCAGTTTGCATTGTTACAGGATAGCAATGGAGCACAGTGGATGCCGGTGTATACAGACTGGCAGAGTTTCCAGAAGATTTATAATGTAAAGGAATGGAAGGGACAGAAAGTCAGTTTTGACCAGCTGATGAAGATTGCAGGAGAGCGAGATTTTGTAATCAATCCGGGCAGTATGGAACTTCGGGTAGAAGAGAACCGGAAGAAAATTATTATAGGTTATTTCAAACGATATAAGAGGCAGGAAGCTGAGATGGCATCTGGCAATCTTGTTGAAAAGAAAACGGGTGTATTTGTTGGTGAGCCAATTGCGGAGGCGGATGAACTGAAACAGATACTCAGTGAATATATGAAGAAACAGAAGAATATTAAGAAAGCATATCTGGTAACGAAGATTGAACGTAAGGATGACATTAGTTATTTGCTGGTTGTAGAGTTTAAGGGTGAGAGAAAGAGCGTCTTTGAAGGAATTGCTGAAGCTGTAAAGCCGTCCCTTGGCTATATGCGTCTTGATATGCATGAAGCAGACGAAAAGGCAATGGAGCTGATTGGTGAGGTTGCACCATTTTATAAAAAGACTTTTCTGGGATTGTAAATTGCAGGAGGAAATATGGAACAAAAAGAATTAGATGGCAAAGTCTGGGAAGTAAGTGGATTCGTATTTGAAAATGAAGAACAGGCAAAATTGGCAAAAAAGGAAGTGGAAGGAATCCAGTACATACATGATAATATGAACATGGATAATCCACAGATGGTACAGGAAATCTACCAGAGAATCATGGCTCAGGAATTGTTCCATACACCGATAGGATATGCCTATCTAAAAGAACTGCAGGATTATCTGAAAGGACTGCCTGGGGTGGATGCATCCGAAATACCAGGTATTCCGGTGAAAGATATGGGCTTAGACCTTGACCATGTAGCTGGCAAAGAAAAATCTGGTGAGCACCAGAATGAAAATGCTGATAAAAATTCAGAGGAACAACAGGAAACGAAATTACAGAAGCGCTGCCGCATCTTACTTTCTGTGAATATTGTGCTGATTATCATTGTTATTGCCATGTTTGCCATCAGCCTTACCAGTGGCAGTACCACAATCTTAAATTATGAGACGAAAATCATTAATAAATATGAAGAGTGGGAACAGGAACTGGATGAAAGAGAAGCGGCACTGGATGCTTTGGAAAAGCAGAATTAAATCGCAGAAGAACACAAATTTGACATATTTATCCGTTAAACTATAGAAAAAAGAAGAGGGAAGCAAATATGGAAAAACGTAAAATTCTGGTGGTAGACGATGAAAGCCGTATGCGTAAGCTGGTGAGGGATTTCCTGGTAAAACAGAACTTTGAAGTGTTAGAGGCAGGAGACGGAGAAGAAGCCTTAGACGTATTTTATAAAAATAAAGATATTGCATTGATTATTCTGGATGTTATGATGCCGAAGATGAACGGCTGGGATGTATGCCGGGAAATCAGGGAAAGTTCCAAGACACCGATTATCATGCTGACAGCCAAGAGTGAAGAAAGTGATGAACTTTTAGGATTTGAACTTGGTGTGGATGAATATATCAGTAAACCATTCAGCCCGAAGATCCTGGTGGCAAGGGTAGAGGCAATTTTGCGGAGAACCGGCAATTATACGGAAGATGATGTGCTGGAAGTAGGTGGCATTGTAATGGACAAGGCTGCCCACATGGTAACAATTGACGGCAAAAACATTGATTTGAGCTATAAAGAATTTGAGCTTCTGGCATATTTCATGGAGAATAAGGGAATTGCTTTATCCCGTGAGAAAATTCTGAATCATGTATGGAATTATGATTATTTCGGTGATGCCAGAACCATCGATACCCATGTGAAAAAGCTGCGTAGCAAGATGGGCGAAAAAGGGGATTATATCAAGACAATCTGGGGTATGGGCTATAAGCTGGACATTGATGCACCGCAATAGAATGTGATAAGGTGGAAGATATATGGCAAAGAATAAGAAAAAGCAGCATTCCATTACAACGCAGATTACATTGACTATCGTTGGATTAGTGGCCGGCACGGTATTACTGTGCTGGCTTCTTAATGTTACCCTGCTGGAAGGCTATTATACCCGCTATAAACAGGAAGTGCTGGAAAATGGGTTTCAGCAGATTAATGCGGCCAGTGAACAGGGAATCTTAAATACATCAGATTATGATATAGATTTTGAAAAAATCTGTTCCAATGGTAACCTGACGATTTTAATCATTACATCTGATGGTACAGTAGTGCGTTCTTCTACCAATGGTGTGGAAAATCTCAGGATGCAGTTTATGGAAATTATCATGGCAAGTGTGCAGAATGATGATATGCATCTTAATATGAAAGTACTGAAAGCAAACGACAATTATGTCATGGGAGAAAAAGAGGATACCAGGCTGGAATCGGATTATCTGATTCTCTGGGGAACCCTGGCAGATGGTAATCTTTTGCTGGCGAGAACTCCATTGGAAAGTATCAAGGAAAGTGCGCAGGTGTCTAATCGTCTGCTGATGGATGTAGGAGTTGTTGCGGTAATAGTGAGTGGTATTATCATTTTTTTTGTTACACGCCGTATTACTAACCCAATTCTGCGGCTTACAGATATATCCAAGAAAATGGCAGAATTCGACTTTGATGCGAAGTATGAAGTCAAGGGAGATAATGAGATTGAACAGTTGGGCGAGCATATGAATCAGCTATCGGAAATCTTAGAGCGGACCATATCGGAATTAAAGAGTGCCAATAATGAATTGAAGATAGATATCGAAAAGAAGGAACAGATTGACGAGATGAGAAAAGATTTCCTGTCAAATGTTTCCCATGAGTTAAAGACACCACTGGCACTGATTCAGGGTTATGCAGAAGGTTTACAGGAATGTGTGCAGGACGATCCGGAGAGCAGAAATTTCTATTGTGAGGTCATTACAGATGAAGCAGAGAAGATGAACCGCATGGTAAAGAAACTTCTTACTTTGAATCAGCTGGAATTTGGGAATGATGCTATTGTGATGGAACGGTTTGATATTACCGAACTGATACGTGGAGTAACTGCCAGTAATGCCATTATCTTAGAACAGAAGGGAGCTATTCTGGAATTTGACGAGCAGCCGCTTTTTGTATGGGCGGATGAATTTAAGATAGAAGAAGTTATAACCAATTATCTGAGCAATGCAATCAACCATTTGGAAGGTGAAAACCGGATTAAAATTTCTTATAAATGTAAGCAGGATGTAGTAAGAGTCAGCGTGTTTAATACCGGAAAGCCGATTCCGGAAGAAGACATTGATAATATCTGGATTAAATTCTATAAGGTAGATAAAGCAAGAACCAGAGCTTATGGAGGCAGCGGAATTGGTCTGTCCATTGTAAAAGCAATTATGGATTCCATGCATCAGCAGTGCGGAGTCATTAACCATGAGGATGGTGTGGAATTCTGGATAGAATTAGACACCAGCAATCGCGATGATAACGAGGAAGAATGTGAAATAACTATTGCCTGAAAGCCGGAAAAATGCTAACATAGGAATAGATTGATAAGTTAAGGAGTGCCTATGAGGGACAGAAAGATAAAAACAACGGCATGTGTGCTGTTGGCTGCGTTATTATTAGGTGGATGCGGAGAGCAGCCGATTGAATTAACGGAGCAGGAAGAACAGACAATTGTAGATTATGCAGCACATGTAGTATCAAAGTATAATATAAAGCAGCAGGATGGAATTGTAAGACTATCGAAGAGTGAAGAGACAACAGAGACTGCAGATACCGAGGCTGTGGAACAGCCGGATTCCACTGAGCAGATGCCATCAGAAGGTGGAGATGCAACAGGAACTCCGGAGAATGAGGCATCGGACAACAGTGTGTCCTTAAACGATGCAGTAGCAATACCGGGCATTGATGCGCAGTACACCGGTGCGGAATTTGCAACAGTTTATCAGCAGAATTCATCCTATATGGTAGAGCCGGATGCCGGAAATAAATATCTGGTTTTACATTTTCATTTAGAGAATGCTGGAACGGAAGCAGTAGCTTGTGATATGTTAAGCCGCAAGGTGTCATTCCGCGTGACGTTAAATGACAGCGTGGAAGCTGTTGCACAGGTCACAATTCTGTTAAATGACTTTGGAACATATCAGGGAACTATTGAAGCAGGAAGTGGTACAGATACGGTTTTACTCTTTGAGGTGCCGGAAAGTACACCGGAAGATTTGAGTAAAATCTCTCTGGAAGTAGTCGAAAACACGGTACATAAGACCTGTAATCTATAAAATGGTAAAAATATCTAGAGAATTGTAAAAAAACGGTGCATTTTTATGTGATATTATGTTATAATTTGAAATAGAAATATTCTAAGAAATGACCTTGGGAGGAAAACATAAATGGAGACAAATATTCTGTTAGAAAATGGTACGAACGAACTGGAAGTGCTGGAGTTTACTTTAGGGGATAATCATTACGGAATTAACGTAGCGAAGATTCGTGAGATTTTATCCTATCAGCCGGTAACCCCGGTACCAAATGCACATCCGAGTGTGGAAGGAATCTTTATGCCACGAGATACCATGCTGACGGTAATCAGCCTGAGAAGATGCCTTGGTATGCAGGATGAAGAAGGAAAAGGTTTGTTTATTATCACAAACTTTAATAAATTAAATATTGCATTCCATGTAGATCAGGTTATTGGAATTCATCGTGTCTCCTGGTCAGAGATTATCAAACCGGATGCAACAATTAATGTTCAGGACAAGGGTGTATCAACCGGAGTCATTAAACTGGATGGACAGTTGATTGTTATTCTTGACTTTGAAAAAATTATTTCTGATATCAGCCCGGAAACAGGACTTAAGGTATCTGATGTAGAGCAACTGGAAAATCGTAACCGTAATGATTCCCCGATTATGATCGTAGAGGATTCCCCATTATTAAGTAAATTGATTACAGATTGTCTGAAGAAAGCTGGTTATACCAACCTGAATGTCAATATGAACGGACAGGAAGCATGGGACAAGCTTTGTGCTTATGAGAAAGCCGGCAATGTAAAAGATAAAGTACATTGTATTATTACAGATATCGAGATGCCATTGATGGACGGACACCGGTTAACAAAACTGGTAAAAGAGAACGATAACATGCATGATATTCCGGTAATCATTTTCTCTTCCCTGGTAAATGATGAAATGAGAAGAAAAGGTGAATCACTCGGAGCAGACGCCCAATTGACTAAACCGGAGATTGGAAGTCTGGTACAGGCTATCGACAGACTGATTGACCAGACTGGAAAGTAAGGAAAGAACGCAGACAAAGGGGTGTGATGTTACATCACATCCCTTTCCTTTACGCTGTCCGGCATCTGCTGGGAGATGTTGTGGCAGACCCTGTAAGCAGATATACAGGCAACTTGGATACATGGAGGTATAAATTTGAGTAAGAGTGAAGATTATCTGGACGATTTGCTGAATTCAGTTTCAGATGCTAACAGAAGAAATAATAAGAAGGATATCGAGAATCTGATTCAATCAATGAATGAAGAAGCTGCAAAGCCAAGAGAACGGGAGAAAAAGCCGGTGGAAAAGAAGCACGAGGACTACTCCGGCACAGGATTCCAGCGTGAATTTGAACAGGAGCTGGCAACAGGAGCAGCAGATGATTTCCTGCAGGAATTCGAAATGGAATTAGACGAAGAGGCATCAAATCAGGCAGATATTGATGTCAATGAAGACAAGACATCCGATGTCGAGAAAGCTTCGGAGTCAATCTCATCAGGAACCACAGATATGGCAACAGATGGGTCTGCAGCATCAGATATGATGGAAGATGTGAATGATATCATGGATGCGGTCCGGAAGAAGGTTGGAGATTCCGGAGAGGAAGAACACCCGGATACGTCGAAAACACCGGAAGATGATGCTTCCGGGGAAGAAGAGACGCTGGGCTTCTTTGATACGCTGGATGAAGATTCGGCGGCGGAGATACCGGAAGCATCAAAGACAGAATCTGAGGAAGAGGAACCGCTTCTTTCAGAAGATGATGATGCCATTAATCTTATGGATATGTTATCCGGAGATGCTGACTTATCCGATATCGGCGATTTGCTGAAAGCAGATGAAAATGGAGAAGAATTAGAGCATTCAGAAGATGAGGACAGTGAGGTCCAGGATGAATTTGAACGCCTTGGAAGTATCGAAGAATTAAAGGATTTAAAGGAAGCAAAGGAAAAGAGAAAAAAACAGGGATTCTTCAGTAAAATTATGTCCGCTTTATTTGGACCGGATGAAGAAGAGGATGATACAAAGATTGCAGAAGATGACAGCCTTGGCAGCATTTCATTCGAAAATAGAGAAATCTTAAAAGAGATGGATGCAGACGAGGGAGCCGGTAAGAAGGGCAAGAAAGAGAAAAAAGAAAAGAAGGAAAAGGCGAAGAAGGAGAAGGCACCAAAGGTAAAGAAAGAGAAGCCTCCAAAAGAAATAGACCGTACGCCGCCTCTTCCAAAGAAGCCGGTTATTCTGATTTTTATTATGGCACTTTCCATTCTTATTTTGATTTTGCTGGGAAGCTCCAATTTGCAGTATGGACAGGACATGCAGCAGGCAAAGGATGATTTTGCAAGCGGCTCCTATGTAACAGCATTCCAGACCATAGCTGGTTCTTCTGTAAAGGGAAAAGACGAGAATTTCTATAAGAAGGCACAGGTGCTGGCTTCCATACAGAGAGAATATCAGTCTTATGAGAGCTTAAGCGGAATCAATGAAAACGAGATGGCTTTAGACGCACTGATTCGTGGATATGGCAGATGCGTAGATGGCGCAGACCTGGCTCAGGAATATGAGATAACAGACGAAATGGCAGGACTGAAGAATCAGATTTTGCAGCAGTTATCAGACCATTTTGGTGTATCGGAGGAAAAGGCAGCAGAATTGCATGCGATGACAAAGAGAACAGATTATACAAAGGCAATTCAGGGGATACTTGCAGCAGCAGGACTGGAATAGGAGAACATTATGATAGCAATTATTGACTATGATGCAGGAAACTTAAAGAGTGTGGAAAAAGCATTAGCATATCTGGGTGAGGAAAGCGTAATTACAAGAGATTTTCATACCATTGAACAGGCAGATAAGGTGATTTTACCGGGCGTTGGTTCTTTTGGTGTGGCAATGGATAATCTGAAACGCTATGAACTGGACAAGGTCATCCATGAAGTCTGTGAAAGAAAAGTGCCATTCCTTGGAATCTGCCTCGGACTTCAGTTAATGTTTGAAGGAAGCGAAGAGTCAGAAGGAGTAGAGGGACTTGGGCTTTTAGAGGGAAAAATTGTGCGAATCCCGGATACTTATGGGCTGAAAATTCCGCATATCGGTTGGAATTCCCTGCATTTACAGAATAATGGAAGACTGTTTCAGAATGTGCCGATGGATGCCTATGTATATTTCGTGCATTCTTATTATTTACAGGCAAAGCATGAAGAAATTGTAAAAGCAACTACGGAATATGGAGTCACTATTCATGCATCTGTGGAGCAGGACAACATCTTTGCCTGCCAGTTCCACCCGGAGAAGAGCAGCTCCGTTGGACTGAAGATACTTAAGAACTTTGCGTCATTACAGGGAGGTGTGAAATAATGTTTACCAAGAGAATTATTCCATGTCTGGATGTCAATGATGGAAGAGTTGTAAAAGGTGTGAACTTTGTGAATTTAAGAGATGCCGGTGACCCAGTGGAAATTGCGGCAGCATATGATAAAGCCGGAGCAGATGAAGTGGTATTTCTAGATATTACAGCATCTTCGGATAACCGTAATACAGTAGTAGATATGGTAAGACGTGTAGCGGAAAATGTATTTATTCCATTTACCGTAGGCGGAGGAATCCGCTGTGTAGAAGATTTTAAAGTGCTGCTTAGGGAAGGTGCGGACAAGATTTCCATTAATTCTTCTGCAATTAATACACCACAGTTAATCAGTGATGCGGCAGACAAATTCGGAAGTCAGTGTGTGGTTGTTGCTATTGATGCGAGAAGAAGAGAAGATGGCAGCGGCTGGAACATTTATAAAAATGGCGGAAGAATTGATGTAGGTATTGATGCGGTAGAATGGGCAATGAAAGTCGAGAAGCTTGGAGCCGGAGAAATTCTTTTGACCAGTATGGACTGTGATGGCACGAAAGCCGGTTACGATTTGGAACTGACCAGACAGATTGCAGAAAATGTATCTATTCCGGTCATTGCTTCCGGTGGAGCCGGAACGAAAGAGCATTTCTATGAAGCTTTGACAGAAGGTAAAGCAGATGCAGCACTGGCAGCATCATTATTCCATTATAAAGAACTTGAAATTATGGACCTTAAGAATTATCTTGCAGGTCGCGGGGTATCAGTAAGGAGATAAAACTATGGCAATGATTACCAATGACTGGCTGGACAGTGTATCTGCCGAGTTTAAAAAGCCATATTACAGAGATTTATATGATTTTGTAAAAAAAGAATACAGCACCCATGTGGTATATCCACCGGCAGATGATATCTTTAATGCCTTGCACTTGACACCGCTTTCAGAAGTAAAGGTGCTGATTTTGGGACAGGATCCATACCATAATGAACATCAGGCACATGGTCTTAGTTTTTCCGTACTGCCGGATCAGAAAGAGATTCCACCATCTTTACAGAACATCTATAAAGAACTACAGGATGACCTTGGCTGCTATATCCCTGACAATGGTTATCTGGAAAAATGGGCAAAGCAGGGTGTATTATTATTGAACACGGTTCTGACCGTCCGTGCACATCAGGCGAACTCCCATCAGGGCAAAGGATGGGAGCATTTTACGGATGCCATTATCCAGGCGGTCAATGCCCAGGATCGACCAGTTGTCTATATGCTGTGGGGCAGACCGGCACAGAGCAAAATTCCGATGCTTACCAATCCGAAGCATCTGATATTAAAAGCACCTCATCCAAGCCCGCTTTCGGCATACCGTGGTTTCTTCGGATGCAAACATTTCTCACAGGCGAATGCATTTTTAGAAGAGCATGGAGTAGCACCGATAGACTGGCAGATTGAGAATTTGTAGGATGGATTTTAATGTTGACTTGATACCAATAATGTTGAATAACAAAGCATTGCAGGATTTAACAGGTTTCTATGTCAGGCATAAAATACCGCAGTTCTAAATCACATATTTTTCTTTTTACAATATAAAGTGTCTTTCCAATGTTTGACAAACTATCCGCACGGTTCGTCAAAAGGACGGATGTATGACACAATTTATTAGGGGCACTTAGAATTTCGTATTGCAACCGGCAACGCCGGCACAGGATGTGCCGGCGAGGTGCAATCTGAACATGGATGTGAATTTGCACCGGTTGCCGGGCAAAACACAATATGTTTCGAAATTCTTAGTGCCCCTTATAAATCTTGTGTAACATCCGTCTTTGGCGGACAGTGCGGATAGTCAGTCAAAGCAACGGAAAGACATTTTGTAATCAAGAAAAATATGTGCTAAGAACTGCAGGTATTTCATGTCGAATCAACATAG
>OGOQ01000799.1_pt1 | contig 28070 bp, 13 predicted proteins | sample 1552691 | NCBI WGS metagenome assembly OGOQ01 (sample SAMEA2580209, study PRJEB22360) | human gut metagenome | biome: human gut; feature: human-associated habitat; material: faeces | place: Denmark | collected 2008/2010
GCGGCGGTCCCTTCCGCGGCAAAAAACGCAGTGAGCTGGAAAATGTAACTTTGGCGCAATGCCTCAATCACCCAAACTGGAGCATGGGGCAAAAGGTAACGCTTGATTCCTCTACACTGGCCAACAAGGGCCTGGAGGTTATGGAGGCACATTGGCTGTTTGATATGCCTTATGATAAAATTGCGGTTGTTGTACATCCGCAGAGCATTGTACACAGTCTGGTAGAATTCTGCGACGGCAGTGTGATTGCCCAACTGGGTGTGCCTGATATGCGTTTGCCGATTCAGTTCGCTTTGAGCTGGCCGGAGCGCTATAATTACAGCTTTGAACAGCTTGATCTTGTTGCTGCGGGTAATCTTACCTTTGAAGCACCTGATTTAGAAGCATTTCCTTCCTTGAAGATTGCTATTGACTGCGGTAAGGCCGGTGGCACTCTGCCCTGTGCCTTCAATGCTGCCAACGAGGAGGCAGTGTATGCCTTTTTGGCAGGAAAAATTAAATATTTGGATATTCCTTATATTACTGCTACGGTTACAGCGCAGCATAACAATGTTCTGCGTCCGCAGCTGGAGGATATTGAAGCAACAGATGCCTGGGCGCGTGCTGCTGCCCAAGGGGTTATTGCTAAATTATAGACTGAAGGCCGGCAAAGCTTGCCGACTATCGTAAGGAGGTAAAATGCTAACAATATTAGCCGCTGTTTTTGTTTTTGGTGTGCTGGTTACGGTACACGAATTCGGTCATTTTATTACGGCGAAGCTCACAGGTATGCGTGTTGATGAATTTGCCATCGGCTTCGGTCCCAAGCTGTATCAGCAAAAGGACGGCGATACTCTGTACAGCCTGCGGGCTATTCCGTTGGGTGGCTATAATAAAATCGCAGGTATGGATCCCGATGATCCGCCTGAACCGGGAACCTTTAAATCTAAGCCGATACCGTCCAGAATGCTGGTTATTCTGGCAGGTGCGCTGATGAATTTCCTGTTGCCTATTATTCTTTTCAGCGGTATTTTTATGCTGGAGGGCAGACAGGAGCTGGTGAATGAGCCAATCCTGGGCACTGTTGTAGACGGTATGGCTGCGGAAAGAGCAGGCCTGCGTAACGGCGACCGCATTCTGACGATTAACAATAAGCCTGTCGCTACCTGGACTGAGGTTGTTACCAATTTGCGTGCGAGCGGAACTAATCCGGTAATGCTGACTGCAGAAAGTAAGGGAGCTGTAAAAAGCTACACCATGACTCCTGTGTATGACAGGGAGGCCGGCCGTCCTTTAATCGGCATCAGTCCTAAGTTCAACAAGGTAAGCCTGGGCTTCTTCGGCTCGATTAAAGAGGGCTGCGTATATACCAAAAATATTATCGTTTCCATGCTGAATGGTCTGTACAAGATTGTTTCCGGTAATGCTCCGGCTGAGGTGGCCGGTCCTATCGGTGTGGCACAGATGGCAGGGCAGGTGGCAGAAAAGGGCATGCTGCCGTTGATTACCTTTGTTGCCTTTTTGAGTATCAACCTGGGCGTTATCAACCTGCTGCCGCTGCCGGCTCTGGATGGCGGACATTTTGTACTGCTGCTTTTGGAAGGCCTGCGCGGCAAACCGCTCGGCAGCAAGGCTATGACTAACATCCAGATGGTTGGTATTGCGCTGATTCTGGCGCTGACAGTATTTTCCACCTTTAAGGATATAACACGTTAAGAGGTGAACGAAAGTGATAGAACGTAGAAAAACCCGCCAGCTGCACGTAGGCAGCGTGGCTGTGGGCGGCGATGCTCCGATTGCCGTTCAGTCTATGACTAACACACATACAGACGATGCTGCTGCAACCTTGGAGCAGATTCAGCGTCTGGCAGATGCAGGCTGCGATATTATCCGCTGTGCCGTGCCTGATATGGCAGCGGCGGAGGGCCTGAAAACAATTTGTAAGGAAAGTCCGATTCCTGTCATTGCCGATATTCATTTTGATTATAAGCTGGCTTTGGCAGCGATTGAAGCAGGCGTTGACGGCCTGCGCTTAAACCCCGGCAATATCGGCGGTGAGGAGAAGGTGCGCGCTGTGGTGGAAGCAGCGAAGGAACGCAATATTCCTATCCGCATCGGTGTCAACGCCGGCTCTCTGCCGAAGGATTTGCTGGAAAAATACGGCCATCCCACCGCGGAGGCTCTTGTGGAGGCGGCGTGGCGCCACGTCCGCATTCTCGAAGCGATGGATTACCGTAACATTAAGATTTCACTCAAAGCGCATGATGTGCCGCTGACCTTGGAGGCTTATCGCCTGATGGCAGCGCAGTGTGATTATCCGCTGCATGTCGGCATTACGGAGGCAGGCACCGTCAACAGCGGTATTATCAAATCCGCAGTAGGCATTGGCACGCTGCTTGCCGAAGGCATCGGCGATACTATCCGCGTTTCTCTGACCGGTGACCCGGTGAACGAGGTGCGTGTGGCCTATGACATCCTGAAATCCCTTGGTCTGCGTGAGCACGGACCGACGTTAATCAGCTGTCCTACCTGCGGACGTACCCGCATCAGCCTGGAAAAGCTGGCACTGGAGGTTGAACGCCGTCTGGCAGGTATTGAAGAACCCATTACAGTTGCCGTTATGGGCTGTGTGGTCAACGGACCCGGTGAAGCACGTGAGGCTGACGTCGGCATTGCCGGCGGCATAGGCGAGGGACTTGTTTTCCGCAAGGGTGAAATCCTGCGTAAGGTTCCCGAAGAGCAGCTTGTAAGCGAGCTTTTTGCTGAAATAGATAAAATTTTACTTGAGAGGAAGGTATCCCGTTAATGAAAGTTTCTAAAATGTATGCACCCACTCTGCGTGAGGTTCCGTCCGAGGCTGAAATCCCGAGTCATCAGCTGCTGCTGCGTGCCGGTTTTATGCGTAAATCCACCAATGGCATGTACACCTATCTGCCGTTGGCTTGGCGTGTTATTAAAAAAATCGAAAATATTATCCGCGAAGAGATGGACCATGCAGGCTGCCAGGAAATCATGATGCCGATTATGCAGCCGGCAGAAATCTGGAAGGAAAGCGGCCGTTGGGACGCTTACGGCGCAGAAATGGTACGCTTGAAGGACCGTCACGGCCATGAATACTGCCTTGGTCCTACCCACGAGGAAATGGTTACTACCCTGGTTAAGAACGATGTACGTTCCTACCGTCAGCTGCCGCTGAACCTGTACCAAATTCAGGACAAATTCCGTGACGAACGCCGTCCGCGCTTCGGCCTGATGCGCAGCCGTGACTTCATTATGAAGGATGGCTATTCCTTCGACCGTGATGAAGCAGGTCTGGATGTTTCCTATAAGGCTATGTATGATGCTTATGACAAAATCTTTACCCGCTGCGGTCTGAACTTCCGCCCGGTAGAAGCAGACAGCGGTGCTATCGGCGGTACTGGCAGCCATGAGTTCATGGTGCTGGCAGACAGCGGTGAAGCAGAAATTACTTACTGCACCAAATGCGATTACGCTGCCGATATCGAAAAGGCAGAGCTGTATCCGATAGAGGCTCCGGCAGAAGAAATGCAGGAGCTGAGCGAGGTTGAAACTCCTAACTGCAAGACTATTGCCGATGTTTGTGCTTTCCTCAACGCTCCGATTGAAAAATCCGTAAAGGCTGTTGCTTACCAATGCGAAAAAGGCCTGGTACTGTGCTTTGTTCGTGGTGACCACGAGGTTAACGAAACCAAAGTACAAAACACCGTAGGCGCAGTTGAGCTGGAAATGGCAGAGGCAGAGCTGTTGGCTAAGGCAGGCACTGTCGGCGGTTACATGGGCCCTGTCGGCCTTGATCCCGAAAAGGTTATTATCGTTTGCGATGCAACCGTTATGAATATGCACAATGTTTGCTGTGGTGCTAATCATGAAGGCTTCCACTACATCAACGCTAACCCGGGACGTGACTTCACTCCGACCTACGTTGCCGATATCCGTCTGATGGCTGAAGGCGATCCCTGCCCGCACTGCGGCGCTCCGATTGCTAAGGCTCGCGGCATTGAAGCAGGTCAGGTATTCAAGTTGCATACTAAATACAGCGCAGCTATGAAATGCACCTATCTGGATGAAAACGGCAAAGAGCAGCCGATGGTAATGGGCTGCTACGGTATCGGAGTAGGCCGTACTATGGCTGCCTGCGTTGAACAGAGCCATGATGCCGACGGCATGATCTGGCCTGTTGCTATCGCTCCGTATGAAGTGCTTGTTGTACCTGTAAACGTAAAGGATGAAGCATCCTTCGCTAAGGCTGAGAAAATCTATAACGAGCTGCACAAAGCAGGCGTTGAGGTTGTTATCGACGACCGCAAGGAGCGTCCGGGCGTAAAATTCAAGGACGCAGATTTAATCGGCTATCCGCTGCGCGTAGTTGTAGGTCCTAAGACTCTGCAGACCGGCGAGCTGGAAGTAAAAGTTCGTAAGACCGGCGAAGTAAGCATGCTGCCGCTGGACGGTGATTATATCACTGCTATCAGGGAGATGCTGCAAAAGCTGTAAAAATAAGTCAGTTCCCATGTCTGCGCCCGGCGCAGGCAGAGGGAACGGAAGCTGTGAGGTGATACTGGCATGGATTTGATTAATACTTCTTTTTTGCATAACAAAGAGGTTGTTATGGTTATCAGGCTGGTTGTTGCTGCAATTCTTGGCGGTATTGTCGGTATAGAAAGAGGCAGTGGCGACCGTCCTGCCGGTTTCCGTACACATATTCTTGTGTGCGTGGGCTCGGCGCTGTTTATGCTTGTTTCGCTTTACGGCTTTGATGATGTTTATCCTCAGACTGCCAAGCTGGAGGAGGATATCGGCCAACGCCGTGACTCGGCGCGTATCGCAGCCCAGGTTGTCAGCGGCATAGGCTTTCTCGGCGCAGGCACAATTCTGCACGAGGGTTTAACTATCCGCGGCCTGACAACTGCTGCCAGCCTGTGGATGGTTTCCGCAATCGGTCTTGCTGCCGGCAGCGGTATGTACTTCCTCAGCAGCGTGGCAACCATTATCACTATGATAACTCTTGTTACCTTTCATACCTGGGAAAAGCGTTTTGCTGCCAGCAACCGCAGCGACCGCCAGTTTGTCCGCATCATTACTACCAATCGCTCCGGTGCCATAACTGATGTTACCGGTTATCTGTCCCTTAACGGCGTACAGGTAAAATCGCTGAACGTAAAGCGCGATAAGGAAAAGAATCGTCTGGTGCTGGAGGTCTTTCTGAAGCTTGGCAAAACTGCGCCCGATGGCGGAGATTTGGTAAGAGGGTTGCAGGGGATAGAGGGTGTTGTCGGGGTCGAAAACATGAGATAACCTATAGCACGCCATCTACGTTGTTATCCAATTCCCCCAACAACTTCTCCCGTCGTTATTAGGAAAGGATTTAATGTGAATAAAAAATATTGTCTGATTCCTGATGAAGAAAAATTTTATAGTTTTTTGGCTTCGCTGACCTTTTCCCCGGTGGAACTGATGCAGCTGAAGCTGATGCATATCAATCAGATTTGTGTAGACGAGTCTGCTTGTCAGTGGGAGGTGCACTTCAGCTGTGCCGCCCATCTTACCGGCGGCTTGCTGCAGAAGGCGGCGCAGCAGCTTGCAGCCGCTTTTTCTTTGCAAAGTGTAGATATGATTTGCGACGGCGATGGCTCCAAATGCCAGATGATGCAGCGTGAGCCGCAGGCAGAGGTAGAAATTACCGATTGTACCGGCGAGCCGCTGCCGGAGGAAATTCCTTTACCTCCCGAGCCGCCTGATATCGAAATCGGCGAAACTCTGCCGCCGGAGCCTCCCTGCGAAACGTCCTACAACAATCCGGAGGAGGACCCCGAGTACCTGCAGGCGATGGCTGCCTTATACGGTGAAAAGAAGGCTGACGGCCAGCTGTGGGGCAAAAAAATCAAGGGTACACCACGTAAGCTTGATACTGTTACAGAGGAAGAGCGCAACGTTGTTATCGAAGGTACCTTTGTCAAAAGCTTGGATAAGGACGGTGCGTTGCAGACCTTTATTGATAAGGAAACGCGCGTCGGTTCCATTGTGCTTACCTTTAACGTGAGCGATGATACCGGCGGTATTTTCGTCAAGCTGCGTTTTGACAAACGTGACGGCGGCGACCCGCGCAAGGAATGCAACGAGTTTAAAAATCTGCTGAAGCCCGGTATGCGCCTGCGTCTGCAGGGTGATGTTGCCCCCGACCGCTTTGCCTTTGACGAGATGTGCATGGTGCCTCGCGGCATTATGAAGCTCGATGCCAAGGAGGAGCGCATGGATAATGCCGAGGTCAAGAGGGTTGAGCTGCATTGCCATACGAAGATGAGTAAGCTTGATGGCCTGACGCCGATGGAGGGCCTTGTAAAGCAGGCTATCCGTTGGGGCCACAAGGCTTTGGCGATTACCGACCATGGCGTTGTACAGGCCTTTCCGTTCTGCTTTGATGCGGCGGAGGGCAGTGACCTGAAGCTGATTTTCGGCATGGAGGGTTATCTTATCAGCGACCGCAAGACGAAGGACGATGCTGTTGATACGGAAAATCCTGATGCTGCGACTAAGGGCAAAAGCAAAATCAGCAGCCATCATATTATTATTCTGGCGAAGAATGAGGTTGGTCTGCGTAACCTGTACCAGCTCGTTACTATCAGCCATCTGCGTTATCTGAATAAACGTCCGTTGCTGCCACGCGCCGTTATCGAGGAGCATCGTGAAGGTCTGATTCTCGGCTCGGCCTGCGAGGCGGGCGAGCTTTACCGTGCGGTGCGCTTAGGTGCGAGCGATGAGGAGCTGGAGGAAATCGCCGGCTTCTATGATTATCTGGAGATTCAGCCTACTGGCAATAACCAGTTCCTGGTGCGTGAAAACTATTGCACCGAAGAGGATTTGCGTGAGCATAACCGCAAAATCTATGAGCTGGGCAAGCGCTTGGGCAAGCTGACTGTGGCAACCTGCGACGTGCATTTCCTCAATCCTGAGGATGCACAGCTGCGTGCGATTCTGCAGGCCGGTCAAGGATACAAGGATGCTGATTTGCAGCCGCCGCTGTACTTGCACACTACGGAGGAGATGCTCGAGGAGTTCTCTTATTTGGGCGAGGAGGCAGCCTACGAGGTTGTTGTTACCAATACCAATAAGATTGCGGATATGATTGAACGCATTAAGCCTGTTCCCGACCGCGACCAGCTGTATTCACCTTCTATTCCCGGTGCGGAGAATGCCGTGCGTGATTTGTCCTATGCCAAGGCGCATGAATGGTATGGCGAAAAGCTGCCGCAGATTGTTGAGGACCGCTTGAAGATGGAGCTGGATGCTATTATCGGCCACGGCTTCTCCGTATTGTATTACATTGCGCATAAGCTGGTTAAGCATTCTATTGACCGCGGTTACTTGGTAGGCTCGCGTGGCAGCGTAGGCTCGTCCTTTGTTGCTACGATGCTGGATATTACCGAGGTTAATGCGCTGAAGCCGCATTACCGCTGTCCGCATTGCCGTCACAGCGAATTCTTTATGAACAATGAGGTCGACAGCGGCTTTGACCTGCCGCCGAAGGATTGCCCCGAATGCGGCACGAGGATGCTGCGCGACGGTCATGATATTCCGTTTGCGGTTTTCCTGGGCTTCCATGGCGATAAGGTTCCTGATATCGATTTGAACTTCTCCGGCGGTATCGATCCCGATGATCCGTCCGCCATGTCCGACCAGAGCGTAGCGCACAAGTACACCGAGGAACTTTTCGGCCGCGACAATGTTTGCCGCGCCGGTACGATTGCGACCATTGCCAACAAAACGGCGATAGGCTTTATCAGAAAATATTACGAGGCCAAGAATCTGCATGTGCATCCGGCGCATGTGGCGGCGCTGGTTGAAGGCTTTGCCGGCATCAAGCGCACTACGGGCCAGCATCCCGGCGGCATTATGGTTGTGCCGCGTAATATGGATATCCATTATATTACGCCGATGAACCGTCCTGCCGATGATAAGGATGGCACTACGATTACTACTCACTACGATTATCACAGCATCAATGACCGTCTGGTTAAGCTGGATATTCTGGGCCATGATGATCCGATGGTTCTGAAGATGCTGGAAAAATATCTGCAGGAGGATGTGGATCCTAACTTTGATCCCAAGAAAATTCCTGTGGGCGATGAGGCAACGATGCGTATCTTCCAGGATACAAGCTCCCTCGGCGTTACGCCGGAGCAGATTGACAGTGCTGTCGGCACCTTCGGTATCCCTGAATGTGGTACCAAATTTGTACGCCAGATGATCAGCGACGTACAGCCGAAGAAATTCAGTGAGGTTGTGCGTGTATCCGGTTATTCGCACGGTACTGACGTATGGCTGAACAATGCGCAGGATTTGATTAAGGAAGGCAAGCCTGTTGCCGAAACTATCTCCACGCGTGACGACGTTATGACGCATTTGATTTCCAAGGGCGTGGAGCCCAGTCTGGCGTTTAAGACGATGGAGCACGTGCGTAAGGGCAAGGCGGCGAAAAAAGGTCTGGAGCCTAAGATGCTCGAGGCTATGCGCGCAGTAAATATTCCCGAATGGTATATCAAGTCCTGCGAAAAGGTCCAGTATCTGTTCCCGAAGGCGCATGCTGTGGCGTACGTTCTGATGGCGTACCGCATTGCTTATTGCAAGGTGCATTACCCTAAGGAGTTTTATGCAGCGTACTTTACGGTACGTGCCAAGGATTTTGATTATACCCATGTTTCCAAGGGTAAGAGCTATGTAAAGAATTTCATCAAGAATGTTTACCAGCAGGGCTTCAAGGCTTCGCCTCTGGATAAAACGACAGTCACCTATCTGGAGCTGGTAAATGAGATGCTGGAGCGCGGTCTGAGCTTTGATAAGATGGATTTATACAAGTCGGACCCGATTAAATTCCTTGTTACGGAAAACGGCCTGCGTCCGCCTTTGGCTGCCTTGGGCGGTGTAGGTGAAAACGCTGCCAAGAGCATTGCGGCTGCCAGGGATATTAACAGACCGTTTATCTCCCAGGAGGATTTGCGCTTGCGCTCGGGCGTCAATAAGAGCGTTATCGAAAAACTGGCAGACATGGGCGTTTTGGGCGATTTGCCGGAAAATAACCAGATTGATTTGTTTGCCTGAGATAGGAGAATCATATGCAAAAAATAATTTTGGCCTATAATTTTACGCCTGAGCGTTTGCAGGCGCTCAAGCTGATTTGCATGATGCTGCGCACGCAGCTGCGCGCCGTGGCACGTGAGGAGCTGCTGCAGCCGGTTGGCTATCTGGCAGGCTTGCCGGAGGTGGCGTCTGTCAGTGAGGCTTACAGCGGTGACGAGGGGCAGGAGGAAATGCTGCTCATGTGCGGCTTCAGCCGTCAGGATTTGGACAGACTGCTGGCTGCCGTTAAAAAGGGTAAGCTGCGTCAGGTTGCGCTGAAGGCGATGCTGACGCCTACCAACTGCACCTGGAGCGGCCTGCAGCTTTTGCAGGAGCTTAGCCAGGAGCATGCTTATATGCATGGCAAAAATGCAGGTAAATAAGCAAAGTTGCTGTTGCCGGTAGTTTTACTGGCGTTAAAGCGCTTTCTTTGATATAATTAGGCATGATAAACTTTAGCTATATTTAGGAGGATAATAATAATGGCAAAAGATAGTTCCTTTGACGTTGTTTCCCAAGTTGATATGCAGGAGATGGATAACGCTGTTAATCAGGTTAAAAAAGAGATTGACCAGCGTTATGATTTCCGCGGCAGCAATGCTTCCATCGAGCTCGGTGAGAAGGAAGTAAAAATTGCAGCTGAGGACGAATACAAGCTGGGCGCAATTTTAGATATGCTGCGCCAAAAAATGGCTAAACGCGGTATTCCTCTGCGTTGTCTGGTTCCGGGCAAAATTGAGCCCGCTGCCAAAGGCACCGTTCGCCAAGCTTTGGAAATCCAACAGGGTATTTCCAAAGAGAACGGCAAAAAAATCGTGGCAGCTATCAAGGCTTCCAAGCTGAAGGTAACTGCTCAGATTCAGGATGACCAGGTACGTGTTGCCGGTGCGAAAAAGGATGACCTGCAGGCTGTTATCCAGCTGCTGAAGGCCGGTGATTTCGGCGTTGATCTGCAATTCATCAATATGCGCTAAGCATTCGTCCACGGTTTGGAGAAGAGTGGAGCAAAATGACAGAACACAAAGACTTTGACAAAAAGAAAATCAATGACGGCGAGCTGCAGAAGTATTCCGGAAGCTACAGCGAGGAAGGCCTGCTGCATAAAATCAGCCGCTACGGTGCCCACATCGGCATCGAGCTGCTGTATAAGGTCGTGCAGCTGTGGTGCGTACTGCAGAAGCCGGAGGTTCCTGCGAAGGAAAAGGCGTTGATTATGGGAGCTTTGGGGTATTTAATCGCTCCCCTGGATTTTGTGCCGGATATTACGCCGGTGTTGGGATACAGTGATGACCTGGTGGCAATTACCTTTGCGCTGCTGAAGGTGCAGGGGTATATTGATGAAGAGGTTGATGCCAGAGCTAAGGAGCTGTTGGCGAAGGTTTTTGATAAGGATGTCGTTGCGAAGCTTTGAGTGCGTTGGACTAAGAGGCGCTGCCGGAAGGCAGCGCTTTTTTTTGCGCCAGCTTCCGCTGATGCAATGATTAATACAACAGTTTGGTTGGCGTGCCCATATTATGCTTGCTGTAAAAAATATATAGAGCAATGGTAAAGCTTTGGCTGCGGCTAAGGCTTTTTTTGTGCAAAATTACGCGCTATTTCTCCAGCTGCTAAAAATTAGTTATTAGCTTCTTCACCACAAAAAATAAAAAAATAAAAAAATCTTTCCTGCTTCGTGCCGCTTTGGCAAAAATACTGCAGATATATATAGTGAAGGAAGAAAAAACATGGCCTTAGCACATCAGAGGTTCAGTAATGCACGCACCTTTTTTTCCATGATATTTTAAATCCTTCAAAGTATAATCATGTTGAAATAAAAAATATCACAAAAGCAATGATAGACAGAAACTGTCACTGTCACTTGCTATACTGATATCAGCAAACAGAAAGGAGGAAGACATGCGACAAAAAGATATCTATTTTATGCCCTTGGGAGGCGCTCAAAGCGTAGGCCGCAGCTGCTACTACCTGCGCCTGGGACAGAGTAACATCCTGCTCGATTGTGGCCTTCAGCGCATCAACGGAGCAACTTGTTCCCCGGATTTTCACAGCCTGCTTACCTCACAATTCATGGAAAGCATGCAGCAGCTTGACCACGTTTACATTTCTCATGCGCACACCGACCATGTCGGCTACCTGCCGCAGGTTATGCAGATGGCGCCTCAGGCCTCTGTCTACATGACACTGCAGACAAAGCAGCTTGCCGAATACCGTCTGATTGCCAATAGCAGTCAGCAGGGAGCAGCCGAAGCTTCGCGTTTGTTAAGCAACGTTGCGCCTGTCAATTACCTGCAAAAAATCAAGCAGCGTGATTACACAGTCACCTTTTTCCCGGCAGGGCATATCCCCGGCGCTATGATGACACTGTTTGAATATGCAGGCCGCAAAATTCTCTACACTGGCGACTACTCATTGCAATCAGCCTTCGGCCTTGATGGCTGCTGGCTGCCAGATGACCTGGAGGTAGACGTACTGCTGATGTGTGCATTGCATGCCAAGCAGCCCTACAGTGTTCGTGAAAAGAACACACTTCCACAGCGCATCAGTGAGGTTATGAGCAGCCTGCGCTATGGACAATCTGTTTATCTGCAGGCCTTTGACCCCGGCAGAGTGCTGGAGCTCTTAATGGCGCTCAACCGTGAGATGGAGCAGAGCGGAAAGGTTTATCCAATCTATCTTGAGCCGAAGGCCATGGACGCTGTACACATCATGGAAAGCCTGCAGCTGTCGGTGCTGCAGCAAAACAACTACAGCAGCTTTTACGACGGTGTGGCACATCCGCATGTTGTTATCGGTACCAAGCGCAAGGAGCAGGTAAGCTGGCGTTACCGTCTCTTTGGCAATGCCTATACGTTGCATGAGGACTACGGGGAAATGCTTAGCTTCATTCGCAGGCTGAACCCGCGCCAGGCCTATCTGGTGCATTGTGCCGAGGGTTATTATGGTCACACCGTGGAGCAGGAGCTCATGCGTGATGCCCAATGCCGTACTCAGGTAGTTTTTCCTGAGGAAGGCGACATTTATACAATTTAAGAATTAGGAGGTAGCATAATGCTGGAAACAAAAAGTACTAAGGTACAGGAAATTTTAAAGGAGATTCATCGGAAGGTGCAGCAAAAGGCCGGGCGTTTCGAGAAAATTTCGGAGGATATTGTTTTTGAGAATCTGACATTGCAGGCTCTGTGTGCCAATCTTCATATGTCGCCTACTGCCTGCGCAGATGTTGTACAAAATAAGTATGACTGCAGCTGCAGTGTTGACGATATGATCAGAATCTATCGCGACTTCAAGATTAACACCGAAGAAAAACGCCTGGAGGTTTTTGAAAATGCTACCGGCGTTGCCATCATGTTGGAAAAAAGCATGAACGGTGACCAGCAGGCTTATGAGCTGTATCGCAGCACCCGGGAAAAATTCATGGAAAAAAAGCCTAAGCATTACTATAAAATTCTTTTGGCTGTGATTTTTCACAATATTAAGCAACTGCAGCAGGAAAAGGACCAGCAGATGATTACCAGCTTTGGCAATACACTGTGCAAATATCTGCTTTTTGATATAGAAAATGCTATTACTTATGCCTATGGCTTCAATAAGCACCGCAGTAGTGCACCAGCCACCAATAATAATGCGAAAAAAGTTCATAGCCCTGAGCAGGAGCGGTTGCTGCAAAAGCTGGCAAGTCTTGAAAGTGCGCTGGAGCAATCCGATATGCTGCTCAGAGACCTGCAAAGTGAATTTGACGAACGCCTGGAGGCTGTTAAGCTGCAGGAAATGACAGAGTTCTTCGGTAAGCTCAATTCTGATAAATATGGTTGCATTCTGGATGAGCTGCTGATGCTGCGTAAGGGCATTGACGCTGTGAAAAAGAGCGGTTATGTGCTGCCGCTGGAAATCAATGGTTTACTGATTATGGTGCGCAAGCTGGTACAATTTTTGCGTGACAGCCACATTAATCCCATGCTGAAGCCTGAATCGTTGCGCATTGTAAAGGCTGGCGATGTTGAATTCTGGAACTACGAGGGAACTCCTTTTACCTGTGCTGAGGAAGAAAAGCAGGTTAAGGTAATTTCTCCTGGTTGGATTTATAGCGAAAAACAGGTACAAATTTCTCGTCCGAAGGTTAAGGAGGTTGTAGATAATGTTGATTAATAATGAAGAACACAATGATTTATGCGTAGGCATTGACTTGGGAACCACCAACTCTGTTTTGGCTACAGTTAATCTTAAGGCTAATGGCGACATCGTCAGCAAGGTAGTAGATCTGCCGCGTGCTGTAGATGTTTACAACAGCGCAGCAGGCAAGGCGCGCCTGAACACGCAGAAGAAGCCGCTGTTGCCGTCCTGCGTGTATTACCGTGAGGAACATGGCTATGAGCCGCTGGTAGGCGATTTTGCCAAAAACCAGTATGCGCTGCGCCCGCATCTGGTAGCAAAATCTATTAAAAGCCAGATGGGAAGTGCGCATGCCGAAGGCTTGGCTGATGAGATTATGGACAAAACTCCGGCGCAGGTTTCGGCACGTATCCTGCAGCACATGCTGCGGGAGGCCAGCAAAATTTATCGCACGGAGATTAAGGATGCGGTAATCACCGTACCTGCTAACTTTGACTCCGTAATGTGCCAGGCAACACGCGATGCTGCCGCGTTAGCCGGTATTCAGGTTACAAATAAGGATGGCAGCGAAAGAGCAGTGCTGCTTTCTGAGCCGAATGCCGTTATCTATGATTTGATTAACCAGGTACAAAATGGTGAGATTTCTAATCATATTATTGATCTCAACAGCGAAAAGAACGTGCTGGTATTTGACCTAGGTGGCGGCACCCTGGATATTACGATGCATAAGATTAAACGTCGTGAGGACTGTCCCGACGTTTTAAAGGTAGATGAAATTGCTACCAACAGATACACTCTTTTAGGCGGCGATGACTTTGATCAGGCCATTGCTGATGTAATGTTTGAGCATTACCAAAAACAGTATTCTACTAGTCCTATGGTTGTGCGCAAGCTGCAGCAGGAAAAAAAGGCGATTATGCCGCAGCTGTTGAACTATGCGGAGGAGCTGAAGCTGGAGCTGAGCGAGCGCCGTCAGGCAGAAAGCAGCTATGCTGCCGATGACAGCTTTGGCTGGGATGATGAGGAGGATGCCGAAGAATTTTTCGTAGGCGGTAACATGGGCGGCATCGGTTACGCCTATGACGACAGCTTCACTCAAGAGGCTGTGGAAAAGATTCTGCAGCCGTTTATGGGAAAAAATCTGCAGCTTGCCGACTACAAGAAAATAGACAGTCTGCAGGATACGAAGAATATTATCTATCCTATTCTTGACGTTTTGCAAAAGAGTGCCGCCAAGCTGGGTGATGAAGTGAAGGTAGATGCCGTAATTGTCAATGGCGGTATGAGCAAATTCTATATGGTTACGGACCGTCTGCGCGAATTCTTCGGCCTGGAGCCGATTGTGGCGCTGGACCCGGACCAGGCTGTAGCAAGAGGTGCAGCAGTATATCATTATTACCTGCACAAATATGCGAAACAAATGCAGGAGGATATGCGCATGGTAGGCGCAGAAGCGCCTGCCCTGCAGCCCTTGCCTGGCAAGGCTGCAGCTCCGAAGGCTGCTGCCGCAGCCGTACAACAGCGTGGTGCAATTGAATGGGGCAAAAATATTCTTAATGACAGCCTGTATCTTGGTATGCGTGACGGTGCTGTACAGGAGCTTGTTGCCGGTGGCACGGATCTGCCGTACCAGTCCGACTATATCAAAGGCTTCCAGCTGCTGCCGGACAAGGCAGAGATTGCCATCCCCATTAAAAGACGTACCTTTGGCGACACTTACCAGACCATCGGCAATGGTCATCTGAAGCTGGAGCATGGTTATAAGGATGGTGCTTACGTTGCGATTCGCGTGCTCATGGGCAGCAACAAGGTGTTGAGAATGGAGATGCTTTTGAGCAGTGACGTGGATATGCACCAGATTCTGGAGCAGAAAACTGCTGAAATCGTTATCGGCGGCGATAATCCTGATGCACCTGCTACTAAGCTGAAATTCAATCCTCCCGCCGGTACTAAGCTGAACGTGCATAATGAGCTGCATGGCCTGCAGACCTTGTGTGAACGCAAGAGTACTGCCAAGGGCAATGCGCAGAAGGATGTTATCAACAAGCTGAGCCAGCGCACCAGCAGTATTGCTGCTGCCGGTAATAAGGCGGAATTTGCCAGACCGCTGCTGGAGATGCTGTGCTATACCAATAATGATGAGCTGCGCCTGCGTCTTTTCACCATTGCCCGCAAGCATGTTGCTTATTGGACTGAGCAGCAGCGCCAAAGCTTGGCAAGAGAGTGTTTGAACCAGCTGCAGGGTGTACTGCAGGGCTTCCCGTGCTATGGCCCTAAAATTAATGTCAACATTCAGGCCATCTATACCCTTGGCTGCTGCGGCAGCAAGGAGCAGGTTGCCAAAGTACAGCCGTTGGTAGCTGAAAACCGTTATTATACAGCAAGCCTGTACGCGTTGGGCAAGAGCCGCGTTGCTGGCAGCTTTGTGCAAGATGTATTCCAGCGTGATGCCTACTGCGAAAGCAACAAGTGTAACCTGCAGGTTACAGCACATGCCCTGGGCATGGCGCTGCGCCTGGAGGATGGCGGCAGAGCGGCAGGCCTTGATGTGGACCAGGCAGTGAAGGACCTTTGCTTCATTATCAACAACCGCACTGTTCTTGATGTAAACTACAGCAGCGAGATTGTCTGCTGCCTGATTGCCCTGGCCTATGCCTGCGACCAGCGTTTTGGTGGCAATACTGTGTCTGCTGCTTCTATGGAGCTGGCAAGACAGACTTTGGCAAATCTCAACCGCAACTACAGCACGGAGGTTATGATGCGTTTGGCCAAGGCTGCTGGCGTTGCCTACAAAATGCTTGATGGTGAAAGCCTGTCTGAGGATGAAGAAGAGTTCCTGCTGAAGAAGCTGGAAATTTAAAACGGAAATAATAATTAAGTGAAGTTCAAAAGGACTGTCCCTGGCGATGATGTATCGCCTGTGGGGGCGGTCCTTTTTGATTTTATGTTGATGATGGAGATATCATATCTGTTGCGTATTTTTTTACGCAAAAATTACTAAAAATATAATTTTTTAAAGTTTACTTATACCCATCTTAACCTTAACTGTTAAAATCTCTTTAACTAAATGTAACGTATTTAAGAGTTAATGAAAATTTTTACGCCGAATGTAGCGTGTTCATGGATAAGAGTTTGACTGGGGGGGCATAGTGCTATAATTGCTATTAATAAGATAGGTAATTTATAAAAGTAAGTGTATTCCTAATCGCATATATTTTAGAAAAAATATTTATGGATAAAACTTATCTAGGAATAAAAAGTCTTATGAAGTGATTATTTATGAATTGCAATATAAATTGATGCATATTTTTGTTGAAGTTAAAATATTTGCAAAAACATCAAGAAAAACGTTTTCTGAAGCTTAAAAAAAGCAGTTGACGATAATATTAATAAAGAGTAAAATAATCGAGTGAGAAAAAAGATACTCGTTGTTCATACTTTCTGTGATGTAAGTGTATAGCAGTTGCGATAATATTATATATTTCAGTCGATAGTGTTTACATTGGCTGATTTTAATCGGTAGTGTTGTGCGAAAAATTACCTGCTGTTTCAGCTTACTGTCTGCAGGTACTGCTACTTCCTTTATTAAGAATATTTCATACTATAAATAAATGCTGTGTGTAAACAATTGAGTATATATATATTATTAATTCAAGTGGTGTGCTTTTTGGAGAAAATTAAGAGAATGGAGCTGAATATAATGAACAAAAAGCTGATAGCAACAGCTGTTATGTGCTCACTGATGAGCACAACATCATTCGCTGCAAACCCCATACCTACCTTTGATAAGGAGGCCGTAACGACACATCCTTTTAACAGAACAGGTCAACAGGAGCAACCTGTGAAAGAAATGCAGGGTGCCGGAGAGCTTTATAAGCCTGGTAATACAGGCACAGAAGCTAATCCGGCGTTTTTTGTCGCCAAGGTTAAGCTGACGGGCTTCACGCTGCCTGATAAGGCTGGTAAGCTGGCAGTTATCTGCAAAGAGTATGAAGGGCGCAGCCTGCAGATGGCAGAGCTGCAGTAGCTCATCAGCAGAATTAATAAATATGCGCGCACCTGCGGCTATACTGTAGCGCAGGCTATTGTGCCGCCGCAGGAGGTAAAGCAGGGCGAGCTGGAAATTGCAGTTTACGTTGCCAAATACGATGATATTGAGATTATCAGCAATGAATCGGACGTAGCTGACAGAGTGCTGACTGGTTATATTCATAAGAATCTGCAAAGCGGTGCTTATATCATGGATAAGCCGCTGGAAATGACGATGAACAACATCAACGATTTGCCGGGTGTTGTTGCCAGAGCGATTTTAGCTCCGGGCAGCAAGCCTGGCACCACGAAGGTAAAGGTGCAGGTGCTGCGTCGTCCCGTCTGGAACAACTACGTATTTACTGATAATGCCGGCGGCTCCTACAGCGGCCGTTATCGCTACGGCTTTAATACCGAAATCAATAACCCCGGTCATCAGGGTGACAAAATCATTTTGAACGGCATGCTCACCAACCATGATACCAAAAACTATGGTGCACGCTATGAAGCGCTTGTCGGACGCGACGGCACGCGCTGGGGCATTGGCTGGAGCCAGAGCAGCTACGACCTCAGTACTAACAGCTTTTATAATTCTCTTGGTCAGTCGCGTGGCTTCAGCTTCTACGGTCTGACGCCTGTATACCGTGACCGCATGAACCGTGTAACGGCGATTTATGGCTATGACCACCGCAAAATTAAGGATAGACTGCAGTTGAAGGCTGCAGGATTGGCAGGAATAGAGCTGACCACGGAGAAAATGGCCAATGTTTACCATGCAGGCATCAGCGGCAGCAAGTATCTGCCGAACCGCTTCAGCCAGTATAGCCTGATTTACTGGTATGGTAATTTGAGTGGCGGTGGCAAATCCCTGGATGGCGACTACCATAAGCTGACAAGTGACCTGCTGCACGTTATTTATGATGCTAAAACAAACTACCGCGTACAGCTCAGCGGCCAAATTGCCAACCGTAACCTGGATGGCAGCGAAATGTTCTACCTGGGCGGTATGAACGGCGTGCGTGCCTACGGTGCCAGCGAGGGCAGCGGCGATATTGGCTTTACTGCTACTGCCGAGGTGCGTCGTCAGACGGGCATCAAGGGCCTGGAGGCTGCAGCCTTTATTGATACAGGCGCAGTAAAATCGCATAATGCTGCTCTTATCGAGCATCTTTCCGGTTGGGGCGTGGGCCTGCGCTATAATTTGGACAATTCCTGGCATGCTCAATTGGATTATGCCCGCAAAATCAATGCGCAAAAAGACAGGGTTGAACCGCGTGACCATAGCGGCCATATGTGGTTCCAGCTTTATAAAATGTTTTAAGTGATCTTGTTTGGTGCTTTTCTGCGTCTTAAGGGAGAAGGTGCGGAAAAGCAAGCTCATAAAATAAATTGATAATTGAATATGCAGCTTAAATGAAGGGAGAAAAAAATGAAACTAAAGGATAGTCTAAATAAACGTTTAAATACGCGTCTGGCCAGTCTTGTAATGCTTTCTGTGCTTTCAGTGCCATGGGTTGCCAGCGCTGCAGGCAACAGCGTTGTTGCCAACAACATGCTTCCGGGTAATGGGAAACAAGGTGACGTAATTGCCGGTAATATTGAAGGTGGTTTTAACGGCAGCTGGACGCAGGGCAACCAGATGAATTTGCACCAGACTACGCAAAATGCCATTGTCACCTGGGACAGCTTTTCTATCGGTGCCAATGCTACCGTAACTATCCGTGGTGACCACGATAACTTTAATATGCTGAACTATGTTACTGGTAGCGAAAGCTCGCAGATTTACGGCAAGCTGAATTCCTATGTCGGTGATAAGCAGGGCGGCAATATCTATCTTGTTAACCCCAACGGTGTGCAGATTGGCAACAGTGCGGAAATTAATGTTGGCAGCCTGCATATTGCCAACAAAAAAATAGATAATATCAACAACTGGAACGAAAATACTGATATAGCCAACGCGCTGAAGCAGAATAAAGCGATGACCAACGCCGAGCTGATGAGCCTGGGTTATATCAACGCCAATAAGCTGGTCTTTGAGGGCGAGCGTGTAGTTATTGATATGGACCGCCTCAGCGGACTTGATACCACTAAGGCTGATGCCTTGACTATTGTCAGTCAGCCTTATGATGGCAAGAGTTTTAACGATAACCGCAAATATGATATTGTACTTGGCAGTAGTACGCCGAAGTCGGAAAAGGCCCAAAAATGGGGCGAATATATTGAGTTTGCTGATAATGTTACCGGAGATAGATTGCAAGGCACGGTTCAAGCCGGCAATCCGGATGCACCGAACCAGTCCATTACGGAATTTTTTACCTACCGTTGGATTAAGGACGGCAAGGAATTAGAAAAAATAGGCAAAGAGACAGGTTGGGGCATGGGGGACCATTATGCCCTGCGCTATTCCATTGACCTGACGGGCAGTGACCAGACTCCTATCGGCAATACGAAGGATAATGCCTTCAAGGGCAAGTTTGATGGCCTTGACAATTCTATCTTTGGCCTGAGCATTGATAACAGTGATAACAAAAAGGGCGATGCCACCGGACTTTTTGGCTTTACCGACGGCGCAATCATGGGTAATGTAACGCTGATTGCCGGTAATGACGGCGTATCTATACAGGGCGGCAATACTGATACCGGTGCCTTTATCGGTCATGCGGTTAATACCACGGTCAAGGGCGTCAACAGTACGCTGAAGGTCAGCGGTAAAAACAATGTCGGTGGTATCATCGGTTATGCTAAGGATGATACAGGGCGTACCTATAGCGTTGCTGATGCTGCTGGTTCCGTTCAACCGGACAGCCGCAGCAGCGAGCTGTCGAACCTGACTAATACTGGTAATGTCAGCGGTGTTAGCAACGTTGGCGGACTGGTTGGCTATATGAACGGCGGCAAGCTCTCCAATGATGAGGAAAACCGTGTCCAGTACAAGGGCTCCTATAACCTTGGCAAAATTACCGGTATAGACAATGGCTCCGACTATTCGTATAATATTGGCGGCATGATTGGTAAAGCAGAAAATGCGACAGTTGGTGGCACGAAGAATACGCTGATTAACTATAATACTGTTGAGGGTGGCTATAATGTTGGCGGTATCGTCGGCAGTATTTCCAATAATACTACCGTTGCTAATGTTTCCAACGAAGGCGTTGTCAAAGCTAACGGCTTTACTACTGACAGGTATATTTATCATACAGATTACCAAAGCTGGAAAAATTATGGCACTGATATGCATGAGGCCGAGGTACGTGCAGCTAATGTCGGCGGCATTGTGGGCAGCAGTGCTGGCAGCGAGCTGAAGGATGTAACCAACAAAGCGGATGTAAGCTCCGCGTTGGTAAAGAAAACAACCGGAAAAAATGATCCTACCGGCTTCGACCATTATGCAGCAGGCAACGTCGGCGGTATTGTCGGCCGTGCTGAAGACAGCAATATCACCAATGCCAATAACGTAGAAAGCAATATCCGCGGTGCGATGAACGTAGGCGGTATTGCCGGCTATTTTGGTTCCACTGATGTAAATAATGAATATAAAAATGATTACCGCATTCTGAACGCTATTAACAACGGCGGCGACATTATGGCTACCGGCGGCATTAAAAGCGATGGCAGCTTTACTTATGAAATCACCCGCAGTGATTACGACCCCAACCAAAATAAAGAAAAATATATCACCGGTAATATTGGCGGTATAGCAGGCTATCTGTACGGTGCGCCGGTGCGTATTGAAGCCGGTGGCAACCGCGGTGATGTGCATACTGAGGCGGATAAGTCGAAGCTGACGGCACAGGCTGCCAATGTTGGCGGCATCGTCGGTAAAATTGACATGCCGAAGGCAACAGATAGCAATGGTAAACTTCTGACTGATAAAGAACGACTTGATATCATCAAGAGTGATACCAGTGCTGCCGGTAATAGCGGTTATGCCAATGCAGTAGTTTCCAGCAGCTATAATACAGGTAATGTCACGGGTTATACCAATATCGGCGGCATTGGCGGCTTTGCTTACAATGGCAGTATTGCTGCCTCCTATAATGTAGGCGATATTCATACAACACGTGCCGATGCAAGTGGTACGACGCCGATTAATATGGGCGGTATCCTGGGTGACAGTACCGAACAGGCCAGCGGTCGCGTTATCATTTACGATACCTATAACAAGGGTACGATTGGCGACAGCAGCTACAGTACTTTTGGACGCCATGTCGGCGGTATTGTCGGACGCTTGAGCGGCATTGTTGAAAAAAGCTATAACAATGGCGATATTTACAATGGCTTAAACGTTGTCGGCGGCATTGCCGGTTATTGGTACAGTGGTTATCTGAAAAATGTTTTCAATACCGGTAATATTACGGTATGGAACCAGAATAATGCGCCTAGCCAGGTAGGTGGTATTGTTGGCTCCGTAGACCTGAGCGGCGGCAATCTGAGCAGCGGTACTAATGCTGCTTTAAGTATTAGCAATGCTTATAACCTTGGCTCTTTACGTTCCTTTAAGGGTGGTAATAAGTACAACGAAGTTGGCGGTATTTTGGGTGGTACTTTTAATTGGAGTAACACTAACAACAGGTTGAATATAAGTAACGCCTACACCATGGGTAATATTTATGTTGACGACGGTGGGTTTGTAGGGGATATAGTAGGTGCGTTTGATCGTGGCACGAATAGTTCTTTTGTTGATTTTGAAAATGTTTATTACATCCGTCCGCAGGAGAATAATGGTTATATTGATTTAAAATCAGCTCCTTCCGGTCTACACCTGCAAAAAAATGCCACGGTCATTGACTACGATAAGCTAAATGATCCGAACGCGTGGAGTAAATTTAGCTTTTCCAAACAGACGGATGGCAAAATAGAAGGAGCAACGGATAATAACTGGCGCATGAGCGATGGCAGCCTGCCGATACTGAACGCCTTCCTGTCAGGCTCGCATAAATACTTCAGCGATGGCAGCAACTGGCAGGAGTTCATTAAGGATAATGAAGGTGCGAATGTGCAGTATGGCACGGCCTATGATCCGCTGCTGACGATTATCAACACCAAAAAGGATTTAAGCTTCAACTGGAGCGATATGGACCTGAAGAACAATGGCTCTCTGGCAGTTTTTGGCTTGCCTAATGCTGATAATACCCTTCGTTATACACCTGGTCTTACGCTGAACAATGTAGAAATTACCAACAGCACGCATATTTTTGGCGGCACCATTTACAGCGATGGCTTGCTGAAGCTCAACGCCAAGGATGACCTGCAGGGTGGCTTGCGCTTTGGTATGGATAGTATGCTTTACGGCAGTGATGTTGTGTTAAATACCAACAGCTCCTTGGAGCTGAGCGGCAGCGTTATATCTACCGGCAACCATAATGCGCTTTCCCATTTTAATCCGGATAAATCGCTTCAGCATGGCATTAACATCAACGCCGCTGATTTAACTGTCTATGGCAAGCTGATTACCTTGGGCAAAGAGGGAGAAAGCACCGATGTTATTGTTCCTGGTATTAACTATGGCTATGGTGATTCCCAGGCACCTGATAAGAATAATGTGTCAGACAAAACTAAGGCAATGACTTCTCAGGGCATCAATCATGCTTATCGGTTGAAGACTGCAACTGCCAAAACCGGTAACATCACCATCAGCACCATGGAAAATACCCTGGCTGATGGCACGCACATGAGCGGTAGCGCCAACTTGCTGTACGGTAACTATAAAAAGGGCAAGATTGAGACTAAGGGCAACCTGACTGTCAGCAGCAGTGGCGATATTTTGGTTGACAGTGACCTTAAAATCGCAGGCAGCATTAACCTGAGCGGTAATGGCTCCGGCAGCAATATTACTTTGGACCTTTCCAATATTGGCAGCGAGCTGCAGGGAAATGACAAGGTGAAGGCTTTACATGATTTTATTGGCGCACATAGTACAGCAGAAACTGGCATTTATGGCAACAACAGTGAGCTGACAGATGGCAGGAGACCAATGAAAATCACCTTCGATATTTGGGATGATGATTATGAGTTCGGCGGCGTTACAGGAAATCTGAACTATGCAAAGTATGACCTGAAAAACGAAGATGGTACTACTACCACGTTGATAGATAAGCTGAAAAGCCTGTATGTGGAATCAGCCGGTACTACTTATAAAGGAGACAATATCCGTAATGTTATTTATGCCTGGATAAGCAATGCCGAGGAGCTGAATTCCCTGCAGCGTGTGGCTGAAAACCTAAAGGATAGAAATGCTTTAAGCTATAATTTTGTCCTGAAAAATGATATCGATGCCAGCGGCCTGGTGGATGCAAAAGGCAATAGCACCTATAACACTATCGGCGGTGGCAATACAGCTTTTACAGGCACGTTTGATGGTGATGGTCACACAATTGTCGGCTTGCAGGCTAAAGGCGGTATTTTTGGCCAGTTGGGCAGTGGCGCGGTAGTTAAAAACATCAACATTGCTTCTTCCGTATTCACCGGTAATGATACTGGTGACAGTGTTGGCGCTGTAGCAGCAGAAAATAACGGCGGCAGCATCAGCGGCATTTCCGGCTATGGCAATACCATAAAAGGCAGCGGCGGTTATATCGGTGGCCTTGTAGGCAAAAACTACGGCGGCATCAGCAACAGCAATGACCAGAGCACCGTTATCGCCGGTGCAGGTACTGTAGCAGGCGGTATTGCGGGCGTTAATGGTACAAATGCAGATAAAGGTGGCACAATCGACAACGTCCAAAGCAACAGTGCTGTGACTACTGGTGTCCTAGATGAAAATAAATATGCATCTAATCTGGGCGGTATCGTGGGCAAGAATGAGATGTTGTTGAATAAATACAATATTAACAATGTTTCTGCTCATGGTATTACCGGTAAAACCGGCAACACCCAAACATCCGGTGGTATTGTTGGTACAAATGAAGGCAGAATCAGTAATGCTTATAATGAAAGTATTATCCATGGTTCAGAAAATATCGGCGGTGTTGCGGGCAAAAATGTAACGCAGGCGTCAAATTCCAATATGGCGGAGCTGAACGATGTTGCCAACGCTGTAGAGATTATTGGTGACGCAGGCAGCCAAAATGTCGGTGGTCTGGTAGGTATGCAGGACCATGCTACTACAAACCAGGGACGCAATACCGGCGCAATCACCGGCTGCACCAATGTCGGCGGCATGGTAGGCTATAATACAGCAGACTCCTACCTCAAAAACCTGGAAAATTCTCCGCAGGCTACAATTACCGGTATTACTAATGTCGGCGGTATTGCCGGTGTCAACGAGGGCGAAATTTCCGCTGATAACCAGCTGAACCTGGTGAATAGCGGTAAAATCTACGGCTGGAAAAACGTCGGCGGCATTGCCGGCAAAAACAGCGGCAAAATTGATAATGTCAACTCCAATATCAACCTGTATGTGATTGATGAAACGACCAGAAATGCGTTAAAGGGCACTGCGGGAATTGACGCTAACGCCCAGTTCTTCGGCGGCGTTACCGGTGAAAACGTGGGCATCATTACCAATGCTACCAACAGGGCCGGAGTGGATGCTGCGCAGGCTTCCTATGTAGGCGGCATTGTCGGCAGAAACACAAGCGAAGGCGGCAAGGTAGGTAAGCTCCTGGGCATGGGCAACAGCAATGAAGGCTTTGTTATCGGCAAGAACTATGTCGGTGGTGTTATCGGCAAAAATGAAGTGGCCATTACCGGTACTTCCGAACAAAGCGTAGGTATTGTCAACTCCGGTACCGTTATTGCTTTGGCTGGTGGTGCTGGCGGCATCATCGGTGAAAACAGTGCGGATATTACTCACGTCATCATGAAAAATGAGGGCGAAGTGCATGGCAATGCTTCTATTGAAGGAAGTACGGAAGAAAACGGCACCGGCGGTATTATCGGTGTAAATGGCTATAAGGCAGATGGCACTGGCGCGAATATCAGCAATTCCTCCCTGATGAACAGAGTAAATGGTAATGTCAGCGGTGTAGCAAATGTCGGTGGCATTATTGGCATCAATCATGGTATTATCACCGGTGGTCGCGATGCCAACAACAATTATTACAAATACCAGATTTATAACAATGGTATGATTCAGGCAGGCTCTTACGATGCAACAAACGGTACTATTACAGCGTTTGCAGGAGAAAACATCGGCGGTCTGCTTGGTAATAACAGCGGCACGCTGACGGCAGGCTATAACACCGGTGTGGTCGATGCAGGACAAAGCAGGAACGTCGGCGGTATCGCCGGTACTAACAGCGGCACGCTGGACCAGGTGTTCAACAGCGTAGTAACAGTAACCAAGATTGAAACAGGCGCAACTGATGCTGATGGCAGAAAGCTTTATAAGTATACCTATACTGATGGCGGTGCAATCAGCGGCGCTAGCAATGTCGGCGGTATCGTTGGCAGTAATGCAGGTACGTTGAGCAATGCTTATAGCACTACTGCGGTAGCAGGCGCTAGCAATGTGGCAAACATTGTTGGCAGCAATGCAGGCGATGTAAGCAATGTTTATGGCTATGAAGTAAATAGCAACACCAACGTTAATGACGGTACTGTCACTAACAGCTATATCATCAAGGAAGACGGTACGCTGGCAGAAAACGGCAAGGATGCCAAGAAGCTGGACAGCTATGCTTTTGATAAGAAGGATACAACCTGGAAGCTTTACGATAAACGCACTAACCCACTGCTGAAGGTGTTCCTGACTAAGGTTACGGTAGATGGCGACCTGCAGAAAGGTTGGGTTTATGATGCAACAAACCATCTTGATATCCCCGGCTGGATTAATAGCGGCAAGCTGACTACAAATGATGCGGACAACGATGCCTTTGCAGCTTATAAGAATAACAACAGCCTGCTGCAGGGCGAAGATCTGAAGAACGTCGGTACCTACAGCAGCTGGCTGTGGTCCGGGCAGATTGCCAGCGGCGGCGACGTAGGTCCCAACAACCTGGGCTATGACTTTACCGTGGGTGATATTACGGTTACCAAAAAGGTGCTGAATGTTACCGGTAATACTGTTAACAGAACGTATGGCGATTTGCTGAAAAACCATGACTATGCATTGAGCATTAATGGATTTGACGGCTTCAACGACACTATGAAGGCAGAGCTGGATGGCAAGGTAACTATTATTGATTCGCAGGATACAATCCAAAACAGCAATGATACAGGTATTATTACTGTTGGGGATGAAAAGCGTACTAAGAATAAGGGAACCTATGAGTGGCAGGCAGGCGTTAAGCTTGATGGCAGCCTTACAGGCAATTATGAATTCATAAATAATGGCGAAAGCAGCACAACAACGACAGTTCATGGCAAATCTAATGTTTTGGCGCGCAAGGTTTACCTGAATAATATTAATGCTAAGCTGACCTACGGCAGTAAGGATGCTATTAATAACCATATCAATGGCGTGGTAAGCATTAAGGATTTGGCAAATGCTATTGTTTATGGTGATGATGTCAAGCTGGCTGACGGTGCCGTCGTTAATGTGAAGGATGGCAGCAGCTATGCGACTAATAAGGACGGGCGCAATACTGCGGACGCTGGCACATATGATAACAGCTTGAAGATTGATCATGCAGCACTTACCGGCGATGCAAATAAGTTGGGCAACTATGAGCTTGTAAATAACGCTACTGGCAGCATTACCGTTGATCAGGCAACTATGCAAGTTAAGCTGAACGATGTTGAGCGCACCTATGGTAATACAGCGCTGATTAATGGTACAGCATACGGCGTTAACGGATTGACTGGTAATGTCGACGGCGATAATTATGGTGCCGGTGATGTAACTATGGGCACTGTTACCGGCGATGGCGCGGTTGATGGCGTAAGCGGCAGCAAGGTAACCAATGATGCTGGTGATACTTATAAGTGGAATGCTAATGTAGTTGCAGCGAATGATAAGCTTAAGCAAAACTACAAGCTGGTTGTTGATGGTGGTGCTTCTGTGGTTAAACAGGCAACCTTGCAGGTAAGCTTGAACGATGTTGTACGCACCTATGGTAATACAGCGATTACCAGCGGCGGTTACAGCGCAAGTAATATCACTGGTCTGGTAAACGGCGATAGCTATAATGCCGGCGATGTTAAGGTAACAGTTACTGGCGATGGCGCAATTGCTGGCGTAAGCGGCAGCAAGGTAACGAACGATGCAGGTAAGTATGAGTGGACAGGCAGCGCAAGCACTACAAATGAAGGATTGGGTAAGAACTATAATTTGGTAGTGAAAGGCAATGGCAAGTCTGTTGTAGGCAAGGCAAAGCTGAATGTTGGCCTGAGTGACGTATACCGCACCTATGGCAATGCAAAGATTACCAGTGGCAGTTACAGCGCAGGCAACATCACCGGTCTGGTAAACGGCGATAACTATGATGCCAGTGATTTTAAGGTAACAGTTAATAGTGATGGCGCAATTGCTGGCGTAACAGGCGACAGGGTAACGAATGACCATGGCGACTATACCTGGAGTGGTACTGTAGAAGTTGCAAATGCAGGCTTGAATAAGAACTACGATTTGGTAGTGAATGGCAATGGTAATTCGTATGTAGGCAAAGCACAGCTGAGCGTAAGCCTGAACGACGTAGTACGTACATATGGTAATACTAGCTTCACTGATGGCACAAGCTATGGTATCAAGAATCATGACGCACTTGTCAACGGTGATGAAGGAACTTTAAGCATCAAAGAAGGTGCAATTACCGATGGCGGTCTTGTAGACAACAATAGCAAGACCAACAACAAAGGCGATTACAAGTGGAACGTAGGAGAAAACGGCATTGTTGCTGATGGTGTAACAAACTTCGCCAAGAACTACGATATCC
>OGOQ01000816.1_pt1 | contig 27677 bp, 19 predicted proteins | sample 1552691 | NCBI WGS metagenome assembly OGOQ01 (sample SAMEA2580209, study PRJEB22360) | human gut metagenome | biome: human gut; feature: human-associated habitat; material: faeces | place: Denmark | collected 2008/2010
CCGCTTCTTGTACTACTTGTCTGTTTATGTAAAATCTTTCAAAGAACTCTTTCTTTAATCGCTAAGAGAAAGTGCATTTCTCAAAAGCGAGTGCAAAAGTACTAACTATTTTCGAAACAGCCAAATAATTTCGAAAAAAAGTTGCATTTTTAGTACCACTTTAACACTTATAAAGATTTAAACGAGTGAGTTTTTGATGTATACCTTATTATATATATGCGTGCGCCCAGGTACGCGCGCTCGGATGTGTGCGCATGCGTAATATAATAAGGTGTGACCTACGAAAGTACTTACGATGGGCATTGAAACAAGCTTCATATTTCTGATATGTATGGTAAAACTATGCATTTTTTGTACTGATGCTTTTGTTTTTTCACATATTTATATTACTTTTGCAGTAGAATTACATAAGAATCATTAAAGCAAAAACAAGCATCATGAGAAGATTTACGATTATCATTTCTTTCATTATGCTCACCTTCATGCCGCTCATGGCACAGGTGAAGCAGACCGTTGCCGTTCTCGGTGACTCCTATTCTACTTTCGAGGGGTTCATTCCTAAGGGTTATGCAACCTGGTACTCCCCTACTACTCCAGCAAAAACTACAGATGTTAACAAGGTAGAGCAAACCTGGTGGTGGCAAGTAATCAAAGAAGGAGGCTATAAGATGGGAAATATCAATTCCTATTCTGGTGCTACCATCTGCAACACTGGCTATAATGATGCAGATTATACCGACCGTTCTTTCATCACCCGCAGTTCTCTTCTTGGCAATCCGGATATCATCCTGATTTGCGGTGCTACGAATGACAACTGGGCTAATGCCCCGCTCGGCAACTATCAGTATAGCGACTGGAAGCGCGCAGATTTGTATTGTTTCCGCCCAGCCATGGCCAAGCTGCTTTCCGATATCCGCCAGCATTATCCAAATGTAGAGGTATATTTCATTTTAAATTCTGAACTCAAGGATGTTATCAATGAGTCGGTTAAAAAGATTTGCAAGACCTATCAGGTTCCTGTCATTGCCCTTCATGATATTGACAAGAAAAACGGTCATCCTACTATCAAGGGAATGAAGAGTATTGCTGACCAGGTTCTGAAGGTTATCAAAAAGTAAAGAAATAAGAAAGTTTAAATAGATAAATGATAGATTCAATACAAAACATTTTAGTTCAGGTTAGCGATTTCCTTTGGTCGTATATCATCATCACCGTCTTGATATGCTGTGCCCTGTTTTTCACTTGGCGTACCCGTTTCGTCCAATTCCGCCTTATCAGAGAGATGATCAGGCTGCTGATCCATCCCGACAAGGTACAACCGGAAGAAATAGGACACGATGAACTGTCGATGGAGGTGAAAGTGGATGGCGAAATGAAACACATCTCTTCCTTCCAGGCATTTGTGGTAGCATTGGCTAGCCGTATTGGCACCGGTAATCTTGCTGGTGTGGCTACTGCTATCAGCATCGGTGGACCGGGAGCCGTATTCTGGATGTGGATGCTGGCTTTGCTGGGCTCAGCATCAGCTTTCATAGAATCAACTCTCGCCCAACTTTACAAGCGAAAAGGCAAAACATCTTTCTATGGCGGACCGGCCTATTATATGAAGTATGGTTTGGGAAAAGGATGGATGGGTATTCTTTTTGCCGTGCTGATGATCATTACCTTCGGCTTTGCCTATAATTCTGTGCAGAGCAATACTATCTGTCTGGCATGGCAGAAAGCTTTTGGCATCGAACCTGCCACCATGGGAATTGCCCTCACTGTGCTCACCCTGCTCATCATCTTCGGTGGCATCCATAGAGTGGCTAAGTTCTCCTCTACCGTGGTTCCTGTGATGGCTGTCGTTTATCTTCTGATAGCTGTAGGTGTTGTTATTTGGAATATCACCAGTCTGCCAACGGTTCTGCTTACCATTGTAGAGAATGCTTTCGGATTCAATCAGGCTGCTGGCGGAGTTCTTGGCGTTACAGTGATACAGGGTATCAAGCGAGGTCTGTTCAGTAATGAAGCAGGTGAAGGTAGTGCACCGAATGCAGCTGCGGTAGCTACAGTCAGTCATCCTGTAAAACAGGGATTGATACAGGCTTTGGGCGTTTTTACAGATACGCTGGTGGTATGTTCCTGCACTGCTTTCATTATTCTAGTGAGCGGTGTGGATCTTACTGCTTCAAATGGTATTCAACTCACCCAGGATGCCCTGACCCACGAAATCGGAAGCATCGGCAATCCGTTTGTTGCGGTGATGATATGGCTGTTTGCCTTTAGCAGCATCATCGGCAATTATTATTATGGAGAAACCAACGTGAGATATATCAGGGACTCCAAGCTGGGTGTATTTATCTATCGTCTTGCAGTAGCAGCAATGGTGATGGTTGGAGCGGTAGTATCTCTGGATTTTGCATGGAGTTTTGCAGATATCACGATGGCTCTTCTCACCCTCTGCAATCTCGTGGCCATCGTCCTGCTTTCCCGCCAAGCCGTCTTCCTGTTGAAAGACTATCGCCAACAGAAGAAGGAAGGCAAGAATCCTGTATTCACAAAGAACAAGATGCCAGAGATTGCTGATAAACTGGAGGCATGGTAAATAACAATGATGGATTTTCATTTCGCAAAAATCTATCCTTCATACAAGTCATCAACAAAATTCCCCGATACGAATCCTGCAGGAATACTGAGGATTCATATCGGGGAATATTTTTATGCACTAAACTATTTTATTTCTTATAGTAATCGTACAGGAAAGCATCAAGATATGCACCACGCATGTTGGTCTTATAGAAATTGCCATTCTTATCTAGGATGAGACAGGCTGGAATACCATTGATGCCATATTCGCCCATCACCATACCGCCAAAACCTTCAGGATTGCGAACCTGTGTCCAGGTCATTCCTTCCTTGGCCATTGCCTTTTTCCAGTCGGCATCTCTCTCATCTACTGAAATACTGATGATGTTGAAATCCTTGTATTTCTCGTGTACCTTCTTGAGATGTGGAATCTCCTGACGGCATGGACGACACCAGGAAGCCCAGAACTCCAACATGGTATATTCACCCTTCTTGATAAGTGAAGAAAGCTTCACCTGCTTGCCTTCAGGAGTGACAACGGTACCATCGATATAATGGTTGCCGATAGCTGTATGCTTTGCCATCTCTGCCTGCATCTGCAGCATCGGATATTGGGCAGAAGAACTCCAGTCGTTCTTCAACCAGCCCATCATCTCGTCAATCTGCTGAGAGGTATATGGGGTTGGTAAAGAAGAGAAACTCTCGAGAAGCAAGTCGAAGGCTACCAGAGAAGTGGTATGCTGCTGAATAAACAGACTGGTCTGATGGCGCATTTCCTCCTGCAATTTGATGGCTTCCTTGGCAAGGGCTACACGCTGTGCCAAATCGGTAGTCTGGTTGATACTATCATCCATCTTATGCATCTTGTCCTGAATAGGTGACATCAGTTCAAGATAAGCCTGATAAACATCCTGGGTGGTAGAACCCTTTACTACAGGCTCTATCATACTCATGTCACGCTCTGCAGGGAAACCGGTAAGATCTACATCGTAGGTCATCGGCTTATTCTCTACATAGACTCTTGTTGAGAATATTTTCTGATAGTCAGGCTCAGCTGTACCAGGCTTGTTCATATCAATAACCATCTGATACTGCTCAGGCTGGTTAACCACCCCCTTGAGCGTGAACTCACCATTTTTGATTGTAACGCTATCCAGATTGGTAACACCTTCCAATCCATACTTCTGCAACATGACAGAACAGCCATCCACGTTACCTTTAACCTTACCTTTCATCACAAAATTCTGCGCACTGGCAGCCATTGCAAGTACAAGACCGGCAAGTGTCATCATGCAAGTTTTCATTTTCATCTTATTCATTTTTTCTCGATATTATTTATTATATAATGTTTATTGATTCACATATTCCGGATTCTGAACCAGAAGACTGTTGGCTCCCATAGATGCCTTTGGTATAGGAAGAAGATTCCGGCGGAAACTAGGAAGTTCTGCTTTCTCATCTTCTGTCCAACTCTCGAAACCACCCTTACGGTTGTAACGGCAAAGATCGAACCATTCTTCCAGATTTTCGTTACTCATATCACACAACTTATGCTTGAGTATTTCACCCAGAAGATCACTGTCGGAAATCGCATTGACATCATCTTCTGTATAACCGGCACGACTGATGACGGTTGCCAGTAAGGTACGTGCCTTCTCATACTCACCCTGACGAGCCTCTGCTTCGGCAGCGATATAATAGACTTCTGCCAAGCGCATGAAATAATAGGAATCTTCGAACATAAACTCAGGAGTCAACTTGCTGTACTTGGCAATTCCAGTCATGCCTTCACCCTTGTATGCCCAAGTATAAAGAGGATCGTAGGAAGCTGCATCATCTTCACCTGGGAAGATTGGTAAATCGCCACCATCACCACCAGGGATAACGATACCGCCTTCGCTGCCACCACCACCAGGAATCACGACATCACCGCCTTCACCTGGATTAGGAACAACAACATCCCCACCCTCTCCCGGGTTTGGAATAACAATATCTCCACCTGTTTCATCGTCTGGAACTAAATCATCAGCCACCTTCTTGAGGAGTGAACCTGGAGAAAAGGCAAACCAAGAAGCATCCATCAATTCATTCGGATTAGCAGTATAAGGAGCGAAAAGCATCTCCTTAGAATTAAACTGTTCTGTAAAGATATTAGCATAGTCGCTCTCCAGTTCATATCCTGCTGCTTCAGCCTCATTAATCACTTCTTCAGATAATCTTGCTGCCTCCGGATAGTTATCCTGAGCAAAATACATCTTTGCCTTCAAAGCCTTGGCAAAAAGACTGCTCATGTGATAATGGTCTGCCGGATGCTGTTCACAATGGGCGATGGCATAATCGAGATCTTCAGAAATCAGCTTGTAAGTATCAGCTACAGATGAACGCTGACGAACCTGATTATCTCTTACCAACTCATCCTTGAAGAGGCAGACTCCGTATTGGGAATCCTGTTTCCAATACTCTCCAAAACATTTCAAGAGAGTAAGATAAGCCAATGCACGCTGGCAACGAGCCTCTGCAATCATCTCGGTACGTTTTTCTTCTGTCATGCCTGGTATCTGCTTATTGATGTGAACCAGGAAGGTGTTGGCGGTATTGATGACATTGTAGTAGGCTGTATAGGCAGTCTCCACATTACTGTTATTTGTCTGGATATTTTCTGCCGCAAACTCATCTACACCCATCACCATCGCCTGAGTCTGGGTATGCGCCATAGAGGCGATACCATATCTCAAGTAAGATACACCTGTACTGCGCCAGGAAGCGTAAACACCATTGAGAGCAGTCTGAGCAGATGTGGCATCGGTAATATAATTCAAATCGGTTACCACATAGTCTGGTTCCATATCATCGATGCTGCCTATCAAGTCGCACGATGTGAATGTGAGCGCTGATACTGACAGTAACGCCAGAAATTGATATCTTATATGTTTCATAATCTTCGTTTCTTTGAATTAGAATTGCAATTTGAGACCGAATGAGAATGAACGGCTCATTGGATATACATCCTTTGTCTCGGTTGTCTTGGTAAAGGCATTTGTGGCTGCCATATCTGGATCCAAACCTGGCCAATCGGTAATGGTAAAGAGGTTGGTAGCAGTAAAGAACACCGATGCACCACTCACATGCAAGCGCTCTAACCATGCTGGCTCAAAGGTATAAGAGAGCGTGATGTTGCGCAAACGGAAGTATGAGTTGGAATATACATAGCGGTCGTTGGCCTGTGTGTTGGTATAGGCACTAGGCATCCACATCAACTTAGCATACTTGGCATCGGTGCGATCCGGTGTCCAGGTGTTGCCATACATCTCGCGCAAGATACTCATACCGAGGGCTCCACTAGCAGATTCCTGCATCGTGCTGTAGTAGGCATCACCACCTAACTGATACTGGAAGAGCATAGAAAGAGTGAAGTTCTTATATGACAAGGTATTTGACCATCCACCGAATACCTTTGGCTCTGGGTTGGCAATCGCCGTACGGTCGGCCTCTGAAATATAGCCATCACCATTGGTATCTGCAAACATGTAGTCACCTACAGCAGCTCCATCCTGATAGAAATCAAATCCCTTAGCCATAGCCTGTTCATTCAACTTACTAATCTGATCCTGACTCTGATAGATGCCTGCCACTTTATATCCCTTCACGGTTCCCATGGCATGACCTTCCATATAGAGATCCTGATGCATCATATCGAGGGTTGAACCATTGAGCTTGGTAATCTTATTCCTGTTGGATGAGATACTGAGCATAGTGTTATAGGTGAAATCCTTGGTACGAACTACATCACCACCGATAGAGAATTCAAAACCATTGTTGGTAAGATCAAGAATATTGCTGTAATAGGTGCCGATACCAAACTCCAGGGCGATAGGAGCAGGAGCAAGCGCACCATCAGTCTTACGATGATAGATATCAAAGCTACCAGTCAGACGGCCATTGAATAAAGTAAAGTCGACACCAGCATTATACTCGGTTGTCATCTCCCACTTGATGTCCCTGTTTGGATAAGTAGAAGCAAGGGTGAGTCCGCTCTGTCCGCCATACTGATTACCATTGAAATACTGGATATAAGAAAAGTCTGATACGTTGGTGGAACCAGTCTTACCCCAACTCAAACGGAACTTCAGATCATCAATATCTCTTACAGATTCCAGGAAAGGCTCTTGATTGATGCGCCATGCCAAAGAGAGTGCAGGGAAAGTACCGCGCTTATTACCCGGTCCAAATTTTGATGACTCATCGGAACGAAGACTGAAATCAAGCAGATAACGTGAGAGGAAATCATAGCTCAAACGACCATAGATAGAATTAAGACCACTCTTGGAATAAGTCTCGGTTGGTTTATTGACGGTGGTTGCAGAACTGGCATTGTTCAATACATCATCGTTAGGGAAACCACTATAAGCCTGGTCGTGTTCCTTGCTCCAATACCTGTCGGCACTATAACCAGCCATCACGTCAAAACGATGAGCTTCGGTAAGCGTGAACTTGTAGTCAGCACGGAAATTGATAGAAGTATTGGTGTTGCGATAGTTGCTCTCAGCCAAGGTTGATGTTGGCTCCATACCCAACTGTTCCGGGAGCGTAATCTTTGGCGAGAAATAACTGTTGCTGAAGATGAATCTGGATATATTGGCATCAGCATGAAGGGTCAATCCCTTGACAGGCTTAATATCAATATAAGCATTGCCAGAGAACTGATCATTTTCATACTTCGTCTTGCGCTGGAGTTTAGCTACCGCATTGGCATCATTATAGGTATCGGTATAAAGACCGAACTTATCTACACGCTGGAAATTGCCATCCGCATCGCGTACAGCCAAATCCGGACGGGTCATCCATCCGTCATTATCATATCCCAAGGCGGGATCGTTGCTTCCACTCTTGCGTGAAGAATAGGTATAATCGAGCACACCTCCCACGGTGATGTATTTGTTGATTTCAGAATCTATAGAGAGTCTTGCACCATATCGCTCCATACGGTCATTGAGTAACAGACCTTCCTGGTTCATTCCGTTGAAAGAGAAAGAATAGTTGGTTTTGTTGCTTCCACCTCTGACAGCCACATTATACTGATGTGTAGGTGCATTCTTGTTGATTACCTCATCTGCCCAGTTGACATTATCCTTGCCATAAAGACTCTCATTAAGACCATTATAGGTATAAAGACCCGTTTCTTCATTGAGCGAAACATTTCCATACTGGTTAAGAATATAATCAAAACCATACATACCTACCATCGAACTGCCGTCATTCATGCCGTCTACAGTATTGCGCAGAATCTCGTCCTGCACATTCTTGTATTCAGAAATGTTCAATGGCTTATAGTTTTTGATAGGATTACTGAACGAGAATGTGTAGCCGAAATCTACCTTGGTTTTCTCATTGCGCTTTCCGTTCTTGGTCTTGACAATAACGACACCATTGGCTCCACGTGATCCATAAATCGCAGTAGCTGCGGCATCTTTCAGCACATCGATACTCTCAATATCGTTTGGTGAGATATTGATGAGCGGGTTGATGCCGGTATCCTCCATAAAGGTAGGAACGCCATCAATGACATAAAGAGGCTGGTTGTTGTTACCCTTACCCGATTTAGGATAAGGAGATGTAATACCGCGGATGTTTAACTTGAGAGATGAACCAGGCTCACCATTTGCGGTAGTAGCCAATACGCCCTTTACAGTACCCTGAAGAAGACCATCGAGGGTTGGTGTGGTAGCAGCCAACTTGCTTATCTGTTCCTGACTCACGGTAGAGATAGCTGTGGTCACATCCTTGCGGCTCTTACTTCCGTATCCGATGACTACGAGATCATCCAGCGCTACATGATCCAACTCGAGCATCATGTTTTGCTCTTTTACGCCACGAAATTCAATACTCTTCGATTTGTAACCGATGCTGGAAAATACAATTTTAGGATGCGCCATAGATGGAAATTCCAGTATGTAGTTACCATCAGCATCAGTGATAACACCATAGCTTGTGCCTTCGATCTGCACCGTGACACCTACCAGAGGATTTCCATCGGAATCAATCACTCTTCCTTTTATAAAGGTATGACCTTTTTCTTGCACATTTTCAATACCAGCCGCAAAACTGGTATGAACTGGAAGGGCTGCCTGCACAAAGCTGGCTGAAGTTGCTGCCAAGAAAAGCAACAAGCTTTTTTTCTTCTTCATAATAACTGAATGTTAGTTAAACTTCATGTTTATTGCGCAAAAGTATAAAAAATATCTAAAACTGTAGCATAATGCTATACAATTAACTTATTTTTCACACATATTCCTACTTTTTCTGCTATTTTACTTGCATTTTCCTTGTTTTTAAGTCTTTTTCTCTAAAAAAAATACTATCAGTAAACGTTCTAACCAAACAAAGTGTATCCTGCTCTCCTTAATTATTATTATAAAGAGGATTCCATAGCTTTGTGTTATGGAATCCTCCCCTACTCTACTTAGAGCTTCATTTCTTCATATTCCAGTCCGAAGACATCCGCTACGGCCTTGAATACAACCTTTCCATTTACAATATTCAAACCTCTATACAAGGCTTTATCATCCTTACATGCCTTTCGCCAACCCTTGTCAGCAAGCGCCAATGCATATTTCAGCGTAGCATTGGTCAAGGCTGTAGTAGAGGTATTTGGCACAGCACCAGGAATATTAGCTACTGCATAATGCACGATTCCATCGACCATATATATCGGATTAGAATGTGTGGTTGGATGCGATGTTTCAAAACAGCCGCCCTGATCGATTGCTACATCAACAAGTACAGTTCCCGGCTCCATCAATTTCAACATATCTTTCGTAATAAGATGCGGTGCCTTATCACCTGGTACGAGCACACTACCCACAACGATATCCACATCATGCAATTCTCTACGGATATTATGCTCGTTGGAATAGAGCGTGTGTACATTGACAGGCAGCTCCATCTCTAACTGACGAAGACGGGGCAAACTGATATCTGTAATCCATACATCAGCTCCCATTCCTGCAGCCATTCTTGCTGCAGCCTCTCCTACGGTTCCACCTCCCAATACCAAAACCTTGACGCGGTTCACACCAGGCACACCACTCATCAGTTTCCCTTTTCCTCCCTTGGTTTTCTGCAGATAAAAAGCACCATTAACAATGGCCATTCTTCCTGCTACTTCACTCATCGGAATGAGTAAAGGCAAATGGTGGTTGTCTGTTTCTACCGTCTCGTAAGCCAGACAGACGGCTCCACTCTTGAGCATGGCATCGGTAAGTTCCTTGTCACAGGCAAAATGGAAATAAGTGAATACAAGCTGGTCCTGATGGATAAGTGGATATTCCTCGGCGATAGGTTCTTTCACTTTTACAATCATTTCCGCCTCACGATATACACTCTGGATGTCGGGTAAGATTCTGGCCCCTACCTTTTCATACGCTTCATCAGCAAATCCGCTGTTTACACCAGCTGTATGCTGAACCATCACTTCATGACCATGTCGAATGAACTCTGCTACACCTGCCGGTGTCATTCCAACACGATTCTCATTATTCTTAATCTCTTTTGGAATACCTATTTTCATGATGTTATAGTTTTAAAGGTTTGACATCAGTTATTTTTAATTCTGTAAAGTTATTGAAAATATCTATAGGTTGTATACTTTGATGTTAATATTTAACAAATCTTATATTGGTTGCAATACTTATATCTGTATCTTAGTTTATCCTAATTGACTGCATTTATTTTATTAGTTTATTAGTTTATTAGTTTATCCGTATATTCTATTTATCCGACAATTAGTATATTCTAATTTTAGATTATAAGAATATTAGAAAATTAGAATATTATTCATGTAGATTGTTAGAAAAGTATAAAAAACTAGTTTTCTTTAGAAATAAAAAAGAATAAATTCTTTTATATCAACTATTTTACCTATTTTTGCAGCAAATATTAGAACTTTAGAACATTAGATCAATCAAATATAAGACTTTTAGAATTATCATAAGTTAGAATAAAAGTTTATTAGTTTGTTCTAATTGCCAGCAATTCTAATATTCGGAGAAAAGATTAAACGAAAATAAGAAGCTAAAAGTAACAAGAATAAGACATGAAACATGAATTACAGGAAATTGTTGCAGTAGTGAACAACAAGGGTGGAGTAGGAAAGACAGCCACCGTGCAGTCTCTCGCATCAGGAATGGTTCGACTGAATCATAATCTCCGTATTTTGGTGATTGACTTAGACCCACAATGCAACCTTTCTTCACTTTTCGGGGTGAGAGACAATGAATATGATAACATATACAACGCCATGTGTAAACAGAGTGGTGTTCCTGTCTATAAATGCAAGAATGGAGTATACGCTGTTCCTGGATCTGCTCAGATGGAAAATATTGAGCAACACCTTCCAGGCGGTCCTTCGCTGAGAGAACAGATGAAGAGCTACACCGTATTGCTGAGCTGTCTGCAAGACAACGATTGCCATGACATGACGGGAGAAGGACTTAAAAACGTATTCGATGATTTCGACTACATCTTTATCGACTGTCCTCCGGCTCTTTCCAAGAATACTTATAATGCCCTGGTTGCTGCAAGCAAGATTTTGATTCCAGTTCAAATGGAAGCTTTATCAGTCAAGGGAGTGAGCGAAGTGCTCAGCGTTATGGATGAAGTGAAGGAGTTCCACATGAACGATAATCTGGAATTACTTGGACTTCTGCCGGTTATGGTAGATGAGCGAACAAAGATTACCAAACAGTTGAGTAAACTTTTAGGAGAAAGACATGGCGACTTAATTCTTCCTTGCCGCATTCGCCGCTCTGTTAAGTTCCTGGAAGCTCAGGCTCACGGACAAAGCATATTCGAATATGCACCTTACTCAAGTACAGGTATCGATTACGAAATAGCTATCAAGCACATGTTTAACATAAAGATATAATCTACTCAGAATAGGGTAGGGTTAAGCATGCAATGATAAAAAATAGAAGACAAAATTATAAACAATAATAATTATGGCTGTAGCAAAGAGAAATATTGAGGAAATTGGTGAGTCGCTTGAAAATATGGGAAAGAACGACCGACCAAGTTTGTTAAATACAGAAGTTGCAAAGAGCGAAGAGGAAAAAAACACATCTAAAGGTGGACGCAAGAGAAAAAGTTACTGGACAGCAGAAGAAAGACGCACCAGAACAAGTGTAGCAACATATCTTAATAAGGAAGAACTCCTTCTCTTGAAGATGAAATGCCTTGCAGATGATATTCCACAGGAAAACTTGCTCTACAACATTCTGATGGATTACTTGAAAAAGTAAGCAAACAAAAAAGTTGGTTTTACAGGGTGAAAACCACAAAACTGTTTACCTGAAAAGGCGCAAAGTCTTAAAAAAGGTATAAACACCTTCAAAAACCACATTTCTGTTTACCAAAAGATGATAATTAAAAATTATATATTATAATAGGTTATAATATACTTATATATTACGTGAGTTGTAACCTCTTGACTATTAGATAGTTATTTTCATTTAGGTAAACAGAAATGTGGTTTTAGGTAAATAACTTTGTGGTTTTAGGTAAACAGTTTGGTGGTTTTAGGTAAACAGAAATGTGGTTTTAGGTAAACAACTTTGTGGTTTTAGGTAAACAGTTTTGTGGTTTTAGGTAAACAGAAATGTGGTTTTAATATGAGTGTTCCAAAAGAAAACAAGAATCTGGTGTGGATTAACACACCTTTTTCACTGACAAAACTTGATAAGCAATATACATTATTGCAGCAAAACATATTGATGGTTGCAAGTACCCATCTCCAGAAGTATGTAGAAGAGTACTTCACTGAGAAGAGGGTGCTTGGAGATTCTCGCTCCGACTATCTTTTCGAGAAAGGTATAGAGCATGCTGTCATGGAGATACCGCCTATCATAATAGACATCAAGGATTTCCAGGTATCAACGGAGTTTCATAATTACAAGAATCTGCGTGATACGCTGAAAAATGACATTCTCAACCTCTCTGTGCGTGTTAAGATGGACAACAATACAGAGAAGATACAGCATGTATTCTCAAACATCGAGATTCCGACAACGCAGAAAGGCTATACAAAGAGCGATGGAGAGAAGGTAGAGCGCATCAAGGGTGAAGTAATACTTGAGATAGATCCTAAGCTCACTATGAGCCTCTTTGATATGCGCCAGGGATATATTCACCATATCTCCATGATCGCTAAATATTCCAAGAAGGTGAATACGCCACGCCTCTATATCTATCTGCTTCGCCAGATGGGGCTTGACAAGTGTCTGGATGTAAAGGTAGAGTTCTTGCCGATGAAACAGTATCTGGGTCTGGTAGAACTTGATGAACATGGCAATATTCTGCTTGACGACAAGGGAGAACCTGTGATGAATAAATATCCTAAGTTCTCGCAATTCAGAAAACAGGTACTCGATGTCGTAAGGGAAGACCTCAACAGAATGGCCAGCCGCAGCGAGACGGATATCGTATTTGATGAATTTTCTGATGAAGACTTTATTTATCGGAACGGGAAGTGTAAGGGTGATCCTGAATATATTGTCTTCCATATCAAGCGAACGGATGTCGGTATCAACCATATCGGTGATAAAGATGCAGATATAGCCCGTCGCCTGAATGAAAAGATTAACCGTAGCAAGGGAAAGAAAGCATCTGAAGATAATATGCTGCAGGGAGATCTTTTTGCACATGTATATCAGAATCCTGACAAGAAGATAGAAGTTGATACTACTCAAGGTTCTGAGCAATGGAATCAGTTTGTTTCGATGGTGCATGATGATAATCAGATTGCTTTGTTGAAAAGATGCAAATTCATTGGTATCAAGAATGACAGATTCTGTGTTGCTGCCAGTGATTATGATTTTGTAGCTTTAAAAACTTCAGGTCTTGAAAGGCTTGCACAAGAATTCTTTAATTGTGTTGGCTCATTCATGCCAGTATTCTATAGAGCCTAAACTGAACAGTATTTCAGAAGAGGAAGTAGGGGAGTACCTTATTTCCTCTTTTTCGTAAAACCACATTTCTGTTTACCTACTTTTGAAAATGTCTTATCCTCTCAAGCCCAAAATTGTTTACCAGATATATTTTTGATAAAGATACATTTCTTTTGGATGAATCTATTAAATATTATCTAATAGATAGATTCCCAATGCCTTTTATGCTTTTATGTATATTTTAGGTAAACTGTTTTATGGTTTAGGTAAATTGCATGGTGGTCTTATCCCAAAGATACTATTTCTTTCCTTGTTCTATCTGTTATAAGACTACGAAAATAATAGTTTGATTAAATCCTGTAACTGTATGCATATCAGCATGTATCTTGCGAAGCTACTAAACTGGCTGTCATGTTCTTCGGTTCTTTTCTATGGTAGCTGTAGGATACAACTTTCAAAAACCACAAAACTGTTTACCTGTTTTTAAGATGATTTTTACTTGCTATAAACCACATTTCTGTTTACCTAAGGAGAAGATTGTGTCTTTAGCAATGTAGGTAAACAGTTTTATGGTTTAGGTAAACAGAAATGTGGTTTTTGGTACATAATAATGTGGTTTTTGGTAAACAGTTTTGTGGTTTATGAGTTGCTTTCTTTATTTTAGGTAAACAGTTTTGTGGTTTTTCTCCGATATATGAATAGACTCCTAATTGTCTAATTGCCTAATTGTAGAATTGTCTAATTGCCGGAAAAACTATATAAGTAAGCTTCATTGCCCATGTTGAGTACTTACAATAACCAACGAAGCCTGTTTCAATGGACATTGAAACAGGCTTCGTTTTTTCTGTATCTGAGGTTGTTTTTATTCATTTTCCTTATATTTCTGCAAACGGTTGACTATCTTGTAGCCTCTTCCATATCTTTTGCCTTTGATACCAATCAGTCCACCATTATAGTAATTCAATACTTCTTCTTTATGTAGTCTTGATAGGGTGGTATTGAAGCAGTTTCTCTTAAGAGTAGGATAGAGTTGTATAGTCTTCTCCAGGAGATTCTCTTTTGTTTGTGGGAGAGATTCCTCTGTTAAAACCTTTACCATCGTTGATGCCAGAGAAGGCTTGGTATCATTTCTCAAGCTAGTCTTCTCTTTCTTCTCCTTCTTTACTTTCTTCTCCTTCTTATGGTTGTCGACAGTTGGAGTAGCAGTCTTTATCTCTTCCTTCTTTGCCTGTTTGGCAAAGGATTCCGTATTGATGTTGAGTTTCAGTCCCAGAATATCCGAAATGATGTTCTTAAGGACATAAATGAACAGCTCGCTGTCTTCGCTCTTGAGTGAGGTCTCCTGTTTCCAGTAGCGACTCTTGAAAGCAAGTTGAGTCAACTCTTCAATTTCCTGTTCAGAAATATCTTCTTTGTTCGTGAGACGTGCATTGGCTACATTGAGGAATGAAGTAAAGGAGAAAGTGGAGAATTGGCTTGGGATGACGTATGTGAAAACATGACTGTTTTCTCCCTTTGCTGAAGGGTGTCTGAGATTAATCATACTCATCCCCTTTACCAGTGCTATCAGGAAAGCCATGCTGGCGTATGAGAGGCTTGTATTTTCAACCTCACAGATTCCTTTATAGTCGAGGTTCTTGTCCGAGATAAAGTTCATTGTGAAAATACCATAGTTGGTCCATTCTGTAGAATAGAGCAACTGCTGTAGTGTTGGGTCTTCTGGTACTCCTAAACCTCGGTTAACGCTGTCTATATAGCGACGCATGGTTTCCATATCATCCCATTGGAGAAGTGAATTATCTCCCGACTCATTGTTTCTGATGCAGCCGATGATTCCCAGTCTGATAACGTCAGGGGAAGTTGAAGTTCGCAGATGATTAGCGAGCTTGGCAAATAAATTAGGCATCCAGTCGAAATCATCAACTGGCGAATCTATATAGTCTTCCTGATAGTAGTTGTTATCAGTAAAATCTAAATCTTGATACATGCTATATTCTGTGAAAATTTTGAATTCAAATCTTTTATGCAAAGGTAAGAAAAAATGTTCTATTCTCCAAATTTTTGGCTAACTATTTGAACATCAGAGTATATTTTGTGGTTTTGTTTGCCTGAAAATCACAAAAATGGTCATACTTGTAAGAAAATACCCCTTTTTTTAGTTGACAGGTCAAAAGGTGAGAAAGATTCTGTATTTTTTCTTGTATGATTGAAATGTTTTTTGTAACTTCGCAGCATGATAAAATATGAATAATAATACTTATATATAATTTAAGGTGAAAGCATTTACATATATCCAGCAAGGAAAGTTTGGCTTCACAGAAAAAGAGAAGCCTACGATAATAGATGAGCATGATGCCATCGTAAGAGTTACGCTGAGCAGTATCTGTACCAGCGATCTTCACATCAAGCATGGTTCTGTGCCTCGAGCTGTACCGGGGATTACTGTTGGCCATGAGATGGTAGGAATTGTAGAGAAAGTAGGGGAGAAGGTTACCCACGTGAAGCCGGGAGACAGAGTAACCGTGAATGTGGAGACTTTCTGCGGAGAATGTTTTTACTGCAAGCATGGATACGTGAACAACTGTATTTCTCCACATGGCGGATGGGCACTGGGATGCAGAATCGATGGCGGACAGACGGAATATGTGAGGGTTCCGTATGCTACTACTGGTTTGAACAAGATACCTGATTCGGTAAGCGATGAGCAGGCTCTCTTCGTTGGCGATATCCTTGCTACAGGATTCTGGGCTACGAGAATATCTGAAATCACAGAAGAGAATACGGTGCTGATTATCGGTGCCGGTCCTACGGGTGTCTGCTGTTTGCTTTGCACCCTGCTCAAGAATCCAAGTAACATTATCGTCTGCGAGAAATCACAGGCAAGAAGAGAGTTCATTCAGAAGCATTACCCACAGGTGATGGTTGTTGAACCTGAGGATTGTGAGGCATTTGTCAGACAGCATAGTCAGCATGGTGGAGCCGATGTGGTGATGGAGGTAGCTGGTGGTTCGGATACCTTCCAGCTTGCCTGGAGATGTGCCCGTCCTAATGCCATCGTCACCATCGTCGCCATGTATGATAAGCCACAAATACTTCCGCTTCCTGATATGTATGGCAAGAACCTCATCTTCAAGACGGGAGGTGTGGATGGATGCTACTGTGGGGAAATTCTTGATTTGATAGCCCATGGAAAGATAGATACCACTCCTCTGATTACCCATCGTTTCCCGCTTTCAAGAATTGAAGAGGCATACGATGTCTTTGAGAACCGCAAGGATGGAGTCATCAAGGTTGCGATATTTCCGGGATAAACAAGAAGAGGGTGAATCATTAACTTATGACACACCCTCTTTCCTGTTAAAATAAATATTAAACTTTACTGTCAGGAATGGCAGATACAACACCTTGGTGCATCATACGCGATTTTTCCTTAGCCAATGCCTGCATATCCACTGCCACATCGTCTTCATCCACGATTTCTACGCCAGTCATCGTTTCGATTACGTCTTCCATGGAAACCACTCCTCTCAGACATCCGTATTCATCCACGATGATAGAGATGTGTTCTCGTTTTTCCAACATCTTTTCCCATATCTGGTATAGAGATTCATCCTCGTTGAAGGAAAGAATCGGACGCATCAGCTCGGATAATCTGGTTTGGAACTCATCGTCTGAAATCGATTTGAGAACCATATCTTTCAATACGTATCCCACAATGATATCCTTGTTGTTGTCATAAACAGGAATGCGTGAGAAATTCCATTCTTTCTGTTCGTAAAACTCCTTGGTAGTCAGATTCATGTTGGCTGATTCTACAACGATGGATGGAGTCATGACCTCCTTGGCCTTTACTCCGGCAAGGCGAATGCAGCTTTTGATGATTTTGCTTTCCGATTCACGGAAGATGCCTTCTGTAGTACCTACGTCTACCATAGCCGATACCTCTTCGCGACTCATGGAAGCCTGGTGATTCTTCGGAGTAAATACCTTAGTGATAAGTTCCGAAAGCAGCACCAAAGGATAGGTGATGAAGATGAGCACACGGATGATCTTGGTAGATGTCATGGCAAGAGAGCGCCAATATGAAGCTCCGATGGTTTTCGGGATGATTTCTGAAAGTACCAGAATCAGAAGGGTGAGAATGGCGGAAATGATACCGAAGTATTCTTCGCCAAAGAGTTTCATAGACTCGGCTCCGACACCGGCAGAACCGATGGTGTGGGCGATGGTGTTGAGCGAAAGAATAGCACCCACCGGACGGTCTACATTATTCTTATACTGTTTCATCAGTGAGGCAGTCTTGTTGCCTTGATTCTCCTTCATCGAGATAAACGACATCGGGGTAGAAAGTAGTACCGCCTCAAGAACGGAGCATAAAAAGGATAGTGACAGAGCACCTAAAAAATATAAAATGATTAAACCCATGTAATTTTTAATTCGTTAATAATATGTTATCTCAAGCAAGATAGATATTACTTCCGAAGACTACAATTGAGGATGTAATGGGGAACATTACATCTATGTTTATCCAATATAAGTGCATTTATAAATACCATTACTATATGTTTCAATTTTCTGCAAAGATACAGATAAAAATATGAATTTAATATGATTTTGCTGAAAATTAAATTGTTTTAATATGATTTTGGTAAATCTGTGTAGAAGTATAAAAAAATCTAATTTTAACAATAATATGATGTATAATTCATCAAGTATTTATGAATATTAGGTATTTTTGCAATCAGCATTTAGAAAACAGAGTAAATATGGAAAAGAAAATACCCATCATTCTCCTTAACTTTACCGGCGTATACGACTTGGAGGCATTTGCCTCAAACAGGAATATCGTCCATGTAGATTGCCGGGACATGAAAGGGGTAGACTGCTATTGTGACGAAGAGGGTAGGGAGGAACTGCACCGCCGATTGGCTCCTTTTCCTGCCGAGGCTGTTCATTTCATCGATTCCGGAGATTTCCACTATCTTACCGAATATTGGGTATCCAGGCTCCATGAACCTTTTTCTCTGATCGTTTTCGACCATCATCCGGATATGCAGCAACCGGAATGGGAGGGTGTTGTGTCGTGTGGCGGTTGGGTGAGAGATGTATTGGAGAAGAACCCGTTTGTCAAACACATTATCATTGTAGGAGCATCGGATGAGTTGATAGCTCAGGTGCCTGATCACTTAAGAGAAAAGGTGTTGTTCTACAGTCAGGCTGAGATTGACCATCACCAGGCTTGGCCGTCGAAGGCAGGCAAACTCATACATGAGCCGGTTTACATATCCATCGACAAGGATGTATTGAGAAAGCAGGATGCCATCACCGACTGGAGTAATGGTGACATGACGCTTCTCCAGCTCCAAGCCGTGCTTCGCATCATCTATGACCATGAAAAAGTGATAGGGGTAGATATTACTGGCGAATGTTCCGCAACGCTTGACTATTTCTCTGAAGTGAAAGATGCTGCAGTCAATAATCTGGCTAATGAGGAATTGCTCAGGATGATTCTGAAAGAGAATAATCGTTCTATTTATCATAATCACCCTTAGAACACGGATAGGAGAGCAGAGAATAAACGGATGAAAATGGATAAATTTGGCAGCAAAGTTTAAATTAATTATCCTTTGATGCCAATCCTGTCAAAAATGGATTACTCAAGATATACAAACCGAGACTGGCACATAACTTGCTTCTACACAGGATGAAAGCGGAAGCCAAGAGGGCAAGGGGAACGGTAAGAACCCTAAGCAATGACATTTGAGGGTTTCTTGAAATCCTTGAACCTCGAAAGCCGAAGCGATCATTATAAAAAGGATAAATATAATAAAACAAGTAGAAATCCCGACAGAGCCGGAAGGCAAAGAGAGGACGAGAAAAATACAATTAGGAGGTTTTACATTATGTTGTTAGCTCGTAGAAATAACAGTGTTTCAAATTGGTTGAATAGTTGGTTTAATGATAACTTCTTTGATACAGACTTGATGCCACGCATGAATGCTACAGCTCCTGCAGTTAACGTCAAGGAAAGTGCTACAGCCTACACGATGGAGGTTGCCGCTCCTGGTTTGAAGAAGGATATGGTCAAGATGAACATCGACAAGGATGGTTACTTGAATGTATCTATTGAGAACAAGGATGAGAAGAAGGAGGAAAAGAAGGAAGAGCATTACTTGCGTCGTGAATTCTCTTACAGCAACTACTCTCAGAGCTATGCTTTACCAGAGGATGCCGATCAGGAGAAAATTTCTGCTGAGGTTAGTGACGGTGTCTTGAAGATAGAGATTCCTAAGGTAGCCAAGGAGGAGAAGAAGGAAGACGTTAAGCACATTGAGATCAAATAATTACTCATAACGTGCTAAACAGTTTTCTTGATGACTTTCATAAGCATTAGAAAATAATTAAAACGGAGGCTAGTCCCAGTAATGGGGCTAGCCTTTTTTGTTTTTTCTCATAATTACCCGATAGAATCTTTGTCATCATCCGTCACCAGGGTTTGGCTTTCTTTCGGCTGTGGCTTAGGTACGAACCCAAGGATGGCAACCAGACAGCTCATCAGCGGACTGATGATGTTGAAGAAACAGAACGGGAGATAAACGAGTGTCGGAATGCCGAGAACCGTACTCTGTGTCATTCCGCAGGCAGTCCAAGGAACCAGTACGCTCGTAACGGTAGCACTATCCTCCGTACTTCGGCTCAAGAGTTCCGGCCTGTATCCACGTTCGGCATATTCATCCTTGTAGATAGATGCATTCATGATGATACTCAGAAACTGGTCGCCCATCACGAGATTGAGCAGAACGCCGGATGTCACCGTGCTGCATACGAGTGATACGGTGCTGTGGATGCTTTTCAGGAGGATGTGGGTGATGGCGTGGAGCATTCCGCTGGCTACCATGCACGAACCGAAGCACATGGCACAGAGAATAAGCCAGATGGTATTGAGCATGCCCGCCATTCCACGGGTGGCTACGAGATCATTGATGCTGTCCATGCCGCAATCTACCTGGGTATGGGTATAGCAGGTCGTCATGATTCCTTCAAAGAGATTCTTGGCGGTAATGCCGCTTTCGCCAGCTATCTTTACGAGCACTTCCGGCTGGAGAATGAGAGCACAGATGCATGCTGAAAGGGCCGAAAGCAGAAGCGTGATGAGAGATGGAGTCTTGCGGTAGATGAGCCATCCGGTAAACGCAGGAACCAGCATCGTAAGCAGGGAGATGTTGAAACCATGGCTCAGACCGGTAAGATACTGGCTTACATCCACTGGCTTGGAATCATAGCAGAGTCCGATGATGAGATAGAGTACCAGTGAAAGCAGGATGCTCGGTATGGTGGTGTAGAGCATGTAGCGGATATGTGAGAAGAGATCAGCTCCGGCTATGCTCGAAGCCAGTACGGTGGTATCGCTCATCGGCGAGAGCTTGTCACCGAAATAGGCACCCGAGATAATCGCTCCTGCCGTATAGGGTGCCGGTATGCCCAGGGCATCACCTATTCCCATCAGGGCAATACCGATGGTGGCAATGGTGGTCCATGAGGTTCCTGTCATCACCGAGATGATGCTGGAGATGATGCATGCGCAGGGGAGGAAAAAGGTAGGCGACATAATCTGTACACCATAATAGATTAATGTGGGTACAACGCCACTGATCATCCAGGTGGCTGACATCATACCGATGAGCAGCAGAATCAGGATAGACACTCCTGCATCGCCCACAGTCTTTTTGATCATCTCCTCGAAGATATTCCATTTCATCTTGTAGATGGTCATACTGAGCGCTACGCATACGGCTGTAGCTATCATGAGGGCTACCTGTGATGCACCAGCCAGGGCATCATCTGGGAAGAGTTTGACAACCAGGACGATAAGAGCAATAAGTACAGCCAGTGGGAGTACTGATACGAGCGGGTGTGGTTTGTACTGCTGCTGAGACGGGCTGAGAGCCTGGTTCTCTGCAGTTTGATTCATTTGGTTCTTGTTGTTTTGTTCCATTGATTAATTCTCTCTTACTATGATTATTTATTCCGGATGCAAAAGTACAAAAAAGATTTTGTTTACCTTACGTTTTCTCGTGTTTTTTTTGCGACAGCTTGTATCGCAGATTTTCATATTTCCTTTGCTTCCCAATGCAGTAGTAAATACCACAGGCGTTAGGGAGATACGCCACACAGGAAAAGTAATATCTCGCTTTGCCCACAGTTGCCCAAGCCTTTGGGCATCTTTGCCCAACTACGTGGGGCGTTTTTACCCAAGGCTTTGGGCACGGTTACCCAAGACTTTGGGCATCCGTACCCGTGTACGTGGGTATGGAAACCCGTGTACGTGGGTATGAGTATCCATGGGCGTGGGCAGAATTGTTCTGCTTCAGCGCGCTGCTTGCTAGGGCGTGGCAATAGGTGGCATTAGGTGGCAATAAAAACAGGGGTTATTGCCACGCGTAAATCGCTATATACCAATAGGTTAACCATAAGTGTGGCAATAGTGGCATTAAAATAGAGAAAAAAATATTTTTCCTCCATTCAAAATCTGCTGATGAGAAAGGCGGAAATCATGCAGCGGCTTGCCATTGAGTGTTAATGACTTTACACGATAACTGCCTGATATACTGGCTGGTGCATAGATTTCGAAGCGCTTTCCGTTCTCCAGATTCAGCGTAACTTTCTCGAAAGCAGGCGTACCAATATAGTAAAAAGGTGTACCTGGACATACCGGATAGAAGCCTAAAGATGAGAAAATATACCATGCAGAACGCTGTCCTGTTACATCTTTACCCGATAAACTGTCGTTTTTCAGTATCTGATGCACCCTTTCCTGCGTCTTCTCCGGTGCACCGGCAGCCGTATAGAGATATGCCAGATGATGGCAAGGCGAATAACTGTGCTGATACCATCCCTTGTCAAACATCCTGTCCAATCGGGAAATCACCTTACCGTTGCTCATAAGCACCTCCACCTGAGGATGCGCCTTTCTCTCCTTCTTCTCCTCTTTATCAATCAGTTTCTCCTTCTTGTCCATCGGTTTGCTGTCATGAATCACCTCAAACAGACCGGCGATATTCTGCGGAACCGACCAGGTATCCTGACAGGCAGAACCTCCCAGAATATTACTCTTACCTGAAAACAGATCTTTATCTTCCGCCCATTTTCCATTCTCATATCTTCCGTCAGCCCAGCCCGAAAGCGGGTTAATCACGTTGCGCCAATTCTCAGAACGGCGCATCAGTACCTGGTAATCATCCTGATACTGCTGGCGGAGCGTAGCATCCTTGCAGGAATCAAGCAGCAGCTTTGCCATCTGTGCCACGGCAAAGTCATCGTATGCATACGCCAGGGTGCGCGAGGTAGAAGCGGTAGCAGAACCGGCCCCCTCCTCTACCGGAAGATAACCGTTCGTCATATAGGAAGTGATGGAGCGGCGGCCCTTTCCGGAACGGTAATCCTTGGCAAGATAAGGAGTAGAGAAGGCATTCATGCGCATTCCCTCGTAAGCCTTCACGGCATCAAAGTTGCGGATGCCCTTGACGTAGGCATCGGCAAGCGCGATGCTGGCATCATCGCCCAGCATCTCCGTCTGCCCACAGTTGGCAGTTGGAAAGACAGGCATCCAGACGCCATCCTGACACATCTTTACCAGAGACTGCATCATCTCTCCCGACAGCATCGGCGTAAGAAGATGATAAAGAGGCAACTGTGCGCGGTAGGTATCCCACATCGCAAAGTCGCCATATTGCAGTTCGCCGACATCACTCAACTCATGGGGAAGAAACGAACTGCGGTACAGGGCGGTATAAAAGCGGTTCACCTTCGCCGTGTCCTGACTCTCCACATCGATGGTATGCAGACGTTCGTACCACAGGTTGGCAGCATACTCCATCATACTGTTGAAGTCCAGTCCACCGTACATGTAGTTTTCGGCATTGAGATTGTTCACCGCCTGGTCGTGCGAAGTAAAGGAGGTAGCCGACATCCATTCCATTGCCTTTCCTGTCTTGCCCCTGAAGGTGAGCCAGACTCCGATACCCGGCTTGCAGGTCATCATCAGTCCCTTTCTTTCCGCCTGTGCTTCATCAAAGACACCATAGTCAATCAGCTCATCTTTATCATAAGCCAGTACGAAATGTCCCCCGAAATCATCCGGTTTCCCCCATCCCTGATATACATGAGGCGCCGGATTATAGGCATAAACCACATGGTTCACAGTATCAATCTCGATGGTTCCCTGTCCGTCATCATTATTGGGCTGGATAACGAGATGAACCAGTTCGTCCTTATCGGGCGTAACACGGAGCATAGAGGTATGGCTCAGGGCAGTCATCTCTGCCTTCAGATGCTCATCCTTCAGCTGGACACTATAGTAATGTGGATGCGATACCTCGTCCTGATGACTGAAAACGGTGGCACGCTGAGCGGGCTGCAGACGGAGTTTGCCTCCCAAGGCAGCTAGGGTGAAAGAGCCGTAATCCCGTTTCTCGCCACCTCCCGGCCAATGGCTGCACCGGAATCCCTGCAACTGCGTATCCTTATCATTATAAGGCGCCACACAAGGCTGCTCGGTATCCCGGGTTTGGGGAGTCCAGAAGTTCTGGCCGTTCGGAACCAGTACGGCAGGAAGCGCCTGTCCAGCTCCTCCCATCGTTTGGATGGCATAGAGCTGGCGTACATGTTCCAGCTGGTGGATACGCTGGTGCATCTCTTGCTTCCATTCTTTCCAGGAATAAAAATGAGTTCCGTAAATCACCTGTCCTACAGGCGAAAGCATGATATCTCTTTCGTTCAGCATGAACTTCACCACCACGCTATCCTTCCGGTTCTTGTAGAATATCATCTGCAGGTTGGCACCCATCGGAACCACGCGGTCCATCCTCTCTGTCTCTGCACCGAGCACTATCTGGTCGGCGTCTTCACGGGCACCGGCAGGAGGCAAGGTGGCATCAAAAAGAAGAGACAGGAGCCGGTAGAGGGCTGTATCATGACCGAAACGGAGGGTGGCTGATGACTGGGAAGAGCGCAAGGCGGCATCGGCTTCTGTTTCGATGTTCTGCCAGAGCGAGATGGCGCTTCGTGCCGGAATCTCTTCATTGGTAGCCATACTGCCGTTGGTGATGTTCATGCGGAGATTGTTGGCTTCATAGATGGCACGGAATTCGGCATCGGTAAAGAGTGCATTCAGGCTGTCTTCCATCTCCTGCGGATAGGCAGGAAAGTTCAGGCCCACATCCTGCAGGGAGGAGGTGAGTCCATACATTTCGGTCATCAGTTTCAGGGGTTCATTTATCTTTGCGGTGTTCTTGAATAGCTGTTGCAGGAAGCGGCGTGGCGAAACCTGAGCCTTTATCTTGGTGCGTTTCTTCAGCGCCTTCAGTTCGGGAGATTCGTAGGCTATCCAAGCCATATCGGCAGAATCGGTCTTCACATCCAGATGCAGCTGGGGCTGTAGACTCTGCAGTTGGGAAGTAAAGGCGAGCATACTCTTGGCGCAGCGATCGGAAACGCTGGAGCGTGCCTTAACCTGATGGCCGGCAGCAAAAATCTGTGGATAATGGGCATACATGCGTCGGGCAATGGCCTGATGCTGCAGTTCACCCAGTCGGGTCAGCTTCCCGCCGTTCCCCTTTGCATTCTCACATATCCGCTTCACGATACCTTTAATCTGAAGTCCGAGCGAAGTAAGATTGCCATCATCAGCAAACTGCTTTTCTATCCAGAGATAGCGTTCATCCCTCGACATCCATCGCGAGCCATGGCGCCCGTAATGACTGATATAATAAGGTGAGAAACCGGCAGGCACCTTCACTTCTGAAGCATCGGTTCCGGCATCATCCGTTACGGGGTAAGCATAATAGATGCCTCCCATTTCGCGGCGGCTCTGTGCTTGCAGTCCCAGGCAGCAAACCAGCCATAAATATATAAGATAACTTACTTTCTTCATACTAAATAAAAACGGAGAAAAGTCAAGTTTTTTGTCGAAAAAGCAAGACTTTTTTATTGCCACACTATTACCAACAATGCCACACTAATATACCCAAATCCGAGAATAACGAATACATTCTGCTATGGCAAATACGAAAGCAATAGTTTTATACTTTCTTCTATGCTCTTTATGGTCGGTATCTCTTTATATGCAAGGTCAGGTAGTTCTCTTGCATAAACATTGCTCAGTGCAGCCCATACGGAATGCAAGTCTTTTATGATTGGAGAATCCATAATTTCTTTCTCCTGCCATCCTTCAGGTTTATCAAACCTTTGCTGATCTTGGGCAAACAAATTGGCGAAGTCAGACTTAAAATCATTACTTTCAAGATAGGTTCGCGTCTCTGCATCATGATATAGGAAATGCAAGTCATAGAAGTGACGTATCTTAGCTGCCAATTCAGGCATATAATTATCTGCTAAAGAACAGCGAAGCAGGGATACCAATTTTTCTGTCAAAGTTCTGCGCCTGTCAAGAACATTCACCTCAAATGGTTGCATTTCATAATCTTCTATCAGTTTTTCATTGCCAGTTTTCTGCAAAAACTCAGTCAAGAAACTTTGTAGTTTGCATTTTTGGAACGGATATGGATTAGCAAAAGAGTTGATTTCAACTAGCAACTGACCAGCCTTAATTGCACCAACCTGCAATGTTTCGATAGCTCGTGGATAGGAATAGTAGGCCTTGTGATAATGAGACCCTTTACTCGTAAAACCAGGCATATCAATTTCCTGCAAACCTTCTGTCATACTCTTGGCGGTTCTCTTGATCAGCGTTTTCAGCTGATTGCCGCTGAGAGTCCATGCCTCGGATATGACAATATCTATATCCTCAGAAAACCTGCTTCCAATACCAAATGCCTTTGTAAGACTGGTCCCCCCTTTAAATATAGCACGATTGTCTTTGTCGTTAGTTGCCATTAAAGACAAGGAACGGCAAATCCAATAATCTTTCTCGATGAAAATACTTTTGATACCTAATCCACCATCCTCCTGCGGTTGAGATGCTGCCTGCAATGCATCGGAGAACAACTCCCTGTTTTCATGTAACTTCATATGATATTCCAGTTTCTTTTGTTTGATAATACTTTGTCGGTGATAGGCAGTTTATAACTCGTCACTCCATTCAGCGTACGGCTGATAATCTGTGTTTCAAGCCCCATATTTTCATATATAGCTCCTAGTAAAGCTCTTACGTAAGGGGTGTATGCCAAAGATAACTCTGCTAGTTCTTGCTTTTTTTTCAGAGAAAGAACTTCTATTGCCTTGCAGATATTTGTTACACATTCATCGGGTGAGGATGCAGGAATTTCTTTTATCAGGCGCAATGCATCCAGTATCCTAAGTAATGGGATATTGCTTGAAGTAATAATATTCTCTTGCAACAGGAAAGAAACCTTCACACCATTTCGGGTAATAGGGCGTCGGTACTTGTTTGTACCTATCAAGATAGAAGAACTTATCTGGGTTGTAAGCCCCATAGATGCAAATGCTGCAGTACCAGTTATGTAGCCGACTATCTTTCCGTCTTGCTCCAGCAAATCTTTTACTAGTTCTGAGTCGGAAGGTTTTAACGTTCCAAACACCGTTTTCTTAGGAATATAGTATTTCCCCTTTGCTATCTTCTGCAATTCACCTTGGAGCACAAGACGGCTGAGAGCCTTAGCGAGGGCTGGCTGATACCGCATTTCCACACCAAAGTCTCTTGTTGTCAGTACAACTCCTGAAGGAGTTGATGACAGTTTTTCCATTATCTGTCTTGTTATAACCATATTTACATTTCTTTTCTTGGTTGCAAAGATAGCAAAAAGTCTTGTTTTTTACGTCAAAAACTTGACTTTTCTTTGTTTAATTAAGCATTTTTATCTCATTATTGTAAATAAGTGAGATTTGCGAAACTCACTGTAACGTTTCGCAAGTTAACTGGACCACTTGCGAAACTTGCCTGTTATTTCTCGGATTTGGATATTTTAATTATCTTTTTGACTGATATTCAGATAATTATAGATATGACAGAATATATAAAAAGGAAGAACGCAAGTCCGCAAGGCGTTAAAGGTGAAACGCAAGTCCGCTAGGTGTTTCTCCTTTGCCGCCTAGCGGACTTGCGAAACTCCCTTGTAAAGTTTCGCAAGTAAAGTATTCAAGTTTCGCAAGTAAGCCCCACACGCCCTGAAAGGGCAGAAGCTCCTAGCC
>OGOQ01000838.1_pt1 | contig 27079 bp, 25 predicted proteins | sample 1552691 | NCBI WGS metagenome assembly OGOQ01 (sample SAMEA2580209, study PRJEB22360) | human gut metagenome | biome: human gut; feature: human-associated habitat; material: faeces | place: Denmark | collected 2008/2010
CCTGTCGATATTCCCCAGAACCTCTTCGAATACCTGAACAGGTAGAAGCCCCGTACCTTCCTCGACGCCTTTCGAGCAAACAACAATAGGGGTGCCCTCTTCAACAGCAGGAGCAAGATCCTGGGCAAACTGGCGCGTCAACCGCGAAGGAGTGACGATAACAAGAGCTTCGGCATGCTCAGCACATTTTTGCAGATTACTTGTCGCCGAAATGGAGTCGGAAAGCATCACGCCGTTCAGATAACGAGGATTATGATGCTCGTTCGTGATGGCATCTGCCACCTCCGGTTTACGAGCCCACATCACCACCTCGTTGCCGGCCGCTGCAAGCGTTTGAGCCAAGGCAGTACCCCACGAACCCGCACCGATTACTGCGATCTTACCCATATGTCCTCCTTGAAGAATACCCACGGCATTCCGAAACACAACGGGCAGGCAAAACTGCCTGCCCGTAAGATGAACTGCATTTACGCCTTTTTCTTCGAACCGATCCGGTTTTCCGTTCCGGCACGCAAACGGGCAATGTTTTCCCTGTGAGCCCACACGACAGTTAAACCAACTAGCAAGCACAGCACAAAGGCAACGGGGTTGCCCCAGAAGAAATACAATGCAAAGAGGGGACATGCCGCAGCTGCCGCAATAGATCCCACAGAAACATACTTTGTTGTCACAACCAGAACAGCGAAAATCGCAATTTCAAGCAAGGCTCCAACAGGGCCAAACGTGGAAAACAGGCAGCCAACGGCAACCGCAATGCCCTTGCCTCCCCTAAAACCCAGCCAAGGACAGAAAATATGGCCCATAGTGCAACCAAGGAACGCCACCGCAAGGCAGACCTGCTCGATATAGAGGAACGGATTAGGCGAACCGCCAAACGTTTGAACGAATTCCACAACGGCAAGCACATTGCCAGGAAGCACCTGGGTGCCGAATACCGCGGCAATAAGCCCTGCAACGATGCCCTTGCCAAAATCGAGAACGAATACGGCATATCCACCCACTTTTCCCATGGTACGAATGGCGTTAGTGGTGCCGATATTGCCCGAGCCATGCTCGCGCAGATCGGTGTGATAAAACACCCGCGAGATTATGACTCCCCATGGAATGGAGCCCAGTAAAAACGAAATAACAAGCAGTAAGGCCAACTGGCCCAAAACCGTCAACATTGACTGTTAATCCTTCTTCTTAAACTTGAGGTTGATTGGGGTACCGGTGAAATCAAACGCGGAACGCAGCCTATTCTCCAGATAGCGCTCAAACGAGGGTTCAACCAGATCGGGGTGGTTGCAGAAGAACGTAAAGAACGGGGGCTGTACGCCCGTCTGGGTAACATACTTCAGCTTCAAAATACGCTTGCCCTTGGATATGGTATGACCGAACTCGCGAATATCCTGAAGCCAATTGTTGAGACGGCTTGTAGAAATGCTCTTGGAATAGTTGGCATGCGCTTCGTTGATAGCGCCCCAGATGCGTTGAACGTTCTTGCCGGAAAGCGCAGAAATGGCAATGACCGGAGCATATCCCACGAACTTAAGACGATCTTCAATGCGTTCGCGTACTTCAGCCTTTGCATCCGGCCCTTCCACCAAGTCCCACTTGTTCAATACCACTACCATAGCGCAGCCGCGTTCAGCCGCCATGCCGGCAACGCGCTGATCCTGGTCGGTAAGACCGATGGTGGAGTCAATCACCAAAAGAACAACTTCAGCGCGATCGATGGCGCGCATAGCACGCACGAAGCCGTAATACTCAACGTCTTCATCGATAACGCTCTTCTTGCGCAGACCCGCCGTGTCGACGATGGTGTAGAACTGACCCTCATGTTCCACCATGGTATCGATAGCGTCACGCGTAGTGCCCGCAACGTTGGAAACAATAGAGCGATCGTTATTGGTGAGCTTGTTCGTCAGGGACGACTTGCCCGCATTGGGGCGGCCGATAATAGCAACATTGATGGAGTCGATCTCCTCTTCTTCGTCGCTTTCCTCGGGGAACAGCGAAACGATTTCATCGAGCAGATCGCCCGTACCGGTGCCATGAAGGGCAGAAACGGGACGCGGCCCCCCTAAGCCCAACTGCATGAACTCCCACATAGCGCTTTCGTCTGCTGCGTTATCGAGTTTGTTTACCGAAAGAAGCACTGGCTTCTTGCTACGGCGAAGGATATTGGCAACGGCCTGATCGTCGGCGTTAACGCCGGTTTGACCGTCAACCAAGAAGATGATGACATCCGCCTCGTCGGCTGCAGTTAACGCCTGGGCGGTAATGGAACCCTGGAAGACATCATCGCCGCCCATTTCGATACCGCCGGTATCGATGATCTTGAAGTCGCGGCCATTCCAGTCCGCCTCATGGTAAGAACGATCGCGCGTCACACCGCGCATCTCGTGAACAATAGCTTCGTTGTTTTCCGCAAGGCGGTTCACCAAGGTGGATTTGCCCACATTGGGGCGACCAACAATGGCCACGATTGGCAAGCTCATTCTTGCTCCTAACATTGCTGAAGGTGACTTTATCAAGAGTTCAGGATACCACTCACACGTACCCGCAATTTGACCGCCTCATCAGCAGCACGGGATAAACACGCCTTCCCTATGAGCTATACGATGGGCTTCTTCCATTCGGGCAGGCCGCGAGCACGGCGATTGCGATTGCGACCGCGCATATTTCGAACACACCCCTGCATACCATGGGGAACATACGCCATATTCTCTAGATCATCGGGCAGATAGCTCACCAATGACAGAGGGGCCGTCTGCTGTACCGCTTCGGGCTCAGGGCCAGCAACAGCAGCAAACCCATAGACCGATGCGCCTTGAGCCACGAGCTTCTGTTCGTAACCGCTCCAAGGCTCCTCAGGGAACAGAGAGCGAACATCGTCGGTATTCCACAGCAATTCGTAACCAGCTAATTCGAGCTGGGTGAGCGAAAATTCATGCATTGGCATGCTATCGGTGCGCAAACGCAAGGGCGCGCCCTTTGCCAAAAGCGGACGATATGCCATAAGGCGATCCAGATAGGTAAGACGCAAAGGCGCTTTCTTTTTCTTGGGAAACGGCGTGGGGAAGTTCAGGAGGATAGCGGAAAGCTCTCCTTCAGCAAAAAAGTCCGAAAGATCGCGATCTTCCTCATTGAATACGAAAACCGCATTGGTAACCCCTTGGGCAATAGCGCGCTCGGCACAACGAACCACGCATACACCGTCCACGTCGATGCCGACAAACAGCGTATCGGGCCGCGCGGCGGCGCACTCCACGGTGTACTCCCCCTTTCCGCAGCCCAAATCGAGCACAACGTGCTGATAAGAATCGGCACGGGAACCTTCATGGGGAGCCCATTGGCTCCACCGACCACGCCAGCCCGATGGGTTCGGCTCATAGGATTGAGTGGCGCCAGCAAGGCGGTCTTCAAGGGAAAAGCCTTTGTTCAGGCGGGATCGGGTGGTTCGCATCGTGGCAATAACTCCAAACAGAAACAGAACAGGTAGCAGCAAGCAACCCTCGGAAAAGCAGAGGGTTTACAGCTCACCCAAATAACGGACAACGCTTTCAATTTGATTGTCGGGCGTGGAAGCGCCTGCGCTTACACCCACAACGCGGCATCCGTCAAACCATGACGGGTCGATCTCCTCGGCACGCTCGATATGATGGGCGCGGGAACAGTGCTGTGCGCAAATCTCAAAGAGACGCGTGGTATTCGACGAATTACGTCCGCCGATTACCACCATGGCATCCACCTGCTCTGCAAGCTCGACGGCGGAAAGCTGGCGTTGCGTCGTCGCAAAGCAGATGGTGTCTTTCACCTCAAGGTCGAGATGGAGCCCCTCGAGCGCATCTAGAACCTCTTCGAAGCGCTCTCGAGATTGAGTGGTTTGAACAACCACGCCAACCCTGCCCGACAAATCGGAGGGAATATCTTCGGGAGAACCGACAATGGTGCACTGGCCACCGGCGACACGGGCATGAGCCGAGATTCCCTCCACTTCAGGATGACCGGCTTCGAGCTTGCCCCCACTGCAGGAGTCCCCGCTCCCCCCACCACTAAAACGTGGCGACCATCCTTGGCAAGCTTCGCTGCAGCACGTTGAGCGCGCATAACATGCGGGCATGTTGCGTCGATCACCGTAAAGCCTCGCTGCTCAATGTCGTCGATAACCTGAGGCACCACTCCATGCGAGCGGATAACCACCCCATCTGCATCGATGCTGTCGACCGAGTCGGCAACGCAGATGCCACGCTCCTCGAGCTCGGCAACAACACCGGGATTATGGATGAGCGGCCCAAGCGTGCATACCGAACCGCCCGCTTCCGCTGCCTTAAGGGTCATGTCGAGCGCGCGCTGCACGCCATAGCAAGCACCCGCATAGGCAGCCTTCACAACCTTGAGTTTACCCATGGGCGTTACTCCTTGTCGGAATAGTCAGGCAATGTTGCAGGATCGAACGCCGGAATGGGATGGTCAGCAAACACCTGCGAGTAATCCTTCGAATCGGGGAACAGCTCCGCCATGTTTACCTCCTCTGGCCTGCAACCCCTCGTAAGCGCATATGCTTCACGCATCACATACCATGAACAACCGTCCATGCGCTCTTCTTTAGGAAGGAAGTCAAACGAGGAAAGCTCCACAGGCGTGCCGAAGCGCGCCGTGATACGGGGAAAGCGCACTCGTTGCCCCTTCTGCTTCACTTTGCTCACATTCTCCAAGCCCAAAGGGATAAGAGGAGCCTTGCCCATTCGAGCAATCAGAGCTGCGCCGCCATGCAATTCTGGGGCAGCGCTCCCTTTACCGCGCCTTGTTCCTTCAGGAAAAATGCCAACCCATTCGCCGTTCTTCAGCATGCGGGCAGCGCGCTTCAAAGCCGTTCGGTCAGCACTGCCTCGTTTGATGGGGAAAGCGCCAACGCTCGAAATAACCATGCCCAAGAAGCCCTTGCCCGCACGAAACAGGGAATCGCGAGCAATTAGGCGCACCCATCCCTTAGGACGCACCGAAAGGAACATGATGATAACGTCGAGGTACGAATAGTGAGGCGAAACTAAAATGGCGCCAGTTGTTTTACCGGCAAAAGCATCCACAATTTCCTTGCCTTCTACGCGAAAGCGGAACAGCACCTTGCACAGAAAACTGAACAGCCCCGAAAGGAACAGCGCAACGCCATGGGGAATGCGGTTACCCTGATTGTTTCCAGCAAGAGGGCGATCCCAATACTCTTCATGTATGTTGAAGGCCATTAAAGCGCCATCCTTGCTCGAGCCAAACCACAAATAGAGCCAATAACTTCTTCCACATGCATACTGGAGGAATCAAGCAAAACCGCATCTTCCGCAGGACGCAAGGGCGCCGTATCGCGACTTGAGTCAAGCTCATCCCTACGGATGATGTCATCAAGTACTTCCTGATAGTCGATGGAGCCAATTCCCCTATCGGCGTTTTGCCGGACACGACGGTGGGCGCGCTCCTCGGCAGAAGCAGTAAGAAACACCTTCACTTCAGCGTTGGGGAAAACCTCAGTTCCGATATCACGGCCCTCTACGACGTAATTGCCCTCCGAGCCAATGCGGCGCTGCTGATCAAGCAGCGCCTGACGCACAGCAGGAACAGCAGAAACCGCCGAAACGGATCGATCTATCTCGGCAGTGCGGATAGCTCCAGTTACCTCAACGCCATCGACAAAAACGCGACGAGGAACAGGATCTCCCTGCTCATGGCGAAAGCTGATTGTGCAGGAGTGCGCGAGAGCACCCACTGCTTCGGCATCTTCCAAGGAAACTCCATCATGCAGCGCACGCCATGCAACCGCACGATACATAGCACCCGTATCCAAGCAGGAGAAGCCCAGCTCTTTCGCTACAGCTTTTGCAACGGTTGACTTACCTGCCCCCGAGGGACCGTCAATCGCTATGATCATCTACGCCAATCCTTTCAAACACTCAAGAAACGTGGGAAAGCTGACAGAAACGCTGTCGAAATCGATAATGTCAACTGGAGTATCGGAGCACAACCCGACCAAAGACCAAGTCATAGCAAGACGATGATCCTTGCGCGAGTCGAACACAAGCCCCTGCGGAACCTGCAAATCAGGCTGACCCTCGATGTACAGATCATCATTTTCAGCCCAAGCGTTCACACCCAGCTTTTCCAAGCCTTCAATAATAGCGGTAAGGCGATTCGATTCCTTCTTAGTAAGCTCACTAACCCCGCGGAAAACTGTAATTCCAGCAGCATGAGCCGCAACCAGAGCCAGAACAGGAATCTCATCGATCTCTGAGGCGATGTGCTGCGAAGGAATTTCGCAACCTACCAACCTGTCGGTATACGTTGCTTCGATAATGCCTATCGGCTCTTTGCCTTCTGCGGTAAGGTAACGCACCTCAATAGAGGCACCCATGCGCTCAAGGGTGCGAATGAAGCCGACACGACCAGGATTGAGGCTGACGTTCTCAACCTGAATGGAGCTACCCTTCTTCAGGAGGGCAGCACAAATCAGAAACGCCGCCGATGAAGGATCTCCCGGAACGTCAACCTCCGAAGCGAAAAGCACAACGGGGCCTTCAACCGAAGCACGACGAAACGCATGCTCCACCTTTACGCCAAATTCAGGCAGCATCAATTCCGTGTGGTTACGCGAAACAGCGGGCTCGTTGATGGTGGTGGTACCTTTGGCACCTAAACCAGCCAAGAGAACCGCTGTTTTCAGTTGCGCCGACGCCATCGGCGAATCGTATGTGATAGCTTTGAGGTTCGGTGTACCAATTTCCGTTACCGGCAGGGTTTCGCACGCCTCAGGCTCAAAGCTAGCCCCCATCTTCATCAAGGGTGCAATGATACGACGCATCGGACGCTTCTGAAGCGACTCATCGCCCGTAATCTGAACGCGAATACTCCATGGAGCCAAAATGCCCATAAGAAGTCGCGAGGTGGTACCGGAGTTCCCGCAGTCAATGGGGCCCTCGGGTTGTTTGGGGCCCTCAGCACCCCACCCCGTAACGCCACCGGCCAACGTGCCGTCAATTTGGCGTTCCAAAGAAACCTTTGCGCCCAAAGCGGAAACCGCGCCAATGGTTGAACGCACATCGGCGGAATCGAGAACCCCCGTCAAACGCGAGGTTCCTTCTGCCATAGCGGCAAAAAGCACAGCACGATGGGATATGGATTTGTCACCAGGAACGCGGGCGGCTCCATCAAGAGGAGCGCCCAAAGGCTCGATGCGTGTAATATTTGAATCACCCATGACGTCCACTACTCCTTAGATAGAGGGTTGAAGGAAATGCTGAAACCAGCTTTGATGAGCTGGGTGGATAGCTTTCCGATATCGCCTTCGTCGGTAAGTACCATATCGAGAACGGCGCTCGAAGACGTGATGTGGTCAATATCGATAGACTGCACGTTGCAACCAACTTGGCTTGCAATGGTAGTGACCTCGGCAATGATGCCAGGACGATTGGTAAGCGGGATGCGCACTTCCAGCAAATCTTCAGTTGCGGGAACCCATTTGGCGGGAATAGACCTACGGGCTTGAGCCGCTCGGTCAAGCAGCTTGGTGAACTCGGTCTTGTCGCCTTCGCGCAACACATCTGCATAACCACGCAAAATAGATTGAACCTCATCAAGCCCTTCCACAATGGCTTCTCGGTTATCAAAGGCGATTCCCGTCCACAAAGCCGGAGAGCCTGCAGCGATGCGGGTGGAATCCTTAAACCCGCCAGCAGCCAAGCGGAATAGGGCTTCCTGATCGTCGGCATGACGCACAGCAAGCTCCACCAGCGAAGAAGCAACAAAATGCGGCACATGGCTTACGATGGCAACCGCTTCGTCGTGTTTATCACGCGGCAAGGAAACCACGCGCGCGCCGAGACCCGCAAGTGCCTCATGGAGATTGGCGTAATCGTCTGGCGACGTTTCCTCGTCGGGACACAGCACCCAATGAGCACCTTTGAACATATCCTCTCGTGCGCCCTCAATACCGCTTTTCTCCGAACCTGCCATCGGATGACCGGGAATATACTTTTCGGGATAGCGCAAAAGCTCCTGCGCCTGTCGGCTCACGATCTTCTTCGTCGAACAGGCATCGGTTACCACGCCTTTGAAATCACAGGCAGCAATGATACGAAAGTATTCGTTTGCCACAGGTACGGGAGTTGCAATCATTACCAGTTCGCAACCGCAGAGTACTGAGCCCAGATCCTCGCTCGAAACGTGGCCTTCATCGATCCAGCCACGCTCTTGAGCTGCCTTAACCGCATCCTCAGAAACGTCAATGCCCACGAGACGCGCATCGGGATATGCGTTGCGATACATTGCCGCAAAGGATGATCCGATAAGCCCGAGGCCGATAACGGTCACTGAGGAAAAGTGCGTCTTCATAGCTAATTTGCCCATTTCTGATAGCGGTTTGTTCGTGTGGATGATTCTACCACGCCTATCTGGCAGCCTGTTCAAGCGCTACAACCTCTTGCGAGCTGAGCACACGATATTTCCCTTCGGGGAGACTGCCCAGCTCAAGAGGACCAAATGACTCACGGTGCAAGCGAAGCACAGGATGCCCTACCGCTTCGAGCATACGCTTCACTTGACGCTTCCTGCCTTCATGGATGGTGATTTCCACAAGAGCATTCCCTCCCTTGCGGCGAATCAGGGAAACAGCAGCGGGTTGAGTCATGCCGTCTTCCAACTCCACCCCGTGACGCAAACGGTTAAGGGCTTTTTCGTTCGGTGCGCCTTTCACCAAAGCACGGTAGGTTTTATCAACGTGGCGAGAGGGGTGCAGAACGGCATTGCCCAACTCCCCATCGGTGGAAAACAACAACAACCCTGTAGTGTCGTAGTCCAAGCGCCCCAGCGGATACAAACCGGGGATCTCATCGCAAGGCACCAACTCCGCAACACAAGGGCGCCCTTGAGGATCTTTCATGGAAGTCAGAAAGCCAGCCGGTTTATTGAGCATCAACGTAACCGCCTGGTTCGGCTTGCAAACGGGAGCTCCGTCCAAACTCACCTCGTCAACAGAAGGATCAACCTTGGTGCCAAGCTCTGTTACCACATTCCCGTTCACGGAGACTCGTCCCGCCTCAATGATCCTCTCACATGCGCGACGGCTAGCTACGCCGGCTCGTGCCAAGAATTTTTGCAGGCGTACTTGACCAACCTGTTCGTCTTCTTGCACGTTAGCCCCTATTCATCCTCATCGAACACCAACTCATCGAAGTTGATCTTATCAACTGCTCCCACACCTGCGGCAAGTGCATCGGAAAGCATCGTCTGCATCGCTTCTTGCATGGTCTCAGGCTGCAGGGGATCGTCCTCAACCTCTTCTTCGCCGCCGAGCGAATACGATTCGTCCTCCGGACGCACCACATTCAAGCGCTCGGAGATAAAGGCGCGCGTTTCCTCGTCAGGAGCAAACGATTCCAACGGGGGAAGATCCCGTACCGAACGAAGACCAAATTTTTCCAAAAAGGTTCGGGTGGTTGCATACAGCACTGGATTACCAGGCGCGTCCTGCGTACCCGCTTCGCGCAGAAGTCCTTTTTCAACCAGAGAGTTGATAGAGCTATCCGAGCTCACGCCACGAACCGAGGCAACACCGTTGCGGGTAATGGGCTGGCAATACGCCACAACAGCTAACGTTTCCAATGCCGCTTGGGAAAGCTTGCGAGTATCCCATGAAAGAACATAGCGCTCGATGAGCTCGTGGTAGCGGGGATGCGTGTACAGACGCCAACCGCCAGCAACTTCGCGAAGCTGAATTCCCCTCTCGGCTTGCTCGAGCTCCCTTTGCAAGCACACAAGCGATTCCTGCACGCGGGCAGGGTCGACTTGCAGCATGTCCGCAAATGTCAAGACCCCGACTGGCTCATCGGTGACAAACAACATCGATTCAATGGCGCCCATAAGCCATGCCTGGTCGACCTCAGCATATACCGCAACGTCGCCGGATTCCCGCTCGTTATCCTGATCTTCCTGCATCATGCCTCCCCTGTCGAATCGAATTCACCGTCATCCAAGATTTGGGCGCTTGCCCCTTCAACGTAGGTAATGGAAATGTCCCCGAACAAATCGTCTTGCTTCAAGCTCACCATATTGCGCTTGAACAGTTCCAGCATAGCCAAAAACGTCACCACGATTAGATGGAGGCTATCGTCTGCCGAAACGAAATCCGAAAACTTCGCGCTCCCATCGGCGCACACTTTATCGAACACCGTGCGAACCTGCGTTTCCACAGGAATTACCTTTGCTGCGATATGCTCAGATTCCAGCAGAAACACATCGCGACGGGCAATACAGCTCGCGCACAGCTCACCCAAACGGTCGATTTTAACGTCACCCAGGTAATCCGGCACCAATGCGAGAAAGAAACGATCGGGGCCAAAGGGGCGCGTATGAACACGGGACTCCGCCTCGAAACGACCCTGCAATGCGGCTGCTGCATTTTTGAATTTCTTATATTCCAACAGATGCTCGACCAGTGCATCACGCATTTCGCTTGCCGACATTTCCTCGTACTCTTCAGGAACATCTTCGGCTTCTTCATGCGGCAGCAAACTTGCCGCTTTGATTTCCAACAACGTCGAAGCAACGAGGAGAAAGTCGCTCGCCACATCCAGGTCGACGTTGCGCATACGCTGCACTTCCGCCAAATATTGGTCGGTGATTTCCGAAAGAGAGATAGACCCGATGCTCACTTTTTGACGGCTAACCAGATACAGAAGCAGATCGAAAGGGCCCTCGAAGCTTTCTATGCGAACACGATACGACATGCCTACAAAAGCGCCTCAAACGCATTTTGGCGCAACGTTTCGTACACACCGATAGCAACAGCGTTGGAAAGGTTCAGAGAACGCAAGCTCTCACGCATGGGAAGACGAACGCATTCTTCCGCATGGGCATCGAGCACCTCTGGGTCGATGCCTCGACTTTCGCGGCCAAACACCAAATAGAGCTCACCGACATCGGCCAAATCCTCTTGGTAGAAGGATCGGCTGGTGTTTCCCGTAAAGAACAGCATGCGCTTGCCCTTATGCTCTTCAAGGAACTGGTCCACACAAGAGTGACGAACGATGGTTACTTTGTCCCAGTAATCGAGGCCAGCACGGGCAAGATTGCGCTGGGTATAGCGAAACCCCATCGGCTCTACCAGGTGCAGCGTTGCGCCCGTGCACGCACAGGTACGGGCAATGTTGCCCGCATTCTGAGGGATCTCTGGCTCAAATAGCACCACATGCAGATCAAGTGCCATTACACATCGAGTCCTTTGTTCATCTCTTCCTCGATTTCTTCCGAAAGCATAATCCACTCTTCCTCGTGAGCGGAAAGCGATTGCTTCAACTTCGCATGCTCAGCTATAACATCGCTCGAAGAATCTTCGTTCGTGTAGAAATCAGGGTCAGCCAACAACGCCATGATCTCTTCCATACGAGCTGTTTCACGCTCTATGATCTTGTCGAGTTCCTTCACTCGCTTACGCTGATTCTTCAGTGCAGCATAAGCACGATTGCGGGCCTCTGCCTCGGCGCGCTTTTGCTCCTTGGTTTTAGGAGCAGAACCGCGAGGTGCCGTCATGGGCTTCTTTGACGACGCCCCTTCTTTCGAAAATGCCTTTGCAAACGCCGCCGAGGAAGCAAAAGCAGGTGCCGCCTTGACGGGGCGCTCTTGCATGCCATCGACCGCGCTACGGGTATCCTCCTGCCCTGTTTTATACAGGTAGTAATCGTAGTCGCCCGCAAACGATGTCACCTGACCAGGTTTTATCTCGATGATGCGATTAGCTACGGATCGAATCAGATGCCTGTCGTGCGTAATAAGAAGGATGGTTCCCTCAAACTGTTTTAGAGCCTGCTCCAAAATATCAGCACTCGCGATATCAAGATGATTCGTAGGTTCATCGAGGCAAAGCAAAGGGCGTGGGGCAACAAGCATCTTGGCCAAGGCCAAACGGCACTTTTCGCCACCAGAAAGAACGGAAACCTTTTTGTCTACCGCATCTGCCTGAAACAGGAAAGCGCCCAGCAGTGTTCGAACCTGGGAAATACTCCAACCAGGCGCCGCACCATCTAACTCCTCAAAAACGGTATTGCCAGGATGCAGTTCCTCAAGCTGATGCTGAGCAAAATAAGTTTTGCTCACATGGGCACCATATTTAATCGTACCTGCATCAGGTTTCAGAACGCCAGCAATCATCTTAAGCAAGGTAGACTTTCCCGCACCGTTTGGACCGACCAATGCAACCTTTTCCCCGCGGTATAAAGACAGATCAAGGCCATCGTAGACCGTCTTTGACCCAAATGACTTGCACAAGCCCGTGGTTTCAACCACCAGATCGCCCGTACGTGGTGGTTGCTGGAAATTAAAGTGCACGCTCTTGCGCTCAGGGGGTACCTGGATGATCTCCATTTTCTCGAGCTTGCGCACACGATCTTGCACCTGCTTGGCTTTCGTTGCCTTGTAGCGAAAACGCTCGATGAAAGCCTCCATATGAGCAATTTCCTCTTGCTGCTTCTGAGCCTGCTCACGCAACAATTCAAGGCGCTCTTCACGCTGCGTCAAATAAGCAGAATAATTGCCTTTGTAGAGCTGAACATGGCCCAAATCAATCTCAGCCACCCGATCAACCATGTTGTCCAGGAACTCGCGGTCGTGGCTTACCACAATCACGCTTCCGGAATAACTACGCAAAAAACCCTCAAGCCACTTCACGCTTTCGAGGTCGAGGTGGTTGGTGGGCTCGTCAAGAAGGAGCACTTCAGGGTTGCGCGTTAGAAGTTTTGCCAAAGCAATGCGCATCTGCCAGCCGCCAGAAAAATCTGAGGTCATGCGCTCCATGTCATCTTCGCCGAAGCCCAAGCCGAACAATACCGAGCGCACGCGCGACTCAAGCTGATAGCCACCCATAGCCTCATACTGGTCGCGAGCGTGCCCATATGAAGCAAGCTGCTGCTCGGTGGGGTTTTCGCCTAATGAGGTTTCAAGCTCACGCATATGGCGCTCTTGATTCAGGATCTCATGCTGGGCAGACAGAACCTCTTCGAAAATGGGGCGCTCCCCCATTTCGATGGCTTCCTGCTCTAGGTATCCAAGCTTTGCGCCCTTTGCCAGTATGATGCGGCCATCATCGGCATCCTCTTTGCCAGTAATGATATTGAGCATAGTGGTTTTACCAGCGCCATTCGGGCCAACAAGGGCAAGACGATCATGCTCTTCCAAACGGAAGGTGACGTCTGAAAACAGGACGCGGGAACCAAAAGATTTTGTGATGTGTTCAAGCTGTAAAATCATAACGACTCATTGTACCGTATGCGAACAGTACGACCGGGCGATCCAAGCCATACTTACAAACCACGCATGATTGCGCAAACCGCCACCGCGTAATCAAAATTCGCAACGATCCGTTTCGCAAGCTTCCCGTACTCCGACTCGATAAAACATCACACGAAGGCAAAACAAACGTAGTCTAGTCGATGTAAATACTCGGAGAGGCGGATCGATCGAGCTGATGCCCGCGCACATATTCGATAAAGTGCTCCACACAATACGGACGATAATTCTTGTCACAATAAACAAGGTATATCGTATGACAGTATCGACGCTTCTCCAGCTCATTGTTGTATAGAGGTTTAACAACAATGTCTTCCATCGTATGAGGGAAAAACGTGTCGAGCATTAATGCCAAATCTGAACCATTAGCTGCAAAGCCCGCAAGAATAGACTCATCCTCATACACATAGCGGACATCATCGACATCAAAGCTATCAAGCAAATTTTTCACCGATTTTCCGAGAGGAACTTCCTCTCGATACGTAATAAGGGATTCGCCCTTCAAATCGCCAGGCGTCAGATACGGCTTCGAGGCCAAAGGCGAAGAGGGACTCATGGCGACAACAAGGTGCTGCTCAGCAACGGGAATCTGATGCAACTTATCGCTGTACAGAGCATCAAATGCGCAAAAAGCGACATCATGCTTTCCCTCGACAATTCCGCAAAGCAATTCTTGAGAAGGCTTCTGGTTGATATTGAATTCGGTTTTTCGCTCATTAACCGAAGAATAGCCGTTCAGCAAGCGAGGAAGAAATTCCGTTTGAAGCGTGATGATGCAGCCCAAATCGATTACGCCGCCATCACCTTCACCGGAATAGCCTTTCATGATGGCAATGCCCTTATCCAGCTGCTCCAACGAAGCATTTACATATTTGAGGAATTCTGCACCATACTTCGTAAGCTCCACATTACGACCCGCTTTTTGAAACAGGGAAACGCCCAGCTCTTGCTCAAGGGAAGAAATGGAACCAGAAAGGGTGGGTTGCGTAATGAAAAGCTCCTTGGCAGCCTTTGTGTAGTGCTGCAATTCGGCCAATTTACGAAAATAATAAAGCTGAGACAGATTCATGCTTCCACGCGCCTCCACCTAAGACAAAACGATGTTAATTATAGCGTAAATCCGATAAATTAAGCTAAACCTATAAGCCATTCTTTGGTTTAACCGCAACAGTTACAACCAGAATTGCTAAAACACAATGATGTTTCTATTCACACCTCCCTCGCCAAACTCTGACGGGTATCTCACCTGTGTCGCAGCAGCAAACCTGCCGCCCGAACAGGACGATAATCGTTGCCCTCCCTCATGTTGCTAGGTAAATACTAGCCCTTACACGCTGCGAGCTTGCCTCGACAATCAAAACGAAAAGGGCCCTGGTTTCCCAGGGCCCTTCGAGTAGTGCATGAATTATTTCATGCACGCTTCGTGTTTAGTCGTGCATCTTTTCCATAGCGCTGTAACCGAACTGCTTCTTGAAGCGAGAGATTACATACAGGGACATGCAGATGCTTACGATTGCAGCAACGAGAAGCAGAACCATCATGATCCAAACTGCGCTACCCTCACCAACGGACTTGGTCATGCTGCCAACGATGAAGGGCAGGAATACCGATGCGAAGCCCATGAAGGTGTAGTACATACCAACGTTACGACCACGAGGACCGGGGCACATCATCTGACGAAGTGTAACGCCCGTCTGAAGCATGCCGCCAGCAGCGGAGAAGCCGAGCACTGCAATTGCCACGTACACAACGCCTGCACCAAGGTTGAGAGGCAGAGCGATGATAACCAAAGCCAATGCGCAAGCAGCCAAGATGGAGTCAATAAGGATAACCTTGATTGGAGTCCAACGAAGCTTGCCCATCATCCATGCCCAGAAGAGAACTGCAACTACGGAGCCAACCGTGTAGATGGAGGTCAAGCCTGCGGCGGTGGTGGCATCAAGACCAAGGTTAGTGATACCGAACTGCTTGGTGTACTGCTGAGCGCCGTACATGATGAACATGATCAAGAAGCCGAAGAACAAGGTGCATGCATTAACCATTGCGTTAGGCTGCTCGAGCATAGCGTCCTTGGCTGCCTGAATTTCTTCCTGAGCCTTGTTCTTGGCGCCTTCGTCATTACTGGATGCCGCGATCTTGCGCTCGTCGTCGTAAATGAACGGGGTGCAGATTGCCATAACAGTGGCGATAACGGACATCACGATAGGAATCATGACGTTAATGTGCCAGTTAGCACCGCTGTTCATAGCTACGAACAGAGGATAAACGATACCGGAGATGGAGATAACCAGCTTGATGCCGATCGTGGTAGATGCAGAATACTTGGGATTTGCTTCAGCAATTGCAGGGTAAAGCGATCCATCCCAGAAACCAGAAGTGGCAACACCGGAAAGGAAACCTGCCACACATGCGACCGTAGCGTTATCGGTAACGAGCATGATCACGAACGAAATGATGTAAAGAACACCACCGCCAACTGCCATGATCTTACGGCCAATGCGGTCAGAGATTTCGCCTCCGATCCAAACACTAATGAACTTACCAATACCAACCCACATGATTGCCGTTGATACCGCAGCGGCACCTGCCGTTGCATCGGTGAAACCCCATTGCGTGTAGAAGTTCACCTGGTTCTGACTGAAGATAATCGCCTGAACGCCGTGTGTTAAATAACACATGTACACTGTCGCGATTGCGAACAAGTACTTAGTTGCTTGCTTTGCTGCGCTCATAACTTCCCCTTCCTCTCTTTCCCTCAATGGACTGCTTGAGCCATGCGTGATCCCCTGATGAAAACGACGGCTCAATACATGTTTATGTTAGACCTGCCATTTAAAGACTTCTAATTCATTCGAATAATGCGAATACAATCCTGCTATAACCACTGTTTATGAGTTTAATAATTTGAAGCAATATTTAATAATACTTGCCATATATTGAGGACAGATAGTTGTCCCCCTCCCCTAACGAAAGCATCATTCGGTTATCCATTTCAATGGATTGCAATGAAACTAAGAGTAAAACGCTTGATGTGGCTGCATAAAAAAGCGACCTACCAAATGGTAGGTCGCTAAATCAATCTGTAGGTGATTGTACGCCTATGCGCGGAAATCCTAGCCGAAGCGATACTGAACGCCCATGGTAGGCTGAGGATACTCCCACTTTTCGAGGATGGTTTCGCCACAGATCATGCGGCACGTACCGCACTCGAGGCAACCAGCATAGTCAAAAATAGGCTCGTCGCCTTCAGCGGGCATCTTGTAAAGAGCTGCAGGGCAGCACATAACCAGCTTCTGGAATTCAGGATCGGAAGCCTTAACGCCTTCCTTAATCTTGATATGAGCATTTTCTTCGTCGACCTCAAACTTGTTGAGGGAAAGCTTCTCGTCGACGTTAACAGTGATGTCGATCACAGTTCCTTCACTCCCTTCATGGCAACCTTAGCGAGCTTGAACAGACCCTGACGCTTAACCGGAGGAAGCGCAAGCTTCATAACATGCTGGCGAGGTTCGCCGTCAACCTTGAAGAGCGGGGTCATGATGTCGCGGATCATCTCAGGATAACCGCGGAACATGCCGGGGCAGTTCTCGAGGAACTCAGGTGCGTCCTCGTACATCTTCATGTCACGCATGATGAAGGAGCTGTCGAGCATGGTTTTGTATTCAGCCAAGCCAGCCTTGGAGGTATCGCCTGCATCGAGAGCCTTGATAACAGCCTTAGCAGCAATTGCGCCAGACTCAACAGCAAGGTCCATACCGCGAACGGTGTAACCGAGGTTCATGCACATCATAGCTGCGTCACCAGCAACAACAACGCCGTCGCCGATGATCTCGGGCATCATCTTGATGCCGCCCTCGGGAACAACGTGACCAGAGTATTCTACAGTCTTACCGCCAGCGATAAGGGGCTTGATCTCCGGACGGTTCTTGAAGTTCTCGAGCATCTGATATACAGGGATGTCCTGCTTAAGAACTTCGCTCATGGTAGCTACAATGCCAACAGAAACGGATTCCTGATTAGCATAAACAAATGCGCCACCGATAATGCCATTGGAGCAGTCACCAGCGAAGAGCCAGGAAGCACCCTCACCAGGATTGCAAAGGAAGCGGCTTTCAACAACGTCAGCAGGAAGCTCAATGGTTTCCTTAGCGCCAACAGCAACCTGATGAATAGCAGGAGCCTTTTTGGAAAGACCAGCCTTGGAGGTGAGGAGGGAGTTAACGCCATCAGCGAGGATTACAACATCAGAGGTAATCTCGTCACCAAATGCAAGAATGCCCTTTACCTTGCCATCTTCAATAATGAGGTCTTCAACTGCGATGCCGTAAATAAATTCAGCACCAGCATTTTCAGCCTGCTCTGCCAGCCACTGGTCAAAGGGGCCACGCAGTACGGTGTAGGACTCCTTACCAGCCTCTTCGAGCTCACGGGCTGCATAATCAATGGTGAAATTGGAGTCAGGCGACATGAGAGAAATGCGCTCATGAGTCACCTTGCGCTGCAAAGGAGCTTCCTGATAGTTCGGGAAAACCTTGGCCAGCGAATGCGTATAGATACGGCCACCGGTCATGTTCTTGGCGCCAGCGTACTGACCACGCTCAACGACAAGAACCGACTTGCCTGCGGATGCGAGGGTGTAAGCAGCAACAGAACCTGCGCAGCCAGCACCGACGACAATCGCGTCAAAATCGGACATGCTGTTCCTTTCAGAGTGTGAACAAAAAAACAGGGCGCAGAAAACTGCGCCCTGCAATAATACGCTTTTACAGCGCTTCGATCAAGGCAGGAAGAACCTTGTAGATATCGCCAACGATACCGTAGTCGCACTGCTTGAAGATAGGTGCGTTCTGGTCCTTGTTAACTGCGATGATAGTGTCAGCACCCTGAACGCCTACCATGTGCTGCATCTGACCGGAAATGCCGAGAGCAATGTAAGCCTTGGGAGCAAGCTGAAGACCGGAAACGCCGATGTAGAGGTTGCGGGGCAGCCAATCAACGTTCTCAGCCAGAGGACGAGAGCAACCGAGCTCAGCGCCAACCTTAGCGCAGAGGTCGCGAGCCATCTGAAGGTCAGCTTCCTCAGCGAAGCCACGACCAGCACCAACAACAACGTCGCACTTGGTGAGGTCTGCGCCCTCACGGGGAACAGCCTTGGTGCCGCGAAGAACAAGAGCCTTCTCGGGAGCAACATAGGCGATGGTCTCAACGTCATCAGAACCAGTTGCCTCAGCCTCAGCGAAAGCAGTACCAGCTACCGTGTAAACCTTAGCGCCGGTTGCCTTCTGCTTGTTAGCAGCAAGACCACCAAAGTACATGTTGGTTACAGTGTCACCGTCAAATGCGGTAACGTCGGATACAACAGCGGTACCGAGCTTAGCAGCAAGAAGACCAGCAAGGATCTTGTTGCGGGGAGTAGGCTCAACGAGCACTACGTCGGGCTGAGCGGCTTCATATGCAGCCTGAACGCCAGCAGCAGCGTTCTCAACGGGCTGGCCTTCGGGAAGCTCTACGTCGTATGCCTTATCAGCAACGCCCGTAAGAGGAGCACCCTTAACAACTGCGAGTACTACTTCGTCAGCAATGGTACGAGCACCAGCGCAGAGAGCGCGCTGAGCATCGGTAGATTCTGCAAGAACAAATGCTTTCATGTTTTAGAACCGCCTTATCTCTACTTGAGTGCCTCAGCAACAGCCGCCGCAAATGCGTCGATGTCGCCTTCTTCGAAGATCTGCTGCTTACGGGGAGCGAGCTCGGGAGCCTTGGTCTCCTCGATCTCGATCTTAGCGTCTACGCCACCAGCAAGCTCGTCAACGGTGGAAGGCTTCTTGCCGGCTGCGAGGATCTCACGCATGCCAGGGATGCGAGGCTCACCGATGGAAGGAGATACAGCGATAACTGCGGGGAGGGGAACCTCGATCTCCTCTACTTCTTCTTCGAGCGTGCGCTCAACAACAACCTTGTCGCCTTCAGCAGCGATGGAGGTAACCTCATTGATGGTGGGTACACCGAGAGCAGCTGCGAGCTGAACGTTTACCTGACCAGCATAGAAGTCAGCGGAACCGTCGCCAGTGAGGATCAGGTCGTAATCGGAAACCTTGTCCTCAACGATGCCCTTCAGAACCTGAGCGGTTGCGAAGGAATCAGCGGTTGCCAAAGCATCATCAGTAACCATGATGAGCTCGTCAACGCCGCGAGAAAGGATATCCTTCTTCAGCTTAGCGTCGGTAGCCTTGGAGGTTGCAGCACTGATAACAGTAACGGTACCGTCGTTAGCAGCAGCGAGCTGAGCTGCAGCTTCGATAGCGTTCTTGTCGTAAGAGCTGATGACCTGATGAGCCTTAGAGTAGTCAAGCGTACGATCGCCAGCGACGAAGATGTCCTGGTCGTCAGCTACTACTTTAACTGCGACAACAATTTTCATAACTTTCTTGCTCCTATTCTCCTTGTATTACCTATACAAACGGGAGTTACGTGCAGCAGTGCGCGTAGGGTTACTTATACAGTTTAGGAATTGCACGACCGGCGATGTAGTCCATAACCTCACACGTACCGCCAGCGAGCATATTACCACGAAGGTCACGCCAAATGCGACCAACACGAACTTCCTCAGTATAACCGAGGCCGCCGTATACCTCAATTGCATTATCGGCAATCTGAAGATGAGCGCGAGTACCCCAAGACTTCAGCATAGCGATGTCAGCGTTGATGGACTGACCCTGATCGAGCTTCCAGAGGCAGTAGTACAGCCAATGACGAGTCTGCTGAAGCATGATTTCGTTCTGCTCGATGAGACCCTGAACGCGGGGGTTGGTGATGATCGGCTTACCGAAAGCGATGCGCTCCTTAGCGTAAGCGATAGCATCGTTCTGAGCAGCCTGAGCAAGGCCAAGACCCTGAGCAACAACGAGGCAGCGCTCGAACTCAAAGTTCTTCATGAGCAGCAACCAACCAGCACCAGCTTCACCAATGCGCTGAGACTCTTCAACAACAACGTTGTCGAAGAATACGTCTACGAAGGGAACGGTGTGCTGACCAAGCTTGGTCAGATGAGCGGTGGAAACACCCTCAGTCTCGCGCTTAACAAGCCAGAGAGACATCTTGTTGTTCTCGCGAGCAGGCTCCTCGTCCTTGCAGATAACGATGAAGTAAGGAACGTCAGCACCATTGGTAACCCAAGTCTTCTGACCATTCAGAACATACGTACCATCGGCCTGTTTCTTGGAGGTCATGGTCATGCCCATGTTGTCGGAACCAGCAGCAGGCTCGGAGAGGCAGAGAGCAGCAACGGACTGACCGGACTTCTCGTACTCTTCCATGATAACTGCGGACTGCTCAGGGGTGCCGAACTCAGCGAGGTCAGCGCAAGCGAGCATACCAGTCATGAACGGGGTCATGGCACCGGTGAACTCATAGAGCTTCTCGGTCATGAGACCCAGGGTTACGTGGTCCGTAGGAATGCCACCAACCTCTTCGGGAAGGCCCATGAAGGGGAAGCCTGCGTCGCGATATGCGTCCTGGGCCTCGGCGCTAACCTGATGGTTTTCATACATCTGACGTACGGACTCATCGTCGAAGTAGCGGTCTGCATACTCCTTGAGGGACTCAACAAGAAGTTCCTGCTCGTCGGTGAGAGCAAAATCCATAATCTTCTCCTTCTCCTCGCCCGCCCTATCCAAGGACAAACGAACTAGTTCTGACATGACTGCATGCCAGAAAACGGACTTTCTGCTGTAGTTGAGTTTAATCGCAAGAACAAAGCTGTCCAATAGGAAAAAGATAGATGGAGCAAAAAATTACCGATTCATCTTGTAGATTTCCATAGGGCAGATCTATTGATTTTCAGCCCTGATGCCATTTCCGTAAATGTATGTGAACGCGATCATGAATAGTCAACAAAAACTAGTGAGTCGAACCGTCTGGAGTTACTACTAATTTATGTATGAAAACATCTTGCGAGGTGAAACTCTGCCGAGCGAAATTACTAAAAAACGAACGATAGAGCAAGCCTATAGAAAGAAGTTTTTAAGTTGCGCATATCCTATTGGACACCTCTTAACGCGAGAATGCTAAACTGCTTGTAGCGGAATATCCGGAATCTGCCGCATAAGGGTTAATCAGGAATCGAAAGGTTCCATTCACAAACCGATTAGGAGGGTTTATGAATCCGAATGCAACCATCACCGACGAGCAGTTCAAGGCGTACCTCAAGAAGGTTCGCGACATGGTCGAAGGTCCTTACACCGAATGGCAGAAGGAGATCGAGGTAACCAACACGTTCCCCGAGAAGTTCTACCAGTCCAACATCGACAACGACATCTATCGTTACTCTCTCCCTGTAGAGTACGGTGGATGGGGCCTCTCCGAGAAGGAAATCCTGCAGGTTCAGGAAGAGTTCTCCCGTGGTCCTTCGGGCATGCGTATGCACATGCACTATGCATCTGACCTGAACTGGCGCATCCTCAACGATTTCGGCCAGCCCGAGATCAAAGAGAAGTATATGCCTCTCTTCCAGGACAAGACCATCTTCACCAACTTCGCTCTGACCGAGAAGTCTGGCGGCACCGGTGCTGACCTGCACTCTACCGCTGTATGGGACGAAGAAAAGGGTAAGTGGATCCTCAATGGCGAGAAGTGGCTCATTTCTCACACCGACTGCTCTCAGTTCTCTTACGTAATCTGCGTAACCGATCCTGACAAGAAGGGCGACGATCGTCTGTCCGCCTTCTTCGTTCCTATGGATCGTCCTGGCTTCGAGATCGTTCCTATGCCTCACATGATGGGCTGCCGTGGCTCCGGTCACACCGGCCTGAAGTTCACCAACGTTGAGCTCGAGCCCGAATTGATGCTCGGCAAGCGCGGCGAGGGCATGAAGGTTGCTATGCACTCTCTCGCGGTTTCCCGCGTACACATCGCAACTTCTAACCTCGGTATTTCTCAGCGCATGTTCGAGATGTCCATCGCTCGTGCACGCGACCGCGTTACCTTCGGTAAGCCGATCATCAAGCGTCAGGCTATCCGCGTAAAGCTCGCTAACATGCAGATGATGATCCATGCTCTTCGCTGCACCATCATCGACTTCTGCGATGACTTCGATCTGGACAACAACGGCGAGTATGTATCCGAGAAGGCTGCAATCTGCAAGCTGTTCTCCATCGACACCGTTCGTCTCGTTTCCGACGAGATGCTCGAGATCTTCGGTGGCGACGGCTACTTCGAGGATTCTCCTTACGGTCCTACCGAGCGTCTGTATCGTGACTGCCGCGCTATGTGGCTTGAGGAAGGCGCTCCTACCGTACAGCGCATTACCATCGCTAAGGGCATTGAGGATCATGACGGTACTCTCGAGTACCAGACCTGGATCGCTGGCTCTAAGCTCGACTAGTTCTGACTCTTTCAACCAAGAGTTATCTTGGCTAGATTCCGGGAAAAGGGGAAGCATTTGCTTCCCCTTTTTTGTTAGCACATGTTCGGCTGTCCCCTACTCTATCGATACATCAAGCATCCCTGTTTTGCGCAAATCACCAGATTGCCACAATGCAAAATCACGTTGGCTGATTATCCATCATGTCAACTTCTCCATACACAACTGCAACGGATCGCATCCATTTAGGGCTATATCCTGCCGCTTTCGCATCAACATGAATCCCTTACTGCAAGTTCTGTCTTTCTTCGGATAAGAGCACTTGCTCGACTGTACTTATCCGAGGTTCATATAGAATTGAAACTCGGCATTATAGCGCGACCCTTTTAGAAAGGCTGTACATGGCACTTTTCAATAAGAAGGACAAACAAAAGAAGGAAAAAGAAAAGCCTCAGAAAAAACCTCTGGAAATTTGGTATACAGAGGATGGCACCAAGATCGGTGACGATGGCTACCCTATGACCCCCCTTCGCACCAAGATGCATCATGTTTGGAATGCTTACTTTATCTACGCAATGATTCTTTTGGTTTGGGGCCTTGCCTGTACATTGCTTGGTTGGTTTTCCGGCGAAACGTTTACCGACTGGGAGCTTCGAGCTACTGGCGGTTGGGAATACAACGGCTATCGTCTTGCCACCCTTGTCCGCATTGAGGCTCTAGTTTGCCTATGGACCGCCGTAGCCAGCGTAATCCTCAATCTAAAGGGGTTTGCTTGGATGTACGACCGCGCCAGCAATGGGCTCGTAAACGGCCTTATGTACGCTCTGCTGGGCATCTCTATCGCTATTGAGCTTGTTGCCCTTTTCATGATTCATATCATTAGCCCTGCATGTCTTATCAACATCGTCCTCATTGTTATGACCATCATCACAATGAAGCAGATTGACGAAGAACGCCCATCACTTAAAAAGGCTAAGCGTTTCCGTAAAGAAGTTAAATAGCCCCGCATTCCATCCATCAGCTAAATAAGCCACCTGCACCATCGCAGGTGGCTTATTTTTTGCGCAATTGCTGGCTGTTTCTGTTCCTAAGTGAATAGTAAGTACCATCGCCAGAGAGAGAGAGGGGGGGGTGATATACCAGCAAATGAGCTGCATATAGCCAACAGAACCGAAACTGCATGTATATAGCATTTGATTGTCGTAGTACTGTACACGCGCACAATATCGATTGGATAAAAGAAGGATGTCAAATAAAAATGCCGCCACTCGAAGTGACGGCAAATGCTTCCTTATGGTGGGCCCACCCGGATTCGAACCGAGAACCAAAGGATTATGAGTCCCCTGCTCCACCATTGAGCTATGGGCCCAAACGCAGCGTCTTCGTCAGAAGCTGCGATTGATTATTCTAGCGTACTTTATGGCTTTTGCCACTTCCATTCCTAAGGATCGACACATTAACGTGCAAATCAACCTTTGCAGCTGCTCTGGCGCAATACCGTCGTAAAATATCGCACTTGTGGCGAAGTTTGGCATTTTGCCGTCTTCCAAGCCCATGCCTTATGAGTTATAGGACGCACTTTTGCCGCATAACCCCGACTTTGCTCGACATCACAAACGAAAAAAAACGGCTAGACCCGCGTGCCTAGCCGTTTTGAAGCGTCAAAGGGGCAGGTCCTAGTAAACCATATGCATAGCTTCACGAACCTCGTCCAAGGTTTCATTGGCGATTTCATTAGCTTTGCGATTGCCTTCATGCAAAACCTCTTCCACATAACCAGGCTTTGCAGCAATAGCCTCACGGCGTTCACGGATGGGAGCAAGGTATTCGTTAACCGCTTCGGTGACATACTTCTTGAGCGTGCCCGAACCACCGTTGCCAACCTCTTCCGCGATCTCCACCTCAGTGCGGCCCGTGCACAAAGCAGCCGTAGTAAGAAGCGCAGATACGCCAGGACGATTTTCCTTATCGAACGTAATGAAACGTTCGGAATCGGTCTTGGACTTCTTGATAATTTTGGCGGTTTCCTCTGCCGTAAACGAAAGACTGATGGCATTGCCGTAGCTCTTCGACATTTTGCGGCCATCCAGACCGGGAATCTCAGGCGCATCATCATTCAGGAGGCCTTCGGGTTCAGGGAACACAAAGCCGTAACGCTCGTTAAAACGGCGAGCGATTTGGCGGGTCTGCTCGATATGGGGCAACTGGTCCTTGCCGCAGGGCACGATATTGCCCTTGCAGAACAGGATGTCACATGCCTGATGCACAGGATACGTCAGAAGAAGGCCGGTAAGAGCATGGCCCGATGCTTCCTGCTCGGCCTTAACCGTGGGGTTGCGAAGGAGCTCTGCCTCGGATACCAAAGAAAGGAACGGGAGCATGAGCTGATTCAGAGCAGGAATCGCAGAATGGGTAAAAATAATGGTTTTCTCTGGATCGATGCCGCAAGCAAGGTAGTCGATTACCATATTGCGAACGTTGTCCTGGATGTTCTCTGTGGTGTCGCGGTCGGTAATAACCTGATAGTCGGCAATGATAACTCGCGTGGTTACGCCTTTGTTCTGCAGCGCAACGCGTTCCTTGATGGTGCCGAAATAGTGGCCCAGGTGCAAACGACCCGTAGGACGATCGCCCGTAAGCATCGTGTACTTGCCGGGGTTTACCTCAAGGTCGGCGCGGATTGCCTCGCTGCGCTTCTGGCTTGCTTCAAAACTATTGGAGCTCATAACGAACAGTGCCTCTTTCGTTTGATTCGTAAGGGTGATTGAGCCGCGCATAAACGGCATCAGATGCATTGGGAAAGTATACCATTGCTTATCTTCCGCATAGACTATTGCCCTTCCGTCCCCTACACTGAAAGGCATGACTACCTCAACTTTTAATACGCTTGGCTTATCCAAGCCCTCATTGGAAGCCATTGAAAATCTTGGCTTCACCGAACCTACCCCTGTACAGGCACTTTCCATTCCACCGGGAATCGAAGGAAAAGACATCTTGGCTGCTGCGCAAACCGGAACGGGAAAGACGCTTGCCTATTTGCTTCCCATCTTCGACCAAATGGTGCGCCACTTCGGCTCAAAGCGCCCCAAAAAGGGTCCCTATGCATTGGTTTTGGCACCGACACGTGAGTTGGCTCAGCAAATTTCCGAATGCGCAAGCACTATTGCGCAAACCACCAAGTTCCGTACTCTTACCGTAATCGGCGGCAAGAAATACTCCACCCAGGTCGAAAAGCTCAAAAAGGGATGTGATGTGCTTATTGCCACTCCCGGACGCTTACTTGACTTGGCACAACAAGGGCTTCTTTCCCTGGAAAACATCCACTACCTGGTGCTTGACGAAGTTGACCGCATGATGGATATGGGCTTTTGGCCCCCTGTGAATACCATCGTGCGCATGACTCCGAAGGAACGCCAAACTTTCTTATTCAGCGCTACTTTGACGCCTGACGTTCAGACGAAGGCAAAGCTCGTGCAGTCGGATCCGGAGGTCGTCGAAATCGCCCACAAGGGCGAAACCGCCGATACGGTAAACGAATACCTGCTACCCGTTTCCGAGCGCCAGAAGCAGGATCTCCTTGTTGCCTTGCTTAAGGAGCAGGGAGCGGAACGCGTCATCGTGTTTACCCGCACCAAGCAATCTGCAGATTCGTGCGCCACACGCCTGAAAGACGCAGGAGTAAAAGCCGACAGCATCCATGCAGACAAGCATCAAGGCAAACGCGACCGTGCACTAAAGAACTTCCGCGATGGCAAAATCGATGTTCTGGTTGCCACCGATGTCCTCGCACGCGGCATCGATATCACCGATGTAAGCTACGTTGTGAACCTCACTGTGCCCGACTCGCCCGAAGACTACATCCACCGAATCGGACGTACGGGCCGCGCTGGCGAATTAGGAGCCGCCTATACGTTCCTTTCCCCAGATCAGCTTCTTGACTTGCGCGAAATTGAATATCACACGCAGCATTTGCTTGAAACTCACGACGTCGAAGGCTTCGAGTATGCCGACGATCGCCTGATCCCCAACCCCAAGCGTCCCACCAAACGCCCATCACGCACTGGCAGGGGTCGCAGGAGGCCATCGCTCCGTAGGCGCTAATTCATCGTTTGCGCTGATGGGAATCGAGTTAAAACTTTTTTCAAAAAAGATGTTGCACCGGATTCCAAGATGCGTATAATAGATTCCTGCGTCACGAAGAACGCACCGAATTCCTCGGTAGCTCAACGGCAGAGCATCCGGCTGTTAACCGGAGGGTTGTAGGTTCGAATCCTACCCGGGGAGCCATCCAAAACTTCGGGCTCGCACATGCGAGCTCTTTTTATATCTTACTCAGTTTTGCAACATTTTCGCCTAGTCTATCGTGTGCAACATATGGCGCATTCGTCGAAGCCTCCCGCAAAGAAT
>OGOQ01000845.1_pt1 | contig 26978 bp, 28 predicted proteins | sample 1552691 | NCBI WGS metagenome assembly OGOQ01 (sample SAMEA2580209, study PRJEB22360) | human gut metagenome | biome: human gut; feature: human-associated habitat; material: faeces | place: Denmark | collected 2008/2010
TCTCTAAGGATATTCCTCCTTATATCATTGCCGGTGGAAAGCCTGTGAAGTATGCAGGTCCTAACACCATCATTATGGAAGCAGCCCAGGTTACCGAGAAGGTTCGCAAGCATATTGCTAATGCCTACCGATTGGTATTCCATGGTCAGACATCCCTCTTCGATGCCATCAACCAGATCAAAGATCAGGTGCCAGATAGTCCGGAGATTCAGAACATCATCCAGTTCCTGGAGAGTACAGAGAAGGGTGTCATCACTAAGATGTAAAGATGGTGTAATTATAGTGGGAAATTTCCTAAAAAAAATATTTTCATTTAGTAAATTCAAGTCATACCTATTTGAATTTTACTTAGTATGTGAAGGGCTGGCCGTGAGGTTGGCCCTTTTCCTTTTTCAATTAATTAATTGAATAAATGTAAATAAATGCAATTTTATTTTGTAATCTCTTCGTTTATGCGTATCTTTGCAGACAATTTGGGTCATTGTGCCCTTTTGGTTTTTAGATAGTAAAGATTTTTAGAAATGAGAAAGAAACAATATAAGCCTAGCAATCATCGTGGATTGCAGGTCATTACTTTGTGTATCAGTACCGCTATGGTGCTCATTTTGTTGGGATTAGTTATCTTCTCAGTCCTCATGGGACGCAATCTCTCTTCCTACGTGAAGGAGAATCTCGTGGTACAGGTGATGCTCGAACAGGATATGACTAATCCGGAGGGATTGCAGATATGTAAACGTCTGAATGCAAGACCTTATGTCAATACTCTGACTTATATCACCAAGGAAGAGGCACTGAAAGAGGCTACCCGCGATTTGGGTACCAACCCGAGCGAGTTTGCCGGTGTCAATCCTTTCCAGCCTTCCATAGAGATTACAACGAAGGCAGATTACGCGAACAATGATTCATTGAAGTGGATTACTAAGGAACTGAAGGCATACCCACGTGTTACAGAGGTTACTTATCAGCACGACTTGATAGAGCAGGTAAACAATTCGTTGGCAAAGATCAGTATCGGATTGCTGATTATTGCAGCCCTGCTCACCTTCATCTCGTTCTCGCTGATCAATAATACGGTGCGTCTGGGTATCTATGCCCGCCGCTTCTCCATCCATACGATGAAGCTGGTAGGTGCATCATGGGGCTTTATCCGCCGTCCGTTCTTGCGCAGGGCAATGCTTGTGGGTGTTGTGTCAGCCCTGATTGCAGACGGTTTCCTGGGCGGTTGTCTCTATGCATGGTCGCTCCACGAACCTGAGTTGATGAATGTTTTGGGCTGGCAGGAACTTGCCATTACCGGCGGCTCCGTCTTCCTCTTCGGTATCATCATCACCGCTTTCTGCGCCTGCATCTCGGTCAATAAGTTCCTGAAGATGAAGGCGGGAGACTTGTATAAGATTTAGTTAATAGTTAAAAGTTTATAGTTTATAGGGCTTTGCCGTATAGCAGGTTTGCTATAAACTGTAAACTATAAATTGTAAATTATAAAAAAATGGATAAGAAGAATTTAGCATTCGACAAGATGAACTTTATCTTGTTAGGCATCGGAATGGCGATTATCATCATCGGTTTTCTGCTGATGAGTGGTGCCGGTTCTAACGAGCATACCTTCGATACTGATATTTTCAGTACCCGTCGTATCGTAGTAGCACCAACCGTAACATTGATAGGTTTCCTTTCAATCATCTATGCGGTGATTCACAAACCGAAAGACAATTAAGAGCTTATAGTTAATAGTTTATAGTTAATAGTTAATATACATATTATAATCAGATTATAATTAGATGGATTTTATTCAGACTATCATTATCTCTATCGTAGAGGGATTGACCGAGTTCTTGCCTGTATCCAGTACGGGCCACATGATTATAGCAGAAAATCTGCTGGGTGTAGACATCCAGGATCAGTTTGTCAACGCCTTTACTGTCATCATCCAGTTTGGTGCCATCCTTTCTGTCATCTGTCTGTATTGGAAGAGATTCTTCTATCCAGAGGCTGTGAAGACCGGTGAGAAGACCTATTGGAAGGCGATGTTCGATTTCTATGCCCGTCTGGTTGTAGGTACCGTGCCTGCCGTGGTATTGGGTCTTGCCTTCAATGATTTCATCGAGTCAAACCTTGGCAATGTACAGCTGGTGGGCTGGATGCTTGTCATCGGCGGTATCTTCATGCTCTTCTGCGATAAGATATTCAATAAAGGCAGCGAACAGACCAAGCTTACTTACAAGCGTGCCCTGATTATCGGTTTCATCCAGTGTATAGCGATGATTCCTGGTGTATCGCGCTCCATGTCAACCATCGTAGGTGGTATGTCCCAGCGTCTTACCCGCAAGGCAGCAGCCGAGTTCTCGTTCTTCCTGGCAGTGCCAACCATGTTTGGTGCCACCTGTCTCGAGGTTTATAAGCTCATCAGCCATGGCGGCGGCTCATTGCTCACCCAGGGCAACAACCTGTTCACATTGATATTAGGCTCAGTGGTAGCATTCATCGTTGCCATTCTCGCCATCAAGTTTTTCATCAATTATGTCACCAAGTACGGTTTTGCAGCTTTCGGCTGGTACCGTATCGTAGTAGGACTTATCATTATCATCTGCGGCCTTTGCGGTGTAGATATGCAGATGGTAGACTAAACATAAACTATGGATTTCAGAAAAGGAGAAATTATTGCCATCGACAAGCCTTATCGCATGTCGAGTTTCGGAGCCCTGGCGCATGTTCGCTATCTGCTCAGCAAGAAGCTCGGTTTTAAGGTAAAGATAGGACATGCCGGTACGCTCGATCCCCTTGCCACTGGCGTGCTGGTGCTCTGTACCGGCAAATGTACCAAGCAGATAGAACAGCTGCAGACCCACACCAAGGAGTATACAGCAACCCTGCAGCTCGGTGCTACCACCGCCAGCTACGATAAGGAACATAGCGTGAATCACACCTATCCGACGAAGCATATCACCCGCCAGCTGGTGGAGGATACGCTCAAGCAGTTTGTGGGCGAGATTCAGCAGGTTCCGCCTACCTACAGCGCCGTAAAGGTGAATGGCGACCGCTCTTATGCTTTGCGCCGCGCAGGCGAAGAGGTACAGCTCAAACCGAAAACCGTGCGTGTAGACGAGATAGAACTCACCGATTACAACGATGAGCAGAAGACCGCCAGCATCCGTGTGGTTTGCGGCAAAGGCACCTATATCCGCTCCCTCGCCCGAGATATCGGCAGGGCTCTCGATAGTGGCGCCTTCCTGACCGCCCTCCGCCGTACCAAGGCAGGAAGTTTCGCAGTAGAAAACTGCATCAGTTTTGATCATTTCCAGGAATGGCTTGATGAGCAGCCTCTCGAAGACAGCCTTCAGTCATCCAAGTAATAAAAAATATAACATGAAGCTATCACAATTTAACTTTAAGTTGCCAAAAGATCAGGTGGCACTTTATCCACATAAGGCAAAGCACGTGGTAAAAACGGCTAGTGGTGAACGCACATTCGAGATTACTCGCCGCGACGAGTCCCGACTCATGGTTCTCCACAAGAAGTCAGAAACCATCGAGATGTACAAGAAAGATGAGAAAGGCAAGGATATGGTTGATGCCGATGGCAATCCAGTATTCCTGCAGTTCAAGGATATCGTGAATTTCTTCGAAGAGGGCGATACCTTCATCTTCAACAATACCAAGGTATTTCCAGCCCGTCTTTACGGCACCAAGGAGAAGACCGATGCCAAGATTGAGGTGTTCCTGCTCCGCGAGCTCAATCCGGAGATGCGCCTTTGGGACGTATTGGTAGAGCCTGCCCGCAAAATCCGTATCGGCAACAAGCTTTTCTTCGATGATGTCAACGAGATGGTTGCCGAGGTTATCGACAATACTACCAGCCGTGGCCGTACCCTCCGTTTCCTCTATGATGAGGATGGCAATCATGATGTCTTCAAGCGTTCGCTCTTCGCTCTGGGCGAGGCTCCACTGCCACGCTACGTCATCGATGCCCGTGAGGATCATCACGCTACAGAGGATGATATGGAAGATTTCCAGTGTGTTTTCGCTGAGGTAGAGGGTGCCGTTACAGCTCCTGCTACCGGTCTTCACTTCTCCCGCGAGCTGATGAAGCGTATGGAGATTAACGGAATCAACGAGGCTTATATCACCCTGCACTGCGGTCTGGGCAACTTCCATGATATCGAGGTTGAAGACCTTACCAAGCATAAGATGGATTCTGAGCAGATGATAATCAGTCAGGAGGCATGTGATCTGGTTAACAAGACCAAGCTTTCCGGCCATCGCGTCTGCGCTATCGGTACCAGCGTGATGAAGGCAACTGAAACGGCTGTCGGAACCGACGGTATGATGAAGGCATTCGACGGATGGACCAACAAGTTCATCTTCCCTCCATACGATTTCGGTCTTGCTGACTGTGCCGTAGCCAACTTCTATCATCCGGAGTCAACTCTGATGATGAGTACAGCGGCCTTTGGCGGTTACGGGTTGGTTTACGAGGCATACAAGATGGCTGTCAAGAACGGCTACATGTTTGGCTGCTATGGTGATTCATTGTTGATACTTCCAGATTAAACATCGGTATAAACAGTTTTTATGCACATATAAGTTGTTGGTATACTGGGTTTTAGTTTAGTTATCCACAATTTTATAAAAGTGTGAATAAGTATGTATCAGGTATATTTAAGTCTCGGTACGAATTTGGGCAACCGAAAGCGCAACATTCGCGAGGTAATAGAAAAGATAGGAGAGCAGATTGGTGTGGTAGAGCGCCAGTCTGCTCTTTACGAAACCAAGCCTTGGGGCTATTCATCTCCCAACGACTACATCAATGCCTGTGTGCTGGTTCTCACCACGATGGCCCCGCGCCAGGTGCTGGAGGCTACGCAGCGCATAGAGCGCGAAATGGGGCGCACCATGAAGTCGGTGGCTGGCGAATACCATGACCGCATCATCGACATCGATATCCTGATGATAGATGACTTGGTGATAGATGAGCCCGATTTCAAGGTTCCTCATCCATTGATGGAAGAACGTGATTTCGTGATGAAACCGCTGAAGGAGATTTATTCTAAGTAATTTAATTTTAGCATGTGGTTCAAGAACGGGCTGGAAACTTTTTGATTTCCAGCCCGTTCTTCAGTTTCTTATCTTTCTGCATTCCTGCCGCGTTCTTTCATCCATACAGATGGCGTAACGCCTTCTGATTTGGCGAAGACGCTTGAGAAGTAAGGCAGGGAGGAGAAACCTACGTTGTAGGCGATATCCTTCAGTCGGGCATCAGGATGCTCGCTCATCATTTTCTTGGCTTCTTTCAGACGCAGACTCGTTATCCAATTGCTGAAGTTCATGCCGAATTCTTCCTTGATGAAGGTAGAGAGATAGGTCTTGTTGGTATACAGTCTGGCAGAAAGATCATCTATCGTGAACTGTTCTTCCAGGTATGATTTCTCCTGAATCCATTCCGCTACCCTCGGGCGCAGCTTTTCTATGTATGCCTTCTTCGGGCTGATTTCTCCGTTCTTTTCCTTCTCTGCCACTTCTCCTTCTTCCTCAGTCTTTTCCTCATCGCAGTTTGCCTTCATCAGCGTCTCGTATTCAGAGGCATAGTTGATGATGTTGATCAGGATATAGAGGTTCATGGCCACTACATAGAATTGCACCAGCCAGTTGATCAGCGCACCTGTACGGATGGAAATCACACCCAGTATCAGCATGCCATAGAAGAGCCAGTGACTCACCTTGAGCCATCTGATGAAATGGTTTTTGTCGTTCGAGAAGTAGTTTTCAAAGAGTGCGTTGCTTCTCAGGTAGCACCTGTTGAAGTAGTAGATATGTCCTATGAGCATCTCCAGCAGTCCCAGCAGGGCGATAAGCAGCAGGGGTATCTGATAGTCCTTCAGAGCATCCGTCATGGCTATGAGGGCGAAGAAAGCCGTCATTACGAACTTCACGGCAATCACCTTGCAGCGTTTTCGGGAGATATAATGCGGGTCGAGGAGACTGCTGAGCGAGAAGCTGAAGCAGATGCCCATCAGATAAAAGAGGATGATATCGAAACAGGGAACCCAGTTGTTATATTCTGTCCAGCTTCCGGTAAATGAAGCAATCCAGATCCAAATATTCAGGCTGATGAGCAGCATTCCGCCCGCCATCAGACTTTTTGATCTGCGGAAGGTTTTGTATACCTTTGTATCTGGTGTTTTGAAGAGAAACAGGATGACAGCCAGCATCAGGTAGATCATACTGGTTATGGTTACTAGTCCAACGAAGTTCTGTTCTAAAAAGTGAATCATACTTTCTAATTTTACGTTCTTAAAGTTCAGTCTACAAAGGTAATAAAAAAACAGCAGAGCGCGCAAAGTTTTTATTTCTTTTTAAGTATTAATTACCTTTTAAAGGTAAAAAGGTAAAAAAAGCCTTTCCTCCTTTGCGTCCCCGTTCCCAGCGATTCCATCGCTGGTCCCCGAAGGCAAAAAGCCCCCAGTGCACCAGGCACCGGGGGCTTTAAAATAAGCTATGGCTTTTTATCTTTTTAAAAAGAGCAACCTCGCTGGCTTAACATCCCGCTAGGCTTTTTTTACCCTTTTACCTTTAAAAGCCTTTTTCCTTTAAAGAGTGCTAAGGTCTTTTTACCTTTTTACCCTTTTACTTTTTTACCTTTATAAGGTACAGCTGGTAGCTCCGAGCGTAGTAGCGATAGCTGTAAGGAAGGAGATTGCAATCTGCAAAATTGTTTTCCAAGTATTTACTTTCATATTTTTAAATGTTAAGTGTTAAATGTTAAATGTTAACTTTTGTGGGTTGCGCAACCCCCGCTAGGCGCTAAGGAGAAGCGCGAGTCCGTTAGGCGTTCCTGCGGATTTGCAATCCGCAGACAAAAAAGGCTCGACCACTTTAATGCGGATTTGCAATCCGCCTCAGGCGTGAATGTAAAGAAAGAGATATGAAAAGCCTACGGCTGCGGATTTCAAATCCGCAAGGAAATAGGTCGAGCCTTTTTAGACGTCGGATTGCAAATCCGACGGAACGCCTGGCGGGCTTGCGTTTCTCTTTCCGCCTTTCTTCGAACGACAGTGCAAAGAAAGTGCAAACGAGAACAGAGCTAAGCTTGCTTAAGCTTTGTCGAGTGCAGCCTTTCTTCGAACGACAGTGCAAAGGTACGGCAATTTTCTGATACTACCAAATTTCACCCTGCAGAGTTGTGTTAAACAGATTTAACACTTCGAGCGCATCCGGTTAATCTTGCCAACTCATAATTTATCTGTCGAGAAAACTATGTTTGGTAAAAAGTTTCTCTATGCTTTCTTACTCCGAAGACATCAGGAAGCAAGAAATCATCCATCAATGCTTCCCCCTTCCCCAACCCCAAAAGTGTGACAGTTGTGACAGTTGTGACAGTTTTCAACGCCTACCCCCCACCTCCCACTCTTTAGAGGCAACTTATTATATATATAAATATATATATAATAAGTTAAATATAATAATAACAATTTGAAAGCAGCCCGAGTTCGTATACCCCCGCTGAAAACTGTCACAACTGTCACAACTGTAACGCTCCCTCACTCCTTCCACTTCTCTCACACATCATCCAGTTTTTGTAAAGAAATCACCTACCCTCCTCCATCCCCCGCCCCATCAGTCTTGCGGAGATTATTTGGCTTATTCTCCGCAAATTTGCGGAGAATAGACAATAAATCCCCCAAAAACTTGCGAGAAAGAGAATTATTTCATATATTTGCAGAAGAAAAAGAAAAGATATGAAACAAGGAAACAACAGAATACAATTACCCCTGGAAGAAATCAAGCTCGCATTCGCTGCTTCATGCGTTGAGGGAGCTGCAAGAAAGCTAGGGGTACCATATATCGAGATATACGACAGAATGAGAAAAGTTGACCTCATCAACAAATTCATCCTGCCCCACTACGATACGCTCCATACAGAGAGCCGCGAATATCTCATAGAAGACGTTATAGAATGTTTAACTAATTGGGAGAAGAAAGCCAAATGAAAATAACTGTTTATCATGGAGCGACAGAAATTATAGAAGCTCCACTGAATCATGTCGGAAGACCAAGGCTAGACTTTGGTCAAGGCTTCTACGTAACCGATTTAAAGGATCAGGCTATAAAATGGGCTAAAACCATAGCCGAAAAAAGAGCAGCACAGCCCCTACTCAATATCTACACTCTGGATAGGGATGCTATTCTTGCAGAAGCTCGCTGCAAGATATTTACCGCATACGATAAAGACTGGCTAGACTTCATCGTGGGCAACAGACGGGGCGAAAACCCTGCCAGAGATTACGATTATGTAGAAGGAGGTATTGCTAACGACCGGGTAATCGATACCGTAAACCTATACATGACAGGTTTTTACGATGCAGAATCAGCTCTACAACAGTTGATTTTCCACAAACCCAACAATCAGATTTGCCTGCTCAATCAGGATCTCATCAATAAATATTTAGTATACAATGGAACAGAAAAAATATAAACAGATCAACACCAAGACGCCTGAGATTCAAGAAATGATTCTCAGCTATCAGATAGGAGGCGTAGCATACGAACTGTCACAGCGCCTGGAAATATCCCCAGCTCTGGCTCTTGATCTCTTCTATCGCAGCAAGACCTGTGCCCAACTCCACGATAAGCGCACCGGCCTGTATCTCATGAGCAATGGCTACATCGCCGATGATTTCATTTACGAGAAGCAGAGAGGATACTAAGCCGCAGTTAATACCTGAGATACCTTGCCCCACACGGGCTGAAGGCCCAGAAGCTCCTAGCCCAGGGTAACACCCTGGGTATAAGCGCAATCAGCCTTGCGCCCTGTAAGGGCAAAAGCTTAAAAAAATCCGTGAAATCCCTGCCTATTCCTCTCGTTTTTCCGCCTCCGGCTCCGCCACCATTTCCGGCTCTTCTTCCGGCAATTCATATCTTCTGATATGATGGTCTTCCAGATAGATATGGTTCAGCGTAAAGGCGAGCGACTCCAGCGTCTTCTCCCTTACCGCCGGCTTCAGTTCACATTCCCATATCACGATGGTATGCCATCCCATTTCAGCCAGCCGGTGCAGCACCTCATGGTCTCTCTCCCGGTTCCTCCTGATCTTCTCCATCCAGAACCCGGTGTTCGATTTCGGCACCACATAATACCTGCACCCCTCATGTCCGTGCCAGAAGCACCCGTTCACCAGAATACAGGTGCGATATTTCCTCAGCACGATGTCCGGCTTGCCCGGCAACCGCGGATGATTGAGCCGATACCTGAATCCCCTACTCCACAGAAATTTCCTGACAAGGATCTCCGGTTTGGTATCCCTGCCTCTTATTGCCGCCATATTGTTATGGCGCTGTTCTATGGTCAAACGGTCCGACATCTTTAATTTATCATCAACATCTGTTTAACATTGCAACATCGCAGCAGGCGTTATGTTCAGAACCTTGCATAGCAATCTAGCTATTTTTAGAGTAGGCTCAGAGCGCCCTGTTACATAATCGTTAATACGTGAAGGACTTACTCCAATTTCTGAAGCCAGTTGTTTTTGAGTCATTTCCTTTTCATTTAAAGAAAGTTCGATAAGTTCAGAAACAGAAGGCTTTCCGATAGGAAAATGTTTCTTTTCGTATGACTCAACAATGTCCGACATTAATGTCAGTTCTATGGCATTCTTATCGTTGGCAGGCGTATCGTCCGTTACCAATGGCAGGAGATCTTCTATTCTGTTGAGTGCAAACTCATATTGTTCTTTCGTAATTCTATCCATAATTGTTTTTATTAAATGGTGGAACAATCTATTTTGTCATATTCACTATGTGTTCCGACAAATCTTACGAAGAGTCGGCCTATTGTAAATTTAATTACCACTACCAACCTATACCTGTTTCCTCGAATGTTGAATACGTAATGTTGATTACCTACGTAGTCAGCATCAGGAAAGTCAGTTCTTATATCAGAAAAGTTGCGCCATTCTGCTTCTTCCGCAATCTGGTACCATCTTTCCAGAGCTACTTTTGAGTCTTCTCGCCCAGGGGTCTCGTAAAACTCTTTTAGTTTCCTATGCGAAATAATTCTCATAATTCCATGATTTAAATTTTCATTGCAAAGATATATAGAAATATTGAAATACAATAGTTTCTTCCATAAATATTTTGTTTTTTAGGATTATTTATATAATTAAGCTTGTTTTTCTACTATTTAGCTTCCACCTTTCCCCCTTACGGGCTGAAGGCCCAAAAGCTCCTAGCCCAGGGTAACACACTGGGTATAAGCGCAATCAGCCTTGCGCCCTGTAAGGGCAAAAGCCTTAAAAAACATAAGGATATTAAGAATGAAAACAATAGAAGGCAAGAAACCAGCACCATGATGGCAGCGATGTAGATATCTATGTAGAAATGCCCCCTAAGTTTTTCCTGATAGTCCGTCTGAAAGCATACCTTGAAGCCCTTCTGGGCTGCCCTGTCGATATTATCCGGAAGCATCAGCATCTCAATCCCTTCCTACTCAAGGAAGTTGAGAGAGATGGGATTGAAGTGATAGCGGAGCGATAGGTGTGATAAACTACCTTATCCTATATTCATCAAATCACGCAATGAGACGATAGTTTTTGTCTCACACTCAGCAACTTCCTTGAAACCGAATCCAAAGCTCTGGTAATCAGTTAGCGACAGGGCTAAAACCAGTTTATCATCCTTTATTCTCAGTCTTGAATTTGTCACCCGATAATATCCTTCAGATGCATTCTCAACTATAAACATAAAATAGTCGATAGAATCTATCTTGAACATACCTTTATTGATGTCCAGAGGGATTTCTATAGAAAATCTATTATGCTCATAATCATCATAAGCATCCCTATCGACAGCTAATACAAATACGTTCTCGGTATCATATACCAGTCCTTTTTGAGGGATAGAATCTTTTACATGCTCATAAACACTATCTTCTAACAAGATTTCTCTGAGATGCCTTTCCAACAGGTCGCACTGAATGATATCGTCATCGTTCTCTTTGGCAGCTGGCAACAGAGGAAAAGCACCGATATTCACTTTTCTGATGCTCTGATAGAAATAACGGCCGTAGATTTCATCTCCAACCACTCTACCAGGAAAAAGAATATAACCACCTATAATTTCCTTGGCAGAAGGACGGACTTCTGTTTTCATCGAATAATAGATGGCGTCACGATAACGATGCATCTGATTGATGGCATCAGGCAGTGGATAATCGGCAACATCTATGCTGACGCCCTCATCCAATTCACCATCCCTGGCATCATCCTGCACCCTGTATTTTGCATCATAAAGATAGGTAAGAACAAATCCATCTTTCTTTTTTATTGTCACAACGATATCAGGACGCTGCTCAGTTGTCGTTGTCGAGAATTCCTTGGTTCGTCGGTTATAAGTGTGCTGGTATTCCAGGCAGACCTTATCTCCATTCTTTACGTTATCGAACTCAATAACATGCGTCATTTCGCTCTTAACGATTGTGTTGAGCATTTTACTTTTATCCTCGCGCACATGATTATCCGGTTTCTGCAAATCCAGTCCAAGCACCTTGGCAATAAGACGTTTCATTACCAGGAAGCACCATATTTCATAGAGTTCCCAGATTTGCTTCATACCAATATCTGTCTTACCATCAATAAGTTCGAGTGAATTTTTAAGCATTAACCATGCCTTGTATATCTTGCTGTAGCCCATACGCTGCTGCAAGATTGCACTCTCCTGACGGAAGCCTTCGAATTCTCCAACCTTCTGGAAGAAAGGGGAAGTTTCCAACCGTTTGAACTGCCTCTGATAGTCCTCAAGTAATTGGCGTTCCTCGGCATCCATGACATTAGGAAGAGCACCCAGCTCGCTGAATACCTCTCGGAATTTCTTCCCCAGGACATGAAGAGTATACTTCACAAACCGGTTTTCCCGAGTGTTTATGGTATTCTCAGTCTGTTCGTATCTGAAATAATGCATTTCAGCATCTTGCCCCATATTCCTATAGCGTTCCTCTTCCCGCTGACTCCATCTGCGTATTCTTTCAGGACGTGCATGATACGTTTTGCGTACAGGCTTGTTGTTAGGACGTGACATTACAAACCTTACGTTTCTGAAATACTCGTCCACTACGCTCCTGAAGATACTGAGCCAAATTATATGATTATTCTTGACACTGCGCTGAAGAGCAAAACTACTGAAAGTCAATGTCAGATAATCGTATATATAGTTCTCATACTCCTGGTTGATGAGAGCCATAATCTGCTGCAAGTCGTTTTTGGTATCCAACTTAGGTGATGCCACATACAGCTCCAGCTTCTCATGATGCAGAAGTCCGTCTGTATCCCAATAGTCAAAAGCAAAAGAAAACTTTCCCGGGGAGTTCAGAAAGTCAATGTCACCCACCAGAATACCTGAGTCGGAAGACGAGGAATAAAACTTAAAGTTTTCACCAATACTCTTCAACTGATGACGTACATGAGGATACTGTTTCTCTATGGATATATCCAGTCCCTGCTTGAACTCCACAGCAAACTGATACTTACATGTTTCGAACAGGACAGGCCACAACTGCGGCCATTCTTCACAAGGCACAATCTCATCATTCTGCGCAACAAGCTCATTCTTTCCTGCCGGTAAATCCCGTAATTTCAACGTGCCCTTACGGCTCGAAGAATAGGCGCAATAAGTCTGTGCGGCACTTCTTACACGTCGCACAAACCTATCCCATGCATAATTGACAGAAGCCGTACTGACCGTAATCAGGTAGTCTGGGCACTCAAACTTCAATACATCCATATCCTTATCTTAATTCCAGAAACTGGTAAAACCACTATGGTCTTTACCAAAGCGGTCTATCATAAATTCTATTTTTTCTAAACTTTGGTTCCAGTTGTTCTTATCAGCTCTGGCAGCCAACTTTACCAAGCATGCATCACACTTTTCATAATCACCTTCAATACGAGGTAAGACCTTCTGCATTAAGATATTATCAAATATTGAGTTCAAATCAGTATTGATCTGTACTCCGTCTTTTTTCTCTTCCTCTCCCATCAGTTCAGCTATTTTCTTTTTAGCACGATAGAGCAGGATTGTCTCATTCAGTATTCGGTAACTAATCTTGAAAGGAGTGCCTTCCAAATCAGAATTTATACTATTGATAAAGTCAATGATATGACTCTTATCTTCTTCTGACAGTTCAAAACGACCATCCACCAGCATTTCGGTAGCACGTACTTCATCGCTGATAAACAGTTCACCCTTCCGATAATTCTTTACATAGCCCAGCGTGACATCTGCCTCAAAGTAAGACTGGTCAAAATCCTCGACAATCGTCTCAAAAGTCATGGCTCTGTCGATTACTTTTCTTGAGAAGGAATTGGTGGTATCATCCATGTTGACGGTACCAATGATGATTACGTTCTGTGGAATGGTCAAACCATCACGCTTCAGTTCATCTACCAGCCAGCTCTGCTCGAAGAAATCGGATTCATTCTCTTCTGCTTCCTTTATCCTTGCAGAAAAGTCTGTTACATCCTTAACCTCGATGGTAGGTTTCAAGCCAAGTTCCAGGAATATATTGAAATCATCCCCATAGCTGCTGTCATTGAATACACTGGCAGGCACAATTGCGTCTGTAACAACTGAGCCATCCTTCTTGCGTTTTCTTGATTCTATGACGCTGAGGAAATCAGCAAAATACTCCTCTACAGGCGCAAGATTCATCTCATCAAGACAGACAAAGAAAGGAACTTTCGGGTGGTGTTTTGCCTTCACCAGAAAGCGCATGAAATCAGTTACATAATAGTTTCTGTTCACAGACGAACGGAATCCGGTAATATCAGTTGCATCATGCCAATTAGGCTTTACGCTGACAAGGAGATAATTGCCAGGCGAAGTTTCAGAGGTATTCAAAACGCCGTCACACGGACATGTTGCAAAGGCCAGGCTCTTGACAAGCAAGCTCTTTCCCGTTCCTGAGAAACCGCCCAAGATAAGGAATGGCTTGGTCTTAATGGCAGCCATGTAGGCGTAATCTCGGGCATCAAGCTCAACGTCTTCTGATGAAGGCTCTACAGAAGATGTACTCTTAGATGGTCCAGATGCCACATTCGAATCTTCTATCTGCGGCAGATTTCTCATTTGATTTTGCAGGTCCTGTACATCCTTACCAATTAAAGCCGTAAAGTGCAATTCCTCCTGTCCTGCTATATCAATGTCATAGATAACCCAAGGTGTAGAGGATGAGATACCTAATTTTTTCTCTGCTTCCTTAAAGAAATCTTCGTTCGATATATTTCCATATTTCAACTTTGGTGTATACTTAATCTGCAATCTGCCGCTATGAGCCTCGGCCCTGTCACGTATGATTGCCAACACAAAAGATGCAGGAATCTGAATCTTGTTTATGAACACTTTGTCGAACACAGAGACCAACATCGGTTCAGATGTTGCTCCATCAAAACCGGTGTTACCATAGTAAATCTTTGATCCTTTACCAATAGGCAAGGAAAAATCATGAGTATTTATGGTAACACACTTATGCATCATACCGATAACAATGTTAGAAGCCACATCTTTTTTAATGAGATGTAACTTCTTTGTGTCCTGATTAACAATAGCAGTACCCCAAGATGGGCAGCCAGAACAATTAAAAGCTAAAGAAAAATCATCTATTCTCATAATCCAGACTATTTATCAATTAAAGATAACCATTTCTCTTTTCTCTCGGCAGAATCATGGTAAGATTCACTATACTCCTTATTCACTATTACAGCTTTAAAGTGAAGTTCGTCGAGATTACATACATTCATTTCATATATGAACCAGCATGATTCCCAATTCAATCCTAATTTCTTTCTGGCAATGCGGAAGAACTCGGCATTTGACAGCTTCTCGCCATCAAAATTATACGTTATTTTATCAGAATACTTTATTGAGCACCTTCCTGAATGACTTGCGCTTAACTCTTTTATAAGTACCATGATAAAAGGATAATCAATGCTTATTCCGTTAATATAAACCTTTCTAAACACACCAGCAAGATGACACTCTTCAAAGTTTGAAGCAATATCTATATGCCCACCTTTACCTAAAGGCAGGCATACGTGATGAAGATTGACTGAATTATATAGCATACCAACCAATATTTCCTCACATCCTTCAACAGAAAATTTGTAGTCAGGCTTAGACTGGCCTAGTTCGGTTCCCCAAGATGGTGTTCCACCACCTTTATCAATATAGGAACCAAAGGATAAAGTACTTAAATTTAACTTCATAACTGTTTGAATATATGCGTTAACAATCTACCAACCAAATTCACGTCCCAACCATTGCCAGCACGTTTTGACAGTTGGGTGTACGACTGTCCGTCAAAATTAATCTCACACTCTTTCAGGTCACGGGAAATCCGGAATCCCATAAGCCTGAACTGTTCATATACAGACATCTTGCGTACTATCTCCTTGCCATCTTTAGGAACCTCAACAACTCGTAAGCTGTTGTGCTCTGGCTGGGTAATTGTTATACAGTAACCGTCCAGCTTGATTTTCTTATTATATACATCAAAGCATAAAGGCGCTTGAACTTTAAAGGAATCAATGTTATGTTTAACCTTAAGATGGGCAATCTGAGCGTCACTCAGGTATAGTTTTTCCTCTGGATGTATATCCAGGAAATCAGCCATTTTTTTGTCAGACTCCACCTTTTCAGGTTCCATACTGAAATTCTCTGGCAAACCACCCAATCGAGCAAACATCCAAAGTCTTTCTCTATTCTGCGGAATACCATAATCTTTAGAATTCAGAACAGCTTTTGCCAAAGGATTTTCACCATATCCCATTTCTCTCAAATCCTTGACCAACTGGTCATGTATAGGCTGGAATTTACCATGTGTAAAACCTTTAACGTTTTCGAGAAACAGATATTTCGGTTTTTTTACCTTACAAATGCGGATAATATGACCTAGCATAGCGCCACGTCCATATGGATCTTCAGTTCCCATCTGCATACCAGCAGAAGAGAAAGGCTGACATGGGAAACCACCCATAAACATATCGAAGTCAGGTAAATCTTCAGGATTTATCTTCGTTATATCTCCCCAATTTTTTAATGGGTTCCCATTTTTGTCTTTATGGTTTGCATCAAATAAAGCAGCAGCATATTTGTCAAACTCCGAGTATCCGACTACTTCATAGTCTATATTCGGGATGTTTTCTTTCAAACGTTTCAAACCATATGATGCACCACCATATCCGGCAAAGCCTTCAAATACTCTAATCTTCATGTCTATAATATATTAAACCACATCGTGGCAAAAATGTTCGTAATGTTGAGCCAACAAGTCTCGATTCGGCAAGAATCTTCTTGGCAAAACTATCTTTTTATGATTAAACCCTAAGATGTATTCCCTAGTTTCCATAGGAACCCCTCCAGGTCTTTCTCCGAAAAACTTATCGGATATCAATATCTCGTAATCAGGTGAAATCCCTATCAGATTATCATCATAAGCTTTATGGAATAAAGAATTCAGACAAAGTCCGTTTTCCGGATTTGTACGATTTGCTTCATCTTGTTTCCATCCTACGATATGACTAGCCTGCAACAACAGGGGATTTTTCAAGCCTGTTATGCAGCAACTTTGATTATATGACGCCAGAACAGTTTCCCTAAAGAAATCCTGATTTATGCGTCTTTTAATTTCTTGTATACGTTCCTCACCAGCAGGCAAGTCATGCAAATCTATTGAAAGAGATTCCTCTAGTCCTTTATTCCTAAGGGAAGCTAAAATAAGTTCAGCATCATAGGCCAATTTTTCCCAATTGCCATAATACTTCTTCCATACAACCTCATCTAACTTAGCCGTATGAGCTAGGCCTCCCACGCCTCTACTTTTCATTTTAGGGTCAAAACTGGCCAAATTACCGACTTTTCTTACTACAGCATCAGCAGTTCTTCCTATTAAGGCACCGAGTTCTTTCACAAAATCTTTTTTGGCAGAAAATTGCCCAAATGGTTTGCGGCAATATTCATAAAGTACTAACGTTATCTGCTCTTCCGTCCAATTGTTTCTTCCTGCCATAATTATCACTCATTGAAAAGTTCGTTATTATTTTGTATTTCTTCACGAGTAAACTTCTGTGAGATAACATCTAGGCGCTTATTCAGCTCATTTTTAAAGAAGTCTTTATCCATAAACTCCAGTCGCTTTGTACCGCCTATAAAGCTGAACAGTTTGCGTATGTATTGAGCTCGCATATTCATACCATCTTCCAAGAGATAAGGATGCTCTTCCAGAAATTCCAGAATACCTTTCATAGCCTCCCGATGCCTTATCAGAGATAAAGGACCAAAACTGTTTGTTCTCAACTCTTGGTTTTTGAAAAGAATCTCAGTCAATTCAAAAGGATTTTCACGCTCATTGTCTACTGAAAGATAAACACTCCACCATGCACTCGGCAATGCCATACGGAAAACGCTAACGTCATTTTCAAACCAGTGATTAACGATATACTTTTCGGTTACATCGTCTTTCAGTACATCCGAATGTCGCTGCTGAACATATGGAAACAAATCCACATGCGCCAAATACACCCACAAATCAGGTAGAGATGCCAATAAAGGAGTAACTGTATCGTATGCCTTATACAGTTCCACTGCTGTCGTAAAATCGTCATCAGGGTCTAATCTGTCAAGCAGTCCTTCTGGCTTATACACGTTCGCCAAAGCCTTCACTTTAGAAGGGTCAAACGGGAATGTTTCTCCCTGGTAATCTGAGATTTGGATATTACGTCTCAGATCCTCCATATATGATTTTTTAAATACTTTCTGTAGTTCCATCATTAATCCTCCTGATCTTCGTTTTGAGAATTTGCTATTCTTTCCAAGCTATCCAACATTCGTTTGTATGGATTCTGTAAAAGTAAATCGGCTGCTTTATAAGCTAGAGACATATCATTCTTCAACTCTTCCGGTAAAATATGCAGTTCCTGTAGTCTTATGATAAGACTGTCTGCCCACAATTTCCCTGAATCCTGATTCTCATACAGATTAGTCAAAGCATAGACCAATGCATTATGGACTAAAGATGAATGAATTACTTCAGGAAAGCTGTTACCAATTCGCTGATACTGAACAAACAGGTCATGAGGGAGTTCTATCAGAATTCTGTCATCCGAAAGATTGAAAGTTGTCCTTTCTGCTCCATCAGCCGCTTCAGTAATTTGCATGAAGGAACCGGCTGCATACAGTTTATCAAACTTCACATTAGTATTCCACCACGCCAAAGGAAATACAGCAAGCATGTCACCTACCTCCAGATCAAAAGTGAACCCATGATAATCCTCATTAAAATCACTGTTGTTATAATTAGGAATAGGCTCTCTAGCAGCGATGAAGCACTGAAACTCTATACGTCCGTTCACCTCTGTTCTACCCAAACTGATTTCAAAATGGGGAGTTGAAGATTTATAACATCTGCGAAGGAAAGTACTCCTGCAAGTTACCTCACAGGCATACTCTGCCTTACCTTCAGAAACCAACTGTGTTATATCCTTATTCTGCTGATGCAAATCGATGCAAAACATATAGTCTGTGGCCGTTTTTACAGGATCAGCCATCTGTATGCAATCGTCAGTCAAAAGCGGATATACATCGTCATATATGCCGAGTACCGGATAAGGCAATGATACGTTTTTATACTTCATATAATTCCTCCGCTGCTAATTTTATAGAATGTTTCATATTGTCCGTAAAACGTACTCTCAGGCGTAATCGACCCTCTGGCAGATGTATATCACGAACTATATTGCCACTCACGTTACCAATGTTAGATTCTTCAACTTGTAATTCTTCATCACTTTCCTCTCCAACCGCATAGAAATGAAGGCGTACATTGCCAACCTCTTCTCTTGGGTGGAGAACAACATAGTGATAAATCTTGCCAGCTTCCACTTGCGAGAAAGTACGATAAGGAATATTTATCGGTGTGGCAAACAAGCCTTTCTCGCCCTTTTCATCCTCTTTTTTGGTTTCTGAAGCATTACCTGGCTTTTGGATACCTTGGCTGTCCGGCTTTTTCTCGGCTTCACCATGTCCGGCCAGAAGTTTACCACCTGTTTCGTTTGTTGCATTGGTACTCTTATTGATAAGTACATGTCCTGTCGAAGGCGGATTCGGCTTTGGCATGATAGTTGGATTATCCTCACTCTTTGGAATATCAGTTGTGTATGAAGAGCCTTCATCCTGAAGATATCCAGTAGGTTTTCCTTCTATACTCTCAGGCATGTCTTCCAGCTCCAATTCGTCATCGTCAAACGAAGTTGGTATATACAGAAAATCTTCTAACCCCTTGATATCAAGAGCGACTTTATCCTTCAATGAGAAAACCTTATTCAGACATTCATTGATAAATTCATCTAATTCTCTCAAGACCTGGCGTCCCATTCCATTTTGGCGACCTCTGCTTCTCCAATTGGTGGCTTTCCACTCTGTATGTGCAGGATTCTCCATATTACGCAGCAGGTCATTACCTTCTTCACTATCACAATAGAATACGCCATACATGCCATAATTCGTCTTATTCTTTTGTGAATAGACTAGCATTTGCGGTGCTCTCATATAAGCGATTTTATCTACAGCACCTTTGCACTTGAAAACATAAAAGCATACATGTCCAAGCAAGGGAAGTTTTTCTTCTATTAGCCTATATTTGGAAGATGTATTGGCGAAGCGTACTGCATCAAAGTATGGGCGAGGATTATAATAACCAGCCTTACGAGTGTTGTCTTCTATTCCCTCAAAATACTGTTCCATCAAGTCCGCAATCGTATTTTGGGTTATATTGACAACATCATTCACGTTGACCTCTAATTTGCCTTCATATATAGCAAACCAAAAGTTACGAAGAACAGCCTCAATCATCTCTTTGACAGCCTCGTCTTTGTATTTCATTTTAAAACCAAGAATATTGATATCGGTTCCCGGTTCTGCCCTACGGAATTGTGCAGGAATATCTGCTTCATCAGATATCGGCTTTCCTTCCTGGTCGTCATAGTATCCAAAAGCTACTTTCTTCTTACCCTTATAAGTATGAGTACAAAGAGAACTGGCTCCTTCAAAGAACCTATCACCATTTTTGGTACAGGTACTTACCATTATTGTACTGATAGGAGACAACAGGTAATAAGCTGCCTTACCAAAACCAAAGGAACCACCAGCTGAAGTATCGTCTTTAGCACTTACTCCTGCAGACCGAACAAAAGCATAGAAAGGACTATCTGTTTTGTCTTTTTCATAAGACATACCCTTCGTGTTGTAATCACTTACCCGAATGTACCCCAAATGGTTATGATGAGTTTCGTCAGCGAAAAACTTCATCATAGGTTCATAAATCGCCTTTGCATTATAGTTATTCGAATAATAATCCAAACACCCCTTTATATGTTCCTTCAGGCTAAAGAATTCTGGATAATCGCATCCATTCATCTCCCTGAAAGAGAAAACTACCTGTACAGGTGCCGACTTGTCGTCGACGGCATCCAAAGAGTTCTGGATGCTTTCTCTTACAAGCGCAGCATAAGGATGATTTTTGAAACTTTGTTCCATGGCATTATTTGGACCCACTTCCTGTACGTTAGGTTGGTCCGCAAAATACCATTTACAATTCTTTTCTCTTCCAGCCATTTTAGTTCTTTGTTTTTATCAGTTTCTACGAGTATCTAGCCTCTATCAACTTTTTAGGTTATTTTAATCATTCACTTTTCTTCCTTGCTCAGTATATCCCTTTCGACTTCGGCAACAAAGTCTACGAATGAGATACCCAGAACTTGACAAATCTGTCGAAGCTCTATAAGATCCAAGCGGCGGTCGCAGGTTTCAATCCGGCTCACGAAAGTTTGGTTAACTTTCAATAATTCAGCGAGTTGAACCTGCGTAATCCCCAATTTCTCACGCTTACCGCGCAAGCGTCCTATGACTTGATGATATAAATGTGAATGTATACTCTTGTCCATGATCGTTTTATTTTGATGCGCAAATATATATTCTTTTTACGAATATACAAAAAGTGCATAATCCGGTTTACGTGGCAGAATTCCATAGCCAGTTCGAGGATGGATTGAGAAGCAAAGCCTGAGATTCGGGGCGCCATATAAAGCTTTTGCCCCTACAGGGCGCCAGGCGTGCGGACATGAATACCCAGGGCGATGCCCTGGGCTAGGAGCTTCTGCCCCTTCAGGGCGTGAGGGGAATGGCAGGGATGCGTGAGGGGTATTGCTGTGCGGTCTACGAGGAGGCTTGTAGGCGGCATTCAAGCCAAAGAAGAGGTTCGTTACGATTCGCCTGGGGATGGATTCAATGAAGGCATTTTTGCTTATTTTCCCTTCTTTTTAGTTGCATTCAAGCAAGAATCGCCATTTAACCACTAAAATTCCATAAAATCAATGTATGATATTCTATACTAGCATACATTCGCATTTTGCCGTTTAATACATAAATTGTATTTTTGCAGAACATTGTTAAATTAAAATGACGACAATTAAAGACTTAAAAGGAAAGTTAATCCAAGAGGATAAGCTGATGTCTATCGAAAGGATTAATGAAATACGAGAGAAAAACATCCTCTCGTATATTAAGTCCTTTATTGGTCAACAAGGAGACTTAATAAGGCCCAAAACTTTCTCCGAAATTACAGGAATCTCGGAACATTCTATTTCCAGAACTCTAAATACATCACACTTGCGGCCAGAACAGCAGTTGAGATGGTGCTATTGCATCTGGAATAACTGGGATAAGATAGTTGAAGAATTGGATAAAAAACACAGGGCTATCCACCTGAAATTTGATAAGAAACAATTCCAAGAGGATTTCGATCAGGCCTTTCATAATTTTTCGGATATTGTTTATCTGATGAAGGATTTCAACACTCTTGAAGAAAACATCAATGTTTACCAACAGAAATATTGTAGAAAGAGTTACATAAAATAGTAACTCTTTGAGAGATTGTTAACTTAACGTCTAACTTTTTAAAAAAATCTATGAATTATTCATCTTAGCTTTGGGAGGCATTCCTCATACTGCTCTGCAGCTCAATGTCTCCATAGTCAGGCTTCACCTTGGGAAAAATCGACAAGGGCCCATCTCGTCTACAAATCGAGGTAAGTATTATTACAGTCTATCTTCAAAACAATAAGATTATGACTAGATTCATTTTAAGAATGCTGATTGCTATATGTACTATAGGAAATATCAGTTTGAGGGTTAATATCGTAGTACACCTGGACGGGCAATGTGTGTTTAAGGGTACTACAAATGTCGGATACATTTCAAAACTAATGAAATATGGAGTTTAATTTTGATATTAAAGTAAACAGAGACTTAAAGATTAGTCTTGGTAATGGTGCCATATTTGGTGACAATATAAATTTCTATCCATCTAACACAGAGGAGGTTACTGAAGTTACAGATGCAGACTTCGAGGAGGTGATTGATGAGATAAGGAAAGAGAATCCTCCCAGTAATAGGTCAACATCAAAGGGAAGACCTACAGAATGCTTGTTCTACACAGAAGAAGGTGAAAAAGACATGGAACGTACAAAACGCATGGCTAATCTATTTAAACAATTTTTGGAAAAAGAACATCTCTCGGCGCTTAAAATAACATCCAGCAAATCTTCGCCTATCAATATCAGCATCTTTCTCTTCATGAAAGTTTGGGATAAGAGAAAGGAACTCTGCCTGAAAAATGTAAGTGTAAGAGCTACATACAGATTCCTGAATGAAGATTGCAAAATTAAGACAGATGTGGAGATCGCCACGTATGGAAACGGGTTGAGAGACTGGTTCCGAAGCGACTACTGTGATGACAAGAAGATGAAGGAAATAGAGAATTTCATAGAAAACAGATAGTTTTTTGTGTGCATAATTATTATGCATATTTTGCACAATATGCACAAAGGGGATTTCCCCTTATCTTTGCCCCCGGAATTCAGAACCAATGCGGTCTGAGTTTCGGGGGCTTTTGTGTATCTGCACATCAACCGTGGTGGGAGCCCCCAATCTTCTAAATTATTTAAAATGATGGAAGTGAAAGCGTATGTGTTCAGTCATCCTTCTTACAGACGACTGAGAGTGGTGAAAACGGAAGAGGGCATCTTCTATAATCTGAAGGACGTCATGCACCTCTACGAAAAAGAAGAGAGTCAGATCTTTGAGGTGATTGCTGATTCTGAGGGGCAGATTGTGGGGTTCAAGATGAATCTGGCACCTGAAGAGAAAGGTGAACTCAACTTTGTTACGGACCGGGAACTTGGATATAAGGGCAAGAGACAGAAAAACGTGCGCACTACACAATACTTTATCGATGAGGTGATGCTGCACGACCTGGAGACGGAGCTGACTACCGAACTGAAACTGGTCAGGAAATGGATTCACGGCTTCGTGGAGAAGGTGCTGGAGAAGTATGACCTGGCTGAACTGAACCGGGGAAAGGGGGTGCTGAGCATCGAGAGGATTCCGGAACTGCAGGAACCGCTCGACATCGCATTTACCCATTACGGGCTTTGGATCAACGGTCAGTATCTCACCCTCTAAACCAATCTTTTATTAACGAAATAACATGACAGAAACACAACATGTAATTGCACTGAACCCTTATCGCAAGGGCAATAAGGGGAAGGTGTTTTCCAACAGTCTGGCGGTGTATGACAAGGTGATTGCATCGCCGGAAATCAGGAAGATGATTCAGCAGATCAGGGGCGAACTGCCTATCCCGAAGGTGGATGCCAACGACGAGAAGGCGGTGAAGAAGGCGCAGGACAGGCTGAAGAGCGAACTGCCTTTCTTCTGTCCCCACTACGGCATTTTCAAGAACAATGTGCGCAGACAGGAGAATGCCCAGCCCGAGAGCTTCATGTTCCAGACTATCATCGACGTGGATGACAGGGAGTATGTAGACAAGGCTATCGAGAAGGCAAGGGAGCTGAACTGCTCTGACAGCATCTGGAACGGCTCGCTGCTGCACCTCTGCTACAGTGCCCGGAAGAAGCTGCACATCGGTATCAGACTGCCGGTGGGAATGACCATCGAGGAGACGCAGAAGGCGTATTGCGAGGCGCTGGGGGTGCCGTATGACGAGAGTTGCATCTCACCCGAAAGAATGATTTATCTTACGGATAAGGACTCGGAAATCTACAGGTCGAAGATGTGGTGCGCCGTGCTGAGCGAGAAGGAGATTCTGATGCGAAGGCAGGCGTACCTGGACCGCGGACTGACCGTGGACGGGAAAACTGGAAAAGTTAATAGTTTACAGTTTACAGTTAATAGGGCTGATGCTGATAATAGTCCTCATCAAGTTAATAGTAATCATAAAGTTCAAAGTTCAAATTTCAAAGTTCAAAGTAATGAAAATAATAGACTATCGGGCAACGACGGCAATCCTGCTGTTTCTGCTGGCTCTGCTGTTCAGCCTGCCCAATCTGGTAATAGCCATGGTGCTGATGCTCCTCATATCGGGGATTCTGGAGGCAATCAGAATGCTGGCGGACTGGAAGCCAGGGAGAAGAACCTGATTGCGTTTGACCTCTTTACGCAGGCTGCCGGACTCGGGGGTATGGAGATTGATACCGTGGGGTCGAGACACTCTTCGCTGCTGGCTATCATGAGCGCCGGTGCTTCGAGGGTGATGGAGGAAGAGGAACTGATGAAGGTGGTGAGGGTGAAAATGCCGAGCTACTATCAGGAGAACGACTGCCATCAGCTAATTCACGACTTCTATGCGAAATATGCTGACAATACGAAGCCGATGTCGAGGGAAGTGATAAGGGTGAATGCGCTAGCGGAGCAGAAGGCGAATGAAGTGAAGAGTGAAGAACGAAGAGTGAATAATTCGAATGCTGTGACTAATTATACAGTTCAAAGTTCAAATCTCAAAGTTCAAAGTACAGAAGAGGATTATCCTGACCCGCCGGAGATGCCGAAGAAGCTGCCGAAGCTGGTGGAGCTGCTGATATCGAGGACGCCGGAGATTTATAAGCCGGCTGTGGCGCACGCTATCTTCCCGCCGCTGGCTACGCATCTCTGGAAAACGAGGTTCCGGTATATTGACAACGTGGAGCACGAGGCGAGACTGATGACGCTGCTGCTTGCGGGTACCGGAGCGGGTAAGAGCAGCGTGAACAGGCCTATCGATTTCATTATGGAGGACATCAGACTGAGGGATGCTGAAAACCTGAAGCGCGAGAAGGCGTGGAAGGATGAGATGCTGCGCAAGGGTGCCAACAAGGATAAGCGCAAGAGACCTGAAAACCTGATTATCCAGGAGATTGATGCGGATATGACAAACCCGGCTTTCGTGATGAGAACGGCCGAAGCGCAGGAACATTTCCTCTATACTTCGCTCAATGAGCTCGACCAGTTTGATGCGCTCAAGGGCAGCGGAAACCAGCAGTTCCGTATCATGTGTCTGGCAGCAGACCCGGGTAACAAATATGGACAAACTCGCGTAGGAACGATGAGTGTTACGGAGCGTGTTACCATCCGGTTCAACTGGAATGCATCTACTACCATCCAGAAGGGTCAGCGTTACTTCTCTAGGGTTCTTACCGATGGTCCTATCAGCCGTATCAACTTCTGTACTATCCCCGAAAGGGAAATCGGCGAAGATATGCCTGTTTACGGAACTTATGACGAATCGTACCGTGAGGCGCTGCGGCCTTACATCGAAAATCTGAACAAGGTAACGGGTCTGATTGAGTGTAAGGAGGCATTTCAGCTTGCCCTCAAACTGAAGGATGAGAATGCTGAGTTTGCCCGGCTGTCGCAGGACAGGACGTTTGAGAATCTCTCGTTCCGTGCCAACGTCATCGCTTACCTGAAGGCGTGTGTGCTGTATGTAGCCAATGGTTGCAAGTGGGAGCCGGAGATTGACGAGTTTATCCGCTGGAGCGAGCAGTATGACCTGTACTGCAAGATGCGGTTCTTCGGCGACATGATTGCGAAGGAGAACTATACAGCGGAGAGGAGTTCGAAGCGTGGGCCTCAGAATCTTTTACAGATATTGCCCGATGACTTTACGGCTGCGCAGTTGCTTGCCATCCGGCTGGAGCATGGTTTGGATGCGAAGGGTACCGATATGATGATCAGGCAGTGGCTGCACCGGAAATACATCAGGCGGGCGTATCAGTATACGGGCAAGCGTGACAGTTGTGACAGTTGTGACAGTTTTGAGAAGCTGAAGTATCGCCACGACGGTATGGTTATTGAATCTTAAATTTATTTTTACTTATGCAGATAGTTTTAAAACGTATAGCGAAGAAGAAGACCTACACGATAGGTCGCCTTTACATCCTGAAGGATGAGGATGTGAAGAAGCGCACGATTGAGAGTGTGAACAAGTGCAGGGGGCTGAAGACGGTGTGCGAGGTGCCTCCGGAGAAGCTGAATGCTGACTCGTATTTCTGTGATACGCTGGAGCCGTGCTGGCGCAACCTTCTGGGTGTGGAGCTAAGTCCTGCCGAGGAGAATGTGCGGTTGGGGCGTGTATCGGGCAAGAAGGCGCAGAAGATGAAGGGCAAGACGGCGATACCTGAGGGCACTTATCCGGTGGTGATCAGTAAGTCGCCAAGGTTTAAGATGTGGTTGCCGCTGCTGTTGGGTGTCCCCAATTTTGAGGGCATCCGCATCCATGCCGGCAATTATCCCGATGATACGCAAGGCTGCATCCTGGTGGGTGAGAACCGTGTAAAAGGCATGGTTGTGAACTCCCGCATCTGGCTCCACCGCCTCATCAATGCCATTACCGCTGCGAGAGACAGGGAAGAGAGCATTTGGATAACCATTGGGTAGTGATTAGGGAGTAGGGACTGAACTTTCGCAATTAAGCCCCACACGCCCTGAAAGGGCAGAAGCTCCTAGCCCAGGGCATCGCCCTGGGTGTTTATGGACGCAAACCTGTCGCCCTGTTTTACTCTAATTGAGCAAGCTTTGAGCGTATTTTTTAACGTTAATTA
>OGOQ01000849.1_pt1 | contig 26900 bp, 29 predicted proteins | sample 1552691 | NCBI WGS metagenome assembly OGOQ01 (sample SAMEA2580209, study PRJEB22360) | human gut metagenome | biome: human gut; feature: human-associated habitat; material: faeces | place: Denmark | collected 2008/2010
CTTTTGTCGAACGGAAACGGGGTCTCCGAAAGGAGGCCCCGCTTGTGCTTTAGGGCGGCGTATCGGCGCGACCGGGACGATTACTTGATGCGCATATCTTCTTCGGTGTAGCCCGCCTCAAGCGCATCGACGAACCACTGTGGCTTGTGGCCACCACGCCCCGTCCACGTTTCCTCGCCTTCGGGGTTCTTGAATTTCGGGGGGAGCTTTGTGGCCTTCTTGGCCGTTTTCTTGCCGGAGGCTTCGAGTTCAAGATCGGATGTCGTGAAGTTGAAGAGTTTGCACAGTCTCAGGCATTCCTGACGCGCATCTTCGCGTACAGCATCGAATTCCTGTTGCCATTCGGCTTGCTTGGCCTGCACGGCCTCAAGACGGGCTTGGAGGGCGGTGGAAGTGTTGTCCATTGATAATCTCCAGAAAGGGTTTAGGAAGGGAGAAGAGAAAAGCGGGCTTCAAGAGCGGATGCGAAGTTCGAGCACCCGCCCGTTTCCGATGAGAAAACAGCCGCAGGTGAAGGCCATCGCCAGCTCAAGCCAGCAGAGCAGAATTCCGTAGACGAAACACCACGTGTTGTGCGCTGCATCTCCCGGAATAAGCGAACGTGTGATGAGGTCGAAAAACTCAGTCGAGGCCAGTAGCGCAAGGAAGAAGATTCCGACGGCGATGAGCAGGCGCAGCCATGCCGGGCCTCGCGGCAGTCGGTAGCGATGCGTGATGGCAAAGTGCCATATCAGAACAACGACATTCAGAGCCAGAAAGGCGATGTTGAACGGCATGGCCTATCCCTCCAGAAAGTTCAGCAGGGGCCAATACACGGCCCAACCGACAGAGGCGAACGCATAGCCCACGACACGCGGGATGAGGTTGTACCAAGTCCAGTCGGTGGCGGCTGCGAGGCAAAGGGCATAGGTTGCGGGAACGGCGACGAATTGAACGCCGATCAGAACAATGAGGATTGCGCCTTCGAGTTCGAAAGCGAGCTTGCGGAGTTTGTCGAGCATGAGATTTCCGTTTTTATTGGTTTCGGACAAGCCGTTTCAGGGCTCGCCGAATGGTTTGGTGGGTCATGCCTTCGAGCGAGCGAATCGCTTTGGAGCGCTCGGTCGTGGTAATCAATCGAAGAAGCCAAGCACATGAAATGAGGGCGATGGCCTTGTCGAAGGTTTCGACGACCGTCAGACTTTCGCCATAAAACGGTGCGAGGCCGGTGCGCTCGATCCGTACGGCGTTGCCTCCAAAGCTCACAGAGATTCCCGGATGCGAGGCCACCAGATCGGCTATCCGTTTCATCTTGCGCTCGATGTTCATGCGGGCCTTGACCAACAGTTCATGAGCGCCCTCGTTCATCGGAAGGGGAATTTGGGCATAGGACTCAGCAAAGACTTTGGCCAGATGCTTGGCACGCCCGGAATAAAGGCAAATGACGGTGCTGTCGGAGGACAAGAGACGCTCCTTAATTCGGAAGTTGATGCCAGTTGGATTCGCTATGGACGAAGATGTCGAGGTGCGATGACGGTTGTACGTGGATGGGGTGCGACGATTTGCTTTGCAGAACAAATGAGCGCGGCGTCAGGCGTCCGTTTCGTTCAAGGTTTGACAGGACGCTGGCGGCCATGCGAAGCATCAAGTTCGCGATCAGCTCGACGGATTGCTCGATCAGAGATTCAGGTTGTGAAAGTTGAGAGAAGAGCGTGATCGCGGAGTTGGGGCGAAAGCGAACGGCAAAATGTGCGGATGACTCTTCCTGCTCGTTGAGGAGCGTCAGGCGATTTTGCTCGTCGATTCGCAGACCGAAATATCTCAGATAAGCCTCATCGCGAAGGTAGTGGAAAATCCGCCTGCGGATTTCGACATTGATTTTGTTGTCCAACATGTCCAGATAACGATGAGCTCGGTGCACAGCTGTTGGCTTGGTGATGAGAGTCATTAGCTTTTCGATCTGCGATTTTGTATTGAAGGAAGCCAATGCTGGCTTAAGCCGTGGCTTCGACGCGGGCAGGCTCTTCGACCTCTGAACCGACTTCTTGACGCGCCGGCGCAGCTTCTTCGGTTTCCGAAGCCTTTGCGCGGACGGTCTCCTGTTTCGGAGCCTGAGTTTGGGTAGAAGGTGCTTCGGGTTTGTTGTCCTTCCGGGTCGTGGCGAGGTCGGTCTTCTCAAGCCGGTCATCGGCATGTTCGCGGCGGACCTTGGCCTCGATGGCGGCGGCGCGTTGGCCGAAGCCCGTCTTCCTTGCCTGATTGATGGCCTGAAGACGAATCTGGTGCAAATCCTGCACGAACTGCGAGAGATTCTTTTCCCAAGAGCGCACGATGTTCTTGCGCGTCTGGGCGCTCATGATGTGGTTGATCCAGCAGCCTTCGGCGCGGGAGATCAATCGGTCAAAGAGCTGCACGACGGTCATGAACTGCGCAGAGTGGGGCGTATGAAGCGGAGGCTCATAGAAGCGCTTGTGGTCATAGGCCGGAACCTGCTGGTCTTCGGCAATGCCCTTTACGGTTGCGATGCGCTGAAGTTCCTTGATAGAGGCGATCATCTGGGTTTCGAGCTCGCGGAACTCCTTCTCAAGCCGGAGTGAAATCTCTTCTGCAAGCTTGGTTCCGCCGATAGCCTCGATGACGAGCGTGCTGACGATGAGGCTCATGTTGACGCGCTCATAGTTGTTCTCAAAGAAAATCTGCGCACGGTCGGAGTAGAGGCACAGCGCCTGCTTCAAATAGGCTCGGGAGTGAGAAGAGCCGCCGTAGCGACGTTCGGAGCGTATGCGCGGAACGGTCTTGTCGGCATACATTTCGCGGCTGGCCTGACGGGCCTTGCGCTCGCGCACTGCGCGGTTGTCCGCCTTGACGGGGGCGGGTTTTCTAATGTCGGGCAGCGGCTGAGGTGCCTTTTCGGCGGTGTTCATGTCGCTTTTGACAAGTTCCAATGCAGCCTTTTCAACGATGGTCGTCTCCGAAAGGCTCTTGTCGGGTTCTTGAGTCATGGGGAAGGGCTCCCTGTGGATTAGCGTGAGCAAAATTACTCGCCTTCAGGGTAGCCGCCAATCGAAAGGAAAATGGCAGGCTAGGAAGCAGGTTTTGCTACGGCAAGCGTCATTCAAGGAGCGGAATGCAGGGAAGAGACGGAAGAGCGGAGCGCAGAGAGGTCTCGCTGGTCACTTTTCTTGCAAAAACGCGCCCCAAAAAGCAGGATTTGCTTCCTAGCGCGTCACCGACCTTCGTTTGCCGTGCTAGGATCCCAGCACCATCTGACGAACCTTTCGGTTTTGGACAGACTAACCGTCGCTTCGCGACCCTGAGTTTTCTTACTTTTATTGACTCTGGTTAATCCCAAAAAAGTATTGAGTGACTGTAGGCGCTTCTCCTATAGACGTAAACACGGCGGCTTCCTTCATGGAATCCGTGCTGTGTCTTCTGTTGCAGCCCGCATTGGTTTTTTGACTGATGACGATTGACTGCCGGTCGACTCAAAGTTATTGCTTTGTGTTCGGTCGTTAATGTTTGGCGGTTGTCGATATCCTTGGTTCGCAAGGAATCGCTTCATGCCCTCTGTAAACATCTGCCGCCGCTTCATGCGTGCGATTGAGATGGGCGCTGACGTTCGAACTTCGGTTTGAGTTTCATGCGTTTATGTGCCGGCGGGCGAAACCTTGTGTTTCGATGGCGTCGATGATGTCAGGCCAGTGCTGAACCCCTTGAGGGACAGTCCACTGCCGAATCGCCCTTCAAGCACCGGAACTTGTTTCGGCGCGTATCCTAGGGCGCATTGTATGCATCAAGCCTGCAATGTCTTCAATAATCAACGCATTGTCGAGTTTCACTCCTCAATGACGCTTTTCAACATAGTTCGTAGCACCGCTCCATCCTCCAAGGGAGACGAACGGCGAGCGAATTAACTTTCGGCAATTTTGCCTATCAATGATCCCCGTGGGAACAACTGATTCCCATAGGGGCGTTCGGTTGTCTTCGGGGTTCACAACCTACAGGAGACAACTATGTCAACGACGACTTCCGACAAGAACACCGCCACCGTCCTCAACAACGGTCCGGTCTATTACACGGAAATCACGGGTTCCGCCTTCGAACATGTCATCAACGATGACGGCTCGGAGTACAAGTTCAATCCCGCCTGGAAATGCACCGGTTTCGCCGATTCGACGAATTCCCGCATCCCCAAGCGTGATCCGAACTACGTGTTCAATACGACGCTTCTGCAAGACCTCCTCATCTTCCTTCTGTACCCGCAGGGTACGGCCCTCTGGCTTACCGGCCCGACGGGTTGCGGCAAGACGAGTGCGGTGATGCAGGTAGCAAGTCGTTTGAACTGGCCCGTTTTGGACCTGACCCTCAACAATAGATTCGAGTTCGGCGACCTTCGTGGTCAATGGGGCTTGACTCAAGACGAGGGACAGGAACATGCCACCATGAAGTACATCCACAACGCGTTGCCTCTCGCAATGAAGAACGGATGGATTCTGGTACTCAACGAAGCCGACCTTGCCTCTCCGGGCGAGCTCTCGGCTTTGAATGACGTGATCGAAGGCCGCAACCTTCTGATTGCTGAGAATAAGGGTGAAGCCATCAAGCCTCATCCGATGTTCCGTCTGATCGTTACTGGCAACAGCAACGGTGCGGGCGACGACTCTGGTCTTTATCAGGGCGTGCAGCAACAGAACGTGGCCGCCATGGACCGCTACAGAATGCTCAAGGTTTCCTATCCGACTGCCGGTGTGGAAGAGGGCATTTTGAAGAACGTTTCCCCAACGATTGATGCCAACATTCGCAAGCTCATGTGCAAGTACGCACAGGAAATGCGCAAGGCGTTTATCGGTACGGAAACTTCGCAGGCGACCATTTCGATTCCGTTCTCCACGCGCAGTCTGGTGAATTGGGCTTCCACGCTTCAGTTCTACACGATGGCGAAATGTCCCCTCAAGAAGTCGCTAGAACTCTTCTTCCTCAACAAGTTGAGCCCTGAAGAGTGTCAAGCCGCCAATGCCATTGCTCTTGCCGTTTTCGGTGAGACTTGGAATCAGGCATAACTTCTCGATTGGCATAGTCGCAATCATGGCTACGCTTTCTTCCCTGCACTAGTGGGGATGCTTCATGACCTCCCTCGGGGATGCAAGATTCCCGATTGGGAGGATTGTGTCTCCGGAGGAGGTTGTTTTTTTCAACCTTCCTTCATAAGGACACATGTCATGACTGAAATGACGCAAACCCCCGCTGTCGCGCCTGTTGCTCAGGCCAACGCCTCTTCGAAGTCTCTCTCCCTTGTGGAACGCATGGCCGAAAGACTCAACGTCGAATCCGGAAAACTCTGGGCGACGTTGGTTCAAACGTGCTTCAAGCCCAACAAGGACGGAGAAGGCTTCACCAACGAAGAAGTCATGCTCATCCTCCTCATTGCCGAACAGCTCAATCTCAATCCGCTTCGCCGGGAGATCTGGGCTTTCCGTGGCAATGGCGGCGTGCAGCCCATCGTCAGCATCGACGGCTGGAAGGCCATCATGCTACGTCAACCGTCGTTCGATGGCTACGAAGTCCGATATTCGGAAACGCTTGTGGAAATCGAAGGGTTGGGCAAGTTGCCGGAATGGGCCGAATGCACCATTTGGTTGAAGGGGATTTCTCACCCGACGACCGAACGCGTGTATTTGAACGAAGTCTTCATGCCTTCGAGCCCTGTTTGGCGCAAGTCTCCGCGTCGCATGCTCCATCATCGCGCCCTCATTCAGGCGATTCGTTTCTCCTTCCAGGTCACCGGTATTTCCGATGTCGCTGTTGGAGATGACGGTTCCATGATTGATGGTAGCGATCTCATGTACGGCAGTGTGAATGTAGGTCAGGTTCAACCGAATTTGGTTAGAGCCATCCCTGCGAAGCCTGCCAAGCTGGTAACGGTGGACAAGGAACGTTTCAATGAAATTGCAGAAAAAGCCATCACCATGGCTCGATCCCGCAATGACTACGTTCCGGCGTTCAAGTTTGCCGAGACGCTTGAAGCGACTGCACGTGACTACGTGAAGGGTCGGCTTCAGGAAGCACGAGATGCAGATCTTCGTGCAGCCATGATGACGGCGGAATCTTCCGAGTCCGGCGGCGATGTTGAATCATTCTTCAATGCCGTCGACGCTCAGGAAGTGCCTCAGCCCCGCATGGACGCCTTTGCATAAGACCGTGAGACCTTCGGGTTGACGGTTCTGTTATCTGCCCTCCGGTTGCATGCCTCGTGTTTGCAGCCGGGGGCGCATGAATGGAGATGATGATGTTTTACATCGAGTTGGATCAGCGCAGCGATGCGTGGTTTTCGTGGCGCGAAAAGGGAATAACGGCAACTGAAGCTGTGGCGATTTCCGGACATTCACCCTATATGACGCCTTGGCGCGTATGGGCGGAAAAGACGGGTAGAGTCGCCCCGGCGGACTTGTCCAAAAATCCCAACGTCCAGTATGGCATCAGCCATGAGGACGAAGTTCGCAGCCTTTTCATGCAAAAGCATGTTGATGTCGTCATGCCGACGTGCGGAGAGTTCGAAGACAACCGAATTTTCCGTGCGTCGTTTGACGGCCTCAATTCATCCGGGGAACCTGTGGAAATCAAGTGTCCCTCGGATTCGACCTTGGAAGATGTGCTTGCACGCCGAGAAAAGTCTGATGCCTATCAGCTTTATCAGTGGCAGGTGCAGTGGCAGATCATGGTCGCCGGCGCAAAGCGCGGATGGCTGGTGTTCTATCTCGGCAACGACAAAATCATGGATTTTGAAGTGGCCAGGAATGACGCCATGATCTCGGAAATGCAGACGGCATGTCAGCAGTTCTGGGAGAAGAATATCCTGCGCGACAAAGCTCCGGACAAAATTCCAGAGCGCGACGTGTTCGTACCCAAGGGTGATGATCTCATCGCTTGGGGAAGGGCCGCCGCCGACTACCGAAGAATCAAAGAGGAGATTGATCGACTCACGGCTCTTTTGGAGGAACCCAAGCAGCGTCTTCTGACGTTGATGGGGGACTACAAGAATGCCGATTTCTACGGGGTCACCGTCTGTCAGTACACGCAGAAGGGAAGCATCGACTACAAACAGGTGCTTGCCAAACGCGGTTTGCTTCTGACGGAACAGGAATTGGACACCTGCCGACGCAAGTCGAATGAAGTTCAAAAAGTGAGTTTGAGCAAGAGTGAGTTTCCTCAGAATTTCATTCCTGAAAAGAATGAGGAAATTTGCGAAGCCATTCGCACGATCCAGACAGATCGCAACAATCTGTGCTGGTAGTTTTTGAGTGTTGTTTGAAGCGATGAGTCCATCGTCGCCGTTTCCTCCTCACCGCATGCGCCCCCTGCGCCGGTTCCACAAATTTCAGAGATGAAATGGAATCGAGGCGCATGACGCCTTGGTGAGGCCCCGAAGAAAGCAATTTCGGAGGGTGTAAAACAAAACCCGCTGTCTGGTAAACAGCGGGTCTTGGAAAAGGAGATAGCGATGAAACTCACAATCACCTCGCTAATCTCTACTGACATCATAGCACACGGCTTTTTGCTGGACATCCCCGAAAGGTGGATTCTGGTGGGGCTGGTACTAGTTGTCATTAGGGTGACAAGACGGTAAGCGCAGCCGCAAGGCATTTGTGAACCGTTCGGGGTCGTGTTGATAAAGCACGATCTCGCACTCTTTTTTCTACGGACAAGGTGGCTCTGCGTTAAATCGCAGGCTCCGAATCCACAATCGCCCGACAGGGGACCATTCCCCTACGGGTGAATTGTGTCCCCTGAAGGGTTTCTTTTAATCCTTAAGGAGGACATTATGTCGAACAACGTTAAAACGAGCACGAGTGAAGCCGCCGCCAACTGCGTAGCACTTCCCCAGGACTATCTGACTAAGAATTTGGTGATTTTTTACCTGTTCTTCCGACAGTGGACGGGTTCCGTCGCCATGACTCGCGCCGATTATTCGGACGGGATCAAGGACGGTACGCTACCGCCTGACGAAGTGACGGCAAATTACGGCCAGAAGAGAGTCATCGACCCGAAGCATCTGAGAATTTTCGAAACGCTCAAAAAGCGCGCCGAAACGGTTCTGAATGACAATGGGTTGCCGTTCTGCAAGGGCTATGCCATTCCAATCGACAAGGCCCAGGAAGTGGCGGATGCGATCAGAGTCATTGCCGAGGACTACAACGCCAAGCGCGATGAGTTCGTTCGGGACATGCCTCAGCGTTGTCAGGAATGGATCAATCAGAATCCGGCATTTGCCGCGAGAATGGTGGTCCCAAGTCCTGTCGTGATTGCAGAGCGCATCAATGCGGACTTCTCACTCTGTCAGTTCATGCCGGTGAACGCAACCATCGACAAAACTGGTTCTCTGAATCGAACTGTCGGCGGTTTGTTCGAAGAAGTGCTTCGCGACATTTCCAAGCGGTCAAAGTTGCTTCTCCATCGTTCGGTTGTTGGCAAGCAACCAGAGGATCTTTCTCAGAGAACCCTCTCGACCCTGAAGGTCATGCGTGAAAAGCTCACGAGTCTTCAGTTCCTCAACAGCGGCGTTCGTCCGTTGCTTGAGCTTCTGAATCGTCTTCTGGCGATCATGCCGACCAAGGGAAAATTCTCGACGCAGCAGTTCAACATCCTTTCGGGGGCGTTGGGTCTGATGTGCGATGAATCACTCCTCAATGAGGTCGCCACCGGTCGTTTGACGCTCGACCAATACATCAGCAATTCGTTTGGGACCACCATCATGCCGATGTCGAATCCTGATCCCGTACTGTTGAATGCAACGCCCGTTGCTTCGCAGCCCGAGACGGCTTCGATGTTTGTGATGACCCCGACTGCCGATGAAAAGACCGAAGTGACTGCACCGACGAATGTTGTTGCAGAAACTGAGGCAACCGCAAAGGTTGAGGAAGTGACCAAGGAAGCTGAAAAAGCCCCCGAAGCGACTGTTCTTGACCCGACCGGACTGGATGATGTGGATTCCGTGCTGGCTTCCTTCTTCGGATCGCCTTCCGAAGAAGCGAAGGTGTCCGAGTCCGAACATGAAGAATCGACTGAAGAGGTTTCGACCAATTCTGTTGAGGAAAACATGCTCGACGAAGATGTCCCGCCGGCCCCGCCCGTCATCCATCTCTCGGCTTTCTAACGAAAAGCTGTTCAACAACCTCCCGCGCTTGCGAGAACCTTCTCGCAACCGCGGGGTGTGTTCTCAATGGTGCGGGTTCCTTTTTGGAGTTCATAACCATGAGAATGCAATCTAACTTTCTTAAAAGCCTTCCCATTACCGCTGGCATTATCGGTAACAAGCTTGGCGTCGAAGTCTGCATAGGCAACTGTGCGAAGACCGACGGTCAAACCATCACGTTGCCTGCGACGCTCGATGAGCGCGACATCTCACGCAACGAACTATTGGGTTTCCTCATTCACGAGGCTGCTCATGTTCGCTTCACGAAGATGTTTAAGCACAGCGAGTTGTCCAACTTGCTTGCACAGTGTCCCATTGCGTTTTCGTTGCTCAACTGCATCGAGGACGCACGCATTGAGAAACTGATTTGCAAGGAGTATGCCGGTGCGAGATTCCTCCTCGATCAGGCTCATGAATCGGCATTGGTCGAAATGTGCTCACCCGAGTACAAGTGGAATGCGCCGACCGCACTGGGGATGTACCTTCTGCTCCGCTGTGAACAGTCGTACCACCCGGAGGTCACGCCGACCACGGACGCCGTGCGCAACAAGTTCGTCCAATTCTTTGGCGAAGACATTGCCAAGGCTGTCGATAAGGAGCTCGAATGTTTCCCGAAACTGACATCCACCCGCGACGTAATCAAGTGCGTCAACCGCATCATTGCTCTCTTGCAGTCCAAATTGGACGACATGAAGCAGGATGCACAACAGGGCGGACAGTCGGGTTCGGGGCAGGAGGACTCGGAAAACGACAAAGCCGGTGAACAGCAAGGTTCATCCGGCCAGTCCAATGCCTCTCAAAGCTCGGACGGCGGTTCTTCCCAACAGAACTCTGGCGACGGCAACAGTTGCGCAGGTTCTCAGGAAGGTTGTTCGGGTCAGGAGTCGAATGCAAATTTGTCTGCTGAATCCAATGATGGCGACGGCAATTCATCAAGCTCGGCTGAACAACAGCAGAGCGGGAAGAATGGCTCCGCCACTACCGATGACAAAGCTGGAGCAGGCAAGAAGAAGGGCACAAAAAAAATCGAGCGGTCTCTTACAAGCACTTTGAGCAATCGTTGCCGCATCGACGAGTCGTTCGATTTGTCGAAGGCGATCCAGAAAAAGCTCAATGAGCTCAAGAAAGATGACCCCGATGCTGCAGGTTGTGGCAGTTCAAGCCCGACAACTTATGGCAAGGTTGTGCCGCCGATGACTTACATCCCGTCGATGGAAAATCGACAAACCTTGAAAAAGGGCAATGAAAGACTTGCAAGGGCGAAGATGGACAGCGTGGTCGCTCGCAGAGCGCTCCTCGGCATCCTTCAAGCCAAGTCACGCGAAGGTGTCTACACGGCCAATTCCGGACGTCGCATCCAAGTCTCGCGTCTATCTCGTTTGACGACGGGATCGACGAAGATCTTTGAGCGTCGCGAGGAAGTGCCGGCCATTGACACGTCGGTCAGCCTGCTCCTCGATCTTTCGGGTTCGGTGGGTAAGGCAGACGACATGGCCATCCGTGCTGCACTGGCACTGATTTATGCCATGCAGTCGATTCCAAAGACGAAAGCGGCGCTCACGGTTTTTCCAGGGTGCATCGGCCAAAGGGGAGAAGCGTGCGTCACGATGATCCCCTTTGGAAGCAAGCCGGAAAAGTATGCACACGGCATCGGCTCACTGACGTCTGGGGGAAGTACGCCGTTGGCGGAAACCCTCGTACAGACGTGTGTCGAGCTCTCCAAGCGACATGAGCATCGAAAGATCATCATCGTCGTGACGGATGGGTGTATCAATGAAAACGCAAGAACCATGCTTGCAAAAGTGGCCAAAAGCGGCATGACGCTCGTCGGCATCGGTGTAGGCCAACACTTGGCTTCAAATTTCTTCAGTGAGGCCTTCCCGATCAGTGCTGTTATCAAGGATTTTTCTGAACTTCAGAATGCCTTGATGAACATCAGCAAGCAGGTTCTTCTGCACAACAACTGAGACTCCTTTTCGAGTCGCGGTCTTTTCTTTCTTTAACCCCGTGGGGAAACGGATCCCCATGGGGGTGAAGTTCCCCGCATCTTCAACTATGGAGTTTCAAATGTTGAACTATCGTTCTTTCGCTCAGGTCATTCTGGTTGGTGTGTTGGGTCACAACGCCCAGGTCCGTCAAACCAAGTCTGGTTCCGCCATGCTCACCTTCTCGGTTGCCACCAAGTCGTCTGTCAAGCAGGCGACCGGCGGCTATCAGACGGTGACGACTTGGCATGACTGCCTGATGTTCGGTCCCCGCTCGGAAAAGCTCGCATCCGCCCTTCTCAAGGGAACGGTCGTGAGCCTTCAGGGCAGCCTCAACTATCGCGAAGTGGAACTGAAGAACGGCTACAAGGGCAAGACCTGTTCGATCCTCGTCGAGGACGTGCAGATTCTTGCAGAGGGCAAGGCTCAGGCTCCGGCTAGAGCTCAGACCGCCAGAACTGCCGGTGCGCCCGCACAGGCTTCTGGAGCGCCGGATGAAGTGGTTTACGCCGCGTCTTCCGGCATGGTCTCCGAAGACGAGATCCCTTGTTAACTTCAAATCGACCGTAGGTCGATTGCCCTTTGGGGACGCATATCCCCGAAGGGGCATCACTGTGTCCCTTTTTTCGTTGATTCCCTTCAGGGGTTTGACATCCCTTGAAGGGTGCCACGCCTCTTGAAGGAATCGACTCAATTCTTTTCAAGAGAGTGAGAAAAATGTCACAGTACAAGATAGATGCTGAAGTGGTGTTGAAGGCGGCCTCCGGGCGTTGGGACGAAGTGTTGAGCAGTCTTGCTCCCGCACTCCGACCAGCACTCAAAGCCGCCCCAAACCACGTTGCCTGCCCGATCCACGGCGGAGAAAACGGCTTTAGATTCTTCAAGGACTATAGAGTGTCCGGCAGTTGCATCTGCAATACCTGCGGAGCATTTGACGGCATTCATATTCTGATGGCGGTCAACAGCTGGAACTTCTTCACTGCGCTGAAGGCGGTCAACGATTTTCTGCGGGTGCCGGAAGGCATCTCGCCGGAGTCTCAGATCGAAACAATCGACGGCAAGGTGACGTTCATCGGGATGAGCAAGCTCAAGAGCGGAAGTCCCTGTTTCAACGTCGTGCTGAATCTCCAAGACGGCACAGAGAAGAGACTTTGGGGCAAGGATCTGCAAAGAGCCTGCGCTGAATCCGAACTCGCCGTTGGAGATAACGCTCATCTTTCTTTACTCGGCACGCGTACGTTCACGTACAAAGGCCGGGAATGCCAGCAAAAGCTCTGGTCGGCAAGAAAGATGCCGTCGGATCGCGAGCTTGAGGAAAAGGCGCAGAAAGCCAACGATGAGGCAATTCGCAGAGCGAATGCCATCAACGACAAATGGATTTCTGCCAATCCTGTTCGCTCGTACGAGGCGTCTCAGAAGCCGCTTCTGACGTATCTGGCCAATCGCGGGATCACCCCTGCGAGAGGTTCCAGAATACTCAGAAACATGCGCTTTCTGCCCGCTGAGACCTATGTGGATGAGCACGGAAAGACTGTCGGGAAGTATCCCTGCATGGTCTGTGCGGTTCGTAACGTGGAGGGGAAACTCATCACGCTGCACCGCACCTACCTAACTCAGGATGGCGTGAAATTGGCGGGCTACGGTCCAGCCAAGAAGCTGATGGCTCTGCCCGAGGGTGAGACCATCAATGGGGCCTTCATCAGTTTTGGTGAAGTGAACAAGGAGGACGGCATTCTCTGCATTGCTGAAGGAGTCGAAACGGCTCTTTCGGTCGCAGTGGCTACCGGCTATCCGTGTGTCTCCTCCATCTCTGCGCATGGGATGACTGCTGTCGAACTGCCGGAAGCCGTCAAGGCTGTCTTTATCTTCGCGGATAGGGACAAGTCGCAGACGGGGCAGAACGCAGCAATCAAGCTTCGAGACCGTCTCCTCGAATCCGGGATTCCGTCAGTCATTTGTCTGCCGAGTCCCGACATGCTCGTGTTGAATGAAAAGGGGGTTGATTGGAACGACGTCATCAGACTTCGTGGACCGTCGGCCTTTCCTTTCTATCGCGAGCTCACGTGTGAATCTTTCTAACTGAATTTCTCAGGCAGAACGCTTCACTTTTTTTCATCAACCCCTACGGGAAGATCCAACTTCCCGTAGGGAAGATGGGTCTTCCTCGCGGGACAACTCCCAAAAAGGAAAACCAAAATGTCGTTCAATACGAATCATCATGACTACTCTAAGCTTCTCGCAAACCTTTCGGCACGTCTCGAACGTTGCTTGAAGGCCGAACCGGAAGTGGATCATCGTCATGAACTTGCGCTCATCAGTGCTGAAGCACAGATCATCAACCGCCATCTCCTCGATCAATTCATCGCGAGCCTCGACAACGAGGACTCCGAAGACTTGGCTGAGGCGAGCAATGCGGCGGGCAGACTGGCTCACATCGCGTACAACCATACGCTCAAAGCCTGAAGTCCGACTCTTGTCGAAACCGTCTTTCGTCGTCCCATGGACGACGGGAGACGTATCAAGGGAGATTGATGATGCAATGCACTGGTGCAGTAGCAATCAGAGAATCCGTTCGAGATTTTTCGAACGAACTTCTCAGGCTTGAAACCGATCCCTGCCGCATCGAACGCGTCAAAACGCTTGCAAACCAAATTCGCAATCTGATTTTGCACGCGTCCGTTAACAGGGAACCGCTCTTGGATGAGGCTCGATGTTGCGCAGAAATGCTCAACCGTTTGAGCCGACTCAAACGGAGGTGAGGAATGGCGATACGTTCATTTCTGCACCCCGGTCTGGAACGGTTTGCGAGAACCGGAGACACCTCAGGCATCGTGGCACAGCACGCGCCGAAGCTCAATCAACTGCTCGCGCAGTTGTCATTTAGCGGCGGTTCGTCTCTACACCTGAAACAGGTCCCTGGTTTTCACTCGGTCAAGCTGAAATTTCAAACCGATCTTTATGCGGTCAAGGTCAACGCAAGTTGGCGTCTGATTTTCCGGATTGAAAACGGTGAGATTTGTGATTTGGATTATGTCCAGTATCACTAACCCAATAGAGAGAAGCTGTTGATTTTGCAGCCGATCTTTGTTTCGAACGCAATTTCATGCGTTCGGCCCGCGCAAGCGGGATCCTTCTTGTCAACCCTATGGGGATGCCTTCCCTGTAGGGATTGGTATCCCCTTCCATTGGAGATAGCAATATGAAAGAAGAACTTTACCGTGAGTTCGAGCGCGTCTGTGCGCTCTTCTTCGAAGATCTGGACAGATTTGTCCAAGCTTCCGAAGCGGAAGTCAAACCGATGCTGTTCGACGATCTGCGTCGTCTGACGCCTCTGGCTCAAGACGAGTATGGCAAGCGCGATCCTGTTTTTCTCAAGCAGCTTCGCAACCGCCTGCCGCCCGTCGATGTGAGTCACGCCCTCTGGGATCGACTGATCTGGGATTGCCATTTCGCCGAGGCTCTGCTCGATCAACTTGACAGCCATCCGGTTGCCAAGAGGATTGTCGAAGAGTGCCGTCAGAAGGCCAGAACAGCTGTCGATGCCATCGACGCTGCGGGCTATGGCGCAATGGATGAATTGGATCAACCGTTCTTCCGAGTGCCTTGAAAACGAGACTACGATGCCGCTCAGACGAGCGGTAGTCGTCATTCCTATCCACCCTGACGGGGACATCAATCCCCGCACGGGCATGGTGTCCTCTTTTCTTTTTGGAGAACATCATGGTTCAAGTTGACTTTTGCAATCCTGCCAACAACGAGACGCCCTTAGCGGCGCTCTCATTTCTCGTACATGCTCATCTCGAAACCATTTCGGGCTGGGTTGAGGACTTTGAAATGGGCGCTGTGGCGGCTGCAAAGAAGTCTGAGGCATTCGATGTCGCACTCAATCACGATTGCGATTGGGAAACCTACGACGCGATGCAGGTAGATTGGAGCTTTGCAGAAACCATCCTCAAAGCTACGTCCGGTCTGAAGCTAGGTGATTCGCTCATCGAGCGTCGGCTTCGCGACGATCTCATCGCGCTCGCTGCTTTAGTGCGCGTGATGACGACGTTCTTCGAAGTCGTATCTGCCGACATTGCCGCCTACATTCACGACTGATTTTTTTGTTCAACCCGTTGGGGCCACATCCCCGACGGAGATGCGGCCCTCTTTTCCAGGAGTCGCATCATGGGTTACTACTCGGATGTTTCACTCGTCCTCAAGAAGGACGACTTTCCCAGACTTCAAGCCCTTTCTTCCGTATGCAAAAGCGACTACGTCGCCTATGCCGATGACGTCAAGACGTTCACGCGTCGGGACGGGAAGGACTGGGTTCAATTGATCTGGGACGCTGTCAAATGGTATCCGGAGTTCGATGAGGTCAAGGTCATCCAAGACTTCATTGCCGGCGTTCCGCATGAACTCATCGTGCGCGGCGAGGACGGCGATCTCGATCATGAGAACTCGACCAGTCTTCCTGACATGTTTTGGGCTTAACGACCAAAGCAAATTTTTCAACCCTTATGGGGACATCAATCCCCGTGCGGGCGAGATGTCTCCTCTCTCTTTGGGAGGTATCTCAAAATGTCTGAAGTCGTTGCTGAAAGCGTGCAAACGCAATCCGACGGAACGCTTTGGGCCATCACGGTGCAAACGGTCGACGAAGGTGATTTCGGTTTCGAAGTTGAGTCTCAGGTCAAAGATCCGGATTCGATTTCGTGGAGGTCGCTCGATGTCATCGGACCCTTCAAACGTCTCGTAGAGGCGATTGAGGAGGCCGAACGTCTGTACCGAGGGCACAAGTTGCTACTCGTTTAACTTATCACCCCTTGGGGAATGCTTCCCCGAAGGGGTGGTGTTCCCCTTTTTTTTCAAAGGAGAACATCATGTTCCAACTTCAAGAACTCGACCAGATCAAGGCCGCCGTCGACAAGCTCGATCATTGGGAAATCGTCATGCCGTCCGCAACGGACGATGACGAGCTCCAATTCGAGCTGACGCCAAGCGTTTCGTTCTACGACGCCAAGATCATCGTGTCCGTCACCAGCTTCAACGCCTTCGCCAAGGAGGTTGTCGCGCTGGCCGATGGATTCGACCCCGACTACGAGGCCAGCCTCTGGATCGGGCCGGATGGTCATGGTGCCAACGGTGCCCCGTATCACATCCGCGACATCCTGGATGACATGGATGCCGTCCAAAGTGCGTACAACGAACTGGCTGACGCCTTCCGTCCGTTTGTGACTGAGTTCTGATTCTTTTCTTTCTTGCAACCCTCTGGGGAACTTCTTCCCCAAGGGGCAGGCGTTCCCCTTTTTTATTCCTTAAAGGAGAACACAATGCTTGATAGTCAGTACATCCGTTACGATGCAACTCGCAACCGGAAAATTTCCGTTCAATATCAGGATTTCTTCGACGAAACTGCAATGCAGGATGTCGTGTACTTCGGCCTTCGAATCTACACGCGCAACGATTCTGTTGCAGAGATCTTTGGTGTTGAGACGGCAAAAGACGACGCTGTTGTGCGCGTAGCTCATCTCGAAGCCCTTCGCAGAGGGGATCACGTCTTCTTCATGGAGTTCGGTCGCCATTCCGGTGAGTGGTTTAGACTTCATCAGACGCGACCGACTCGGAGTTGGGATTCAGCGTGCTGTGGCATCTGCATCGTTCCCCGCGACAAGTGGCTCGATGCCATGCCCCGCAAGACGTATGCGAAGACATTTGTCTTCAAGACGCTTTGCAACGCGTTCAATGAGCGCGTGACGGGCATTCTCAATGGCTGGATCTATGAAGCTATCGTAACGTTTGAAGATGGCGATTCGTTCTCAATGGCAAACTTTCTCAGTCCCGAAGAAGCTCTTGAATGTGCGATGTCCGAGTATCCGGACATCAAGTATTCCGAGTGGGATTTCGAGTGCGAGCAAGTCTACCGGTTGGCAACGAAAGCAACTTCTCTAGCGGCTTAAGTGGCCAAAGGAGAGGTTGACACTGTCGCCATGTGATTCAGTTCGCAAGAACTGCCTGCTCAAAAGGCGCACACTTCTCGAAAGGGCGGTGATGCGCCTTTTGGCGTTTTTGGGGACCGTAGCGTTAAAGTCCTAGATCCCAATGATCGTTGTATAGCCCGACCCAACCTCTGCCCTTTTCGTGGTAAGGAACGGCCTTAAGTTTTGCCTTCTGTTCTTCAGATAAGAATTCACCAGTCAAAATGTCCATCGGCAAAATGTAGTCAGCCCACTGTTGCATGGCATTCATACGTAAATCAAGAAAATCATCACGTAGATAGGACCTGACAGTGGCATTGTTGCTAACTGCGTGCATGAGTGATGTCTCAGCGACTTCAAACATAACGTCGTTACGCACAGCCCAATTTCGAAAGTTTGTTCTCATGCCGTGAAGACAAGTGGGCGTTTTAGTCATTAACTTCCGTACATTTTCACTGTGGAGTTTGTTGCCGCAGTCTCGCTGAAAAATTAGGTCCTTTGTCGTTTTGTTGATTTTTCGAATCTCGTTGATTACCCAGAGTGCCTGCTTGGATAGTGGGATGACAAAGGGGTCGCCGACTTTGAATTTTTTCCTTTCTTTGGGCAAAGTAATGGTCTTGGCTTCTAAATCAATTTCTTTCCACGATAGCCCGCAACATTCATTCGCACGACAAACGAGCAATGCTGTCAACATGATCATTAGAGGTTGTAAAGACCTTGGAAACCACCAATGCCAAACAGCTGCGAGCTTAAGTAAATGACGAAGGTCATCATTGCTAGTATGACGGCGATGTTGAGTTTCATGAATTTTCCCATATGGCGGAAGATACATGTCGAGGTTGTATTTATAAGTTGCTGGATTATCGCCTGTGTAGTAGCCTTGTTGTTTAGCGTAACCAAAAATCAATTCTAAAACCAAACGCATTTTAAGGGCGGTTGGAGGGATTCTGAACCAAAGAGGTTTTAGACATCTAAGAATATCCGCTGTTTTAATTTCAGAAATTGGCATTTTTCCTAATACGGGCATTAGGTACGTATAAGGCATGTGCGTGTATTTGCGCTTCGAGTTGTCTCCGTGAAGTTGTTTTGCATTAAGAATGTCCGGTAATATTTTGTCGTAAAATTGTTTAAATGTTAACTGTTTTTGCTGAACATCTTTAATGGATTTTTTTTGTTTTTCTTTGGCGAACTTGGGGTCAATGCCTTTGGCCAACAGTAGACGACATTTTGCGACTTGCTCACGTGCTTGAGAGACGGTTAAATCTTCAAATTTTCCTAACGTAAGCTCTTTGCGACTGCCATTCAGTGCATACTTGAACGTGAAGTATTTGCTGGTTGCACTTCTGACTCTAAGGTAAAGATTGGGCTCTATCAGGTGTCTGCCTGCGGGCAGACTCTGCATTTGTTTTTTCGTAAGCATGGAACCTTGTCCGTGTTTTCGGTTGAAGAGTTCGAAGGCTCACAGAGGAGAAGATGGCCTCCACTTTGGCCTCCACGTGTTCCAATCATGACGCAAACATGACCCGAACAGATAAGGACCACAATAGAGGTAAAAAGCCTGTCTCACAACCAAAGGCGAACACCAACCGAACACGTAGGAGGGGTACAAAGTTCGAAGATGCTGTACTTTCCTAGAACCCCATGTCATTCTTCTTCCAGAAGCCGTCGCCAAACGTCGACAGTCGTGGCAATGGGAGGATCTTCAGTATTGCGGCATCCCTTTGATCCGTTATACAAGCAATACCGCTTCAGGGCTACAGACGGAGATGGTTCTCGCTCAGGCGCATCTTGATCTTCCCACTACCTTTGCGGTCGACGACAATTTAACCGTCTTCTCTCTAGTCAATGCAGGGTTTGGCTGGTCTCTGACTCAGCCGCTGGCTTTATTAGGTGCCCGTGACTTCATCGCCTCTTGCAAAATTCTTCAAGCTCCGCACCCGTGCCCGCCGCGCGAGCTGTTGCTAGCAAGAAAGAAAAGCACGCCGCTCAGCCTCATGGAAACGGTCGGATCGGCTTGCCATCAGTGCATAAAAGAAGATGTCCTCCCGCTTATTCGCTCCACAATGCCGTGGACTGCGGAAGAACTGTTTTTGAACGATCTCTGAACCAGATGAAAGAACAGAGGGCCTTCGTTTCCGAAGGCCCTCTGTTTTCAAAGGATCAGACCTCTATTAAAGGACAACCTGAGCAATGGCAAAACCGATTGCAACGCTCGAACAAGTCGTGATCAGACCGGGGATCAGATAACTGTGGTTGATGACGTACTTGCCGATGTGAGTCGTGCCCGTGGAGTCAAATGCACAGCCAGCAACGATCGTAGCATAAGTCGGGATGATATAGAGGCAGCCAGTAGCGGGCCAGGAGGCTACCAGAGCGATCGGGGAAAGACCGAGGGCAATGGCAAGCGGATACAGCAGTCGCGTCGTAGCAGCCTGAGAGAGCACCACCGAAGCGACGCACATCAGACCGACTGCAAAGGTCCAAGGATGATCCTGCACGAATGCCTGCGTCATGGCCTTGATGTCGGGCAAATAGGCCGTGATGAGCGTGTCCCCCATCCATGCGAGACCGAAGATGCAAATCACACCCGTCATACCAGCCTGGAACACCGAGCTCTTGGCCACTTCGTCAATATTGGGCTTGCAAAGGAGCGAGACGACGCCGGCAACCACAAGCATGATGATCTCGATGATATGCGTCATGGAGAGCGTCACAAGCTTGCCTTCGACCATGAAGGTCGGGCGCAGGGAGGGGATCGTACCGAAGAGCACGATCAGAACAGCACCGAGCACGAAGATCGCGACGGAAAGCTTGGCACCCTTCTTCGGCACAAAGGCAACCTTTTCACGAGACTCGCTCGCCTTGATGACGCCGGCAGCCAGACGACGCTGGTACACAGGATCCTTGTCGAGCTCAACGCCACGCTTGCAGACGGAAAGCGCGCCGAGGAAGCAGCCGATGAGCGTGGCGGGGACGCAGACCAGCATGATCTGACCCATGCCGACGCCGAGCGGGCTGAGAAGAGCAACCAGAGCAGCCATGGCGGCGGAAACCGGACTAGCCGTAATGGCCTGCTGAGAAGCCACGACGGAAATACTCATCGGCCTTTCAGGACGAACGCCTGTTTCGCGAGCCACTTCGGCGATCACAGGGAGAAGGGCAAAGGCAATGTTGCCCGTACCAGCCATGAACGTGAAGAGATAGCACACCATCGGCGCCAGGAACGTGATGTACTTCGGGTTCGAACGCAGGATCTTTTCCGCGACGGACACCAAGTAATCCATGCCACCTGCGACCTGAAGGACGCTGGCTGCGACGATCACAGCCGTGATGATGAGCATCACGTCAATCGGCGGAGCGGAGGGAGCAAGACCAAAAACAAAGACGAGGAAGGCAAGGCCGAGACCGCCGGCGATACCGAGGAAGATGCCGCCCAATCGAGCGCCAAGCGCCAATGCGGCCAGGACAACTAAAAGTTCCAACCAGAACATGAGGGGTCTCCTTAGTCGAACGATTCGGAGATGAGAAAAAGCCGGCTGAGGCGGGGGGCAAAGAGTCTCAGCCGGCCGGTAAGGCGGGGTAATGCCTATTAGGCTTGCTGGTGCTTCAGCAGCCCCTTCATTTCGCGTTCCTTCATGATGAAGCCCATGAAGGCGAGCATCGTCATGGCGCCGAGACGCGGTGTGATGCCAGTCGGGTCATACTGGGGCGCGACTTCAACCAGGTCGAAGCCGACGACGTTGCCCATCTTGGCGATGCCTTCGAGAACGTCGGTTTCGAAGACATAGTTGAGACCGCCGGGCGACGGAGAACCAACACCAGGGGCGGTGTTCATGTCATAGCCGTCAATGTCGATCGTGACGTAGTAGTTCTTGGCCTTCGGGATCATCTTGAGCACTTCCTGAGCACCCATTTCAAGAGCCTTGCGGGCCGGGATCACGACGGAGCCATAGTCATAGGCCGCCTGGAAGTCTTCTCGGGTATTGGAACCGAGGCCGCGCATGCCGATCTGGCACATCTTGGTGAAGTGCGGCATCTGGGAAACCATGCGCATAGGGCTACCGTTCGTATTGATGCGCATGCCGAAGTCGAGATGCGCGTCAAACTGAACAATGCAAAGGTCCTCGTACATGTCGAGAGCGCGGGCGATCGGGATGGTCACCGAGTGGTCGCCACCCATCATGACGGGCAGGGCGCCCTTCGAGATGATCTTGCGGATGGCTTCTTCAACGTTGTCGAACGTATTGCGGTATTCCATCGGGTCCATGTCAACGTCACCGCCGTCAACGATCTTGACCGGAGCAGCAAGATACTGTTCCAGACGTTCGGGATCCCAGAAGCCCGCGTCGCCGCGGCCATAGTGGCAGGAAACTTCACGAATGCGACGAGGACCGAACTTGGCGCCAGAAAGATAGGGGGCGCCCATGTCATACGGAATACCCATCACGCAAACGTCGGCGTCGTCCAGAGCGTCCAGATCTGTGCAAATCGGATACTTGGCAAAACTGGCGATGCCAGTGATCGGAAGATTGTGAATTTTTTCAGGCATAGCTTTCTCCTTTTCCGTGCGGCAAGAGAGGTGAACCGCTCGAAGTCAAGGAAATCTTATTTTTCGAAGGGAAAAGCTACAAAAACCAACAGTTTTCCTAACTATTACTATTAGCTATGCTAATGGTCGGAACTTTGTCAAGTCTCGGCGCAAAAGAACTCCTCCTTGGGATTGCATTCTATTAGGTCTCAGTATCAAATCATGCGATAGCGTTCGCATGCGTGCGCTTTGGTGCGGAGTTCTGGCATTTCCGCCTGTCAAGCCCTATTTCAAGACACATGGGGCAACGTAAGAGAACGATGCTTTCGACGAGTCGCAAGAGCGTCCGCGTCCTATCGTAGGACTGGAATCGCTAATGGTTGGGAGAAAACGCGATGTAGGTCTTGGTCCCGCTTTTGGTGAGGATCCCATCAACCTCGCGGATTGGAGAAGGGCGGACTGTTGTGACAGGAAGGGGGAGTCTTTTCGTTGGGGGGCCAATCTGGCAAGAGCCGGTTTTAGCTGTCTCGCCTCCAAAATCTCGGACTGGTTGGCTGTGTCCTTATGTCTTGAGGGGCGCGGCAAGGTGAGGTTGTGGGCGGAATCTTCGGACGTGATCGTCTTGGCGGCACCATGCTGACGAATTGTTTGGTCATGGGTAGGGTTGCTGGACTCGGAACCACCACGAACCCATATCCAAAATCCTAGAGGAGTGTCCCTGAAGCCCTAGGGAAGCTCTTCAAAACCCCCATCTTTGAGCGATGGGGGAAGTAGTTTTGTTTAAATTGAGGACTCCAGACCAGACGCTGAAAAGCGTCGAAAGTTCCCATGAACGTTAGGCGTTCGATTTTTCCGAATGCTGATGAAATAACTCGATATTGGCCTGCAAATTAGGCAAATTCCATCTTCAAGAGTCAGCTCGCCCCTATGGCGCTCGAGACGAAGCGCGAACCAGAGTCTCAGGGTTGATCAGCAAGGCAGCTTTGGCGGAGCACACCATTTGCGCAAGCGGTAGCAGTTGTATAGTGCAAACAACGTTTGCGCTCGACTGTGATTTTTCGCCAATCCGCGATAACGAACCTTGGCATAGCCATAAATCCTCTTCAGCCAGAGGAAGCTCCACTCAATCGAGCATCGCACCGATGCTTTCGCGTGTTCCAATTGCCTTTTTACGTTCACGCATTCGACGAGCGCTTGACCAAGTTCGCCTCCAAAGTTCTCACTGATTGACAATTCCTTCTTCCATGCACTCGGCTTGGCTGCGATGTACCAGGACACATCCTTGAAAGGAATCGCCTGAATTTCAGTGCGCTTGGCGCAACCGATGTAGCCGGAATCAAGGAAGACCATCTTCTCAAGGCCCTTCAGAAGGTCGCCCAGATGAGTAATGTCATGTTCGTTAGCCGGTGCGGCGACCGTGCCGTAGATGATCCCCGATTCATAACACGCGGCAATATGCTCCTTCATCCCGAAATGCCAGGTGTTGGCCTTCTTGCCTGAAGCCATCTCAAGATCTCGGGCGTGAGCCTTGTTCTTGGTTGACGACGGCGCTTCGATAAAAGTGCCGTCAGCGGCAACCATTTCAAGAGAACAAGCTCCGGCCTCTACGGCCAGATTTACCGTGCGCTCGAGGAGTTTTTGAGCCAACCCATATTGGTCAATGAAATGCCTGAAGCGCAGTATCGTCGAGCCTGAGATGAACAGACGTGTGCTGGACACGCGGCAGAAGCTGCGAGCCACCATGTCGCTCGTCAAATATGACTCCATCTCCGGATCAGACAGATTGAGAGAGAGACCTGAAGCAGGTGAACACGAACCATCGTTTCAAGACGTGTATACGGCCTTCCTTGTTGAACCGTCTCGCCAGCTTTGATGTGGTAGTGCGGCAGGCATAGTTGGATTAATTCGTTGATTACGTCATCAGTCAGCCGATCCATGGCATTCACCCGGCGATCAGCATGAGCCCGACGAACCTGTAGGAACTTTTCAGCATCAATGTCTGCAAAGCTCAGTTGACCATCGAATAACTCTTCCATAGCTACATCAAATTTGACGAGCTTGTACTATAGAAGTATACTGTTTCTAGGGCAAAAACAGCATTTTTTGAGGCTGTACGGAAAAACCGAACGGAACATTTTTGTTTCATTCGGCTTGGCAACAGAGGGTTTTGAAGAGCTTCCTTTATTCCCGCTTTCCCGAGCGTCTTGCCCGAGGCCGTGCGGGCAGGCTAAGATTCTCTGAACCAGACCGCCTTTTCCGCCATGCCGTCCCTTCGAATCCAGCTTTCAGCTCTCGCCGCCGCAGTGCTCGGCGCTGCGGCCGTGCAGGCCGCGCCCTCCCACGGCGGCGTTGCGGCCGTCTCGTCCGCATCGCAGACGGGCTCGGGCGAAGGCGACGTGAAGATCGGCATCATGGACACGATCAGCACGGCCGTCGACACGGCGAGCCTGAGGGAAGGCCTCGTGCTGCTCTCGAATCCGCTCGAGAAGGACTTCCGCATCTCATGGCGCGACATCGTCACGCCTGATGCGGCCCAGGAGGTGCTTCATCAGAAGCCCGATTTCCTGATGCTGCCCACCGAGCAGATCGATCTGATGGAGGAGCAGGGGGTTCAGACCTTCCGCATCGCGACCCGCAAGCCGTGGACGGCGACCGACGCCGCGCACGCGGTGGGCTCGCTCGTCGTCACCCGCGCCGACAGGACGGACATCAACACGCTCGAGGATCTGGCGGGCAGGCACATCGCTGCCGGCACGCCGACGAGCCTCACGGGCTGGCTTGCGCTGCAGGGCGAGATCGCCCGCGCGGGGCACGATCCGGAGAAGTTCTTCGGCAGGACCACGTTTCTTAGCTTCGCCTATCCCGGCGTTCTTTCCGCCGTGCTTCACGGCAGCGCCGACGCGGCCGTGCTGCCTACGTGCCTGCTCGAGCTTCTCGACTCGCGTGGACTCGTCAACGCCGCCGACCTCAAGGCCATCGGCGTGAAGAAGTCGGACGCCATCGTCTGCCGTCACTCGACGGCGCTCTATCCCGACATCAGCCTCGTGGCCTTCCCCTGGACGCCCGAGCCCCTCGTCAACCGCATGACGGTCTCGCTTCTCACGAACGGCGGGGACGCGAACTACGAGTGGTCGGCCATGGTGGGAACGTCGGACTTGCGCGAACTCTACAGGCTTCTTGAGATCGGGCCCTACCGCCACCTGCGCGACATGTCGCCCATGGCGGTCTACAAGCGCTGGCAGACCGAGATCCACGTCGGTCTTCTCGTCCTGCTTCTGCTCATCCTGAACGAATTCCGCCTGCGCGGACTCGTCGCGAAGCGCACGTCGGAGCTCTCCGACGCGCTCTCGGCGCTTGAGGCGTCGCAGGCCGAGGCCGCGGTCGTGCGCGACCAGCTCGGCGCGCTTGAACGCAAGAACATCGCCGCGCAGATGTCGGGCATGATCGCTCACGAGATCAAGTCGCCCGTGGGCGCGATCCGCAACTTCGCCGCCGTGGTGAAGATTCTTCTAAAGGACGCCATCGCGCAGAATTCCAATGCGAGGACGGCCGTCGAGGGGATCGACGCCGAGGCGCTCAAGATTGCGGGGATCGTCGACCGCGTGAGAGGCTACGTGAAGAACCGCACGGCCAACCACGTCCCGGCGGACCTCAAGCGTGCCGTCGACCGAGGCGTTCGCGCCTTCAAGCTCGGCAAGCTCGCCTCGGTGCCCGTCCTCGTGCAGATGCCCGACGAGCCCGCAACGGTGCTCGGCGACGGACTCGAGCTTGAGCTTCTCGTTCTCAACCTCGTGAAGAACGCGGCCGAGGCTGTGCACGAGCAGACGGACGAGCACGGACGCGCCACGGGCCGCGTCATCGTGACGCTCGCGGCGATCAGGACCGAGACTCCGCCCGAGGGGTGCGGCCGCAGGCAGTGGATGCTGACGGTGGCCGACAACGGGCGAAAGCTCACCGAAGCTGAGAAGGCGTGCCTCATGCACTCGCTCGAGAGCGTCAAGCCCGACGGGCTCGGACTCGGCCTCTCGATCGTGCGCGGCATTGCCGACAGCCACGGGGCGAAGATCGAGTTCGTGGCGAAGCCCGCGGGCGGCGTCGTGGTGAGCGTGCTCTTCGACGAGCTCGACGAGGAGGCGGCCGCGAGGGCCGCGGGCGCGATCGACGCGGGAAGGAACTGAACGAAAAGACCGGACAAAACAAAGGAGACGGACAACAATGGCCAAAGTCATACCGATCGTGCGAATCGTCGACGACGATGAAACCTTCTGCATGTCGCAGAAGATGTTTCTTCAGGCGATGGGATGGTTCGTGCTGATCTACAACAGCGCGAAGACCTTTCTTGAGGACGACGATCCCTCGCAGCCGGGCTGCCTCATTCTCGACATGCGCATGCCCGAGATGACGGGGCTTGAGCTGCAGACGGCGCTCGTCGCCCACGGCGCGCCGCTGCCGATCATCTTTCTCACGGGGCACGGCGACGTGAACATGGCCGTGCATGCGCTGCAGCACGGGGCCTTCGACTTCCTGCAGAAGCCCGTCGATCCCGAGAAGCTGAACGAGGCCGTCTCACGCGCGGTCGAGCATTCGATCGCGCTCCACGAGCAGACGAGGAGCGAGGAGATGATCCGCGCGCTCTACGACTCGCTCACCGCCCGCGAGCAGGACGTGGTGAAGCTCGCCGCCATGGACATGAGCAACAAGGACATCGGCGAGAAGCTCTTCATTTCGCTTCCCACGGTCAAGATGCACCGCAGCAGCGCCTTCACGAAGCTCGGCGTCAAGAGCGCCCTTGAGGCCTACTGGATGCTCGAGACGATCGGCGTCGTCGAAAAGGGCGCGGGCAGGAGCAGGGACTGAGGATCCGATCATGACGTTCGCCCGCAGCAAGAGCAAGGAAGGCCCCGACCGCCTGAGGCGCAGGCTGCTGGCGGCAGGCGCCGCAGCGGCGCTCTGCCCCGCGCACGCGCTTGCCGGCCACAGGGAGGACCTGCAGCAGGACTGGGACGTGATCGTGATCGGCACGGGCATGGCCGGCCTCACGGCCGCGGTCTCCGCCAGAGAGGCGGGTGCCGTGCGCGTGCTGCTTCTTGAAAAGGGGCCGCTCGTGGGCGGACATTCGATCTATTCGAGCGGTTCGGTTTCGGCCGTGGCGCCCTCGCGCTCGCACGATCCGAACGACACGCTCGGCAGGTTCGTCGAGGATGCGCTCGAGGTCGGCGGCGGCACGGGAGGCGCGGCGGGGGCCTTGCGCCCTG
>OGOQ01000856.1_pt1 | contig 26713 bp, 17 predicted proteins | sample 1552691 | NCBI WGS metagenome assembly OGOQ01 (sample SAMEA2580209, study PRJEB22360) | human gut metagenome | biome: human gut; feature: human-associated habitat; material: faeces | place: Denmark | collected 2008/2010
CCTGCGTCGAGGCGCCCATGCCGAAGGTCAGCATCGTCGTGGTGATGACCACGAGTTTCTGCGGCCCCGACACCTCCACGAAGCGTTCGAGGATAATATACCAGAACGAGATGTCCAGCAGCCCGAGCCCCACGACCACGAGCCCCATCACGGCGCCGCTGCGGAAGGCGACCTTCAGGCCGCGGTCGAGCGACTGGCGTGCGGCGTTGGCCGTACGCGCCGAGGCGTAGGTCGCCGTCTTCATGCCGAAATAGCCGGCAAGCCCCGAGAAGAAACCGCCCGTCAGGAAGGCGAAGGGCACCCAGGGGTTCTGTACCCCGGCGCCGTAGGCCAGGTAGGCGAAGAACAGCGCCAGGATGATGAATACGATCAGTACGACCTTGTACTGCTGGCGCAGGTAGGCCATGGCGCCCTTGCGCACGTGCTCGGCGATCTCGCGCATGCGCGGGGTACCTTCGTCCTCGCGCTTCATCCTGCGGTAAAATGCCCAGGCTACGGCCAGGGCAATGACAGCGGCGGCGGGGACGATCCAGAAAATCAATGGAATGTTCATTTCGATAGAATTAAGGTTTTTGGAGTTTGTCGAATCGGTTATTAGTACAAATATAATAATTTATCCCGAAAAGTGTACATTTCCGGACGGGCCGATATGCAACACAAAAAATCCCGGCAGCTCCGCACTCCCCGCCCTGCGGAAACGACAAACGGAAAGGAGCGAAGCCTTCGAAACACTTCGAATCTTCGCCCCTTCCCGTTTATGCGCCTGCGGCGTTCAGCGGATCACCGCACCGCTACGAGCCGAAGTTGTCGTAGAGGATATTCTCCGACGGCACTCCGAGGTCGTCCAGCATCTTGACCACCGACGCGATCATCATCGGGGGGCCGCACATGAGGTAGATGCAGTCCTCGGGCGCCTGGTGGTTCTTGAGGTAATTCTCATAGAGCACGTTATGCACGAAGCCCGGGGTGTATTTCACGCCCGCGGCATCCGCCTCGGGATCGGGACGGTCGAGCGCCAGGTTGAACTTGAAATTGGGGAACTCCTTTTCGATGGCATGGAACTCGTCCACATAGGGAGCCTCCTTCAGCGCACGGGCACCGTACCAGAACGACACGGGGCGCTTGGTCTTTTCGGTCTTGAACAGATGCATCAGGTGGCTGCGCATCGGGGCCATACCGGCACCGCCGCCGATGAAGATCAGCTCCTGCGTGTCGGGCAGGTTGTCCGGCAGGAAGAACTCGCCGTAGGGGCCCGAGATCGTCACCTTGTCGCCCGGCTTGCGGGAGAAGATGTACGACGAGCAGATACCCGGGTTCACCTTCATGAACCCGCCCGTAGCCTTGTCGAAAGGCGGCGTGGCGATACGGATGTTGAGCATGATGATATTGCCCTCGGCCGGGTGGTTGGCCATCGAGTAGGCACGGAACGTAGCCTCGGGGTTGGTCGTAACCAGATCCCACATCTTGAACTTGTCCCAGTCGGCACGGTAGGCCTCGTCGACGTCCATGTCCGAGAACTTGATGGCATCGTATTTCGGGATGTCGATCTGGATGTAGCCGCCGCTGCGGAACTTGAGGTTCTCGCCTTCGGGCAGCTTGACGACGAACTCCTTGAGGAAAGTCGAGATATTGCGGTTCGAGACCACGATGCACTCCCACTTCTTGACGCCCAGCACGGCCTCGGGAACACGGATTTTCATATTCTCCTTGACCTTCACCTGGCAGCCGAGACGCCAGTGGTCCTTGGCCAGCTTGCGCGAGATGAAGCCCGTCTCGGTGGGCAGAATGTCGCCGCCGCCTTCGAGCACCTGACATTTGCACATGCCGCACGAGCCGCCGCCGCCGCACGCCGAAGGCAGGAACACCTTGTTGTTGGCCAGCGTCGAAAGCAGCGTCGAACCGCTTTCGGTCGTGATGACCTTCTCACCGCCGTTGATGTCGATCACGACGTCGCCCGAGGAGGTCAGTTTCGCCTTCGCATAGAGAAGCAGTGCGACCAGCACGAGCGTTATGGCCAGAAAGGCCGCAATCGCTATTAAAATCGTTGTAGTCATTTATCGGAATCTCTTTTTTTAAAGGTTAGAACTGAATGCCCGAGAAAATCATAAAGGCGATACCCATCAGACCGGTGATGATGAAGGCGATGCCGGGGCCTTTCAGCGCCGCGGGGATGTGCGAATAGGTCGTCTTCTCGCGGATGGCGGCCATCATCACGATCGCCAGCCACCAGCCCAGTCCCGAGCCGAGTCCGTAGACGATCGTCTGCCAGAGCGACGTCAGTTCGCCGCCGTCGACCTTCTGCTGCATGAACAGCGAGCCGCCCATGATGGCGCAGTTCACGGCAATCAGCGGCAGGAAGATGCCCAACTGGCTGTAAAGCGTCGGCGAGAACTTCTCGACGATCATCTCCACCAGCTGCACGAACGCCGCGATGGTGGCGATGAAGACGATGAACGACAGGAAGTTCAGGTCCACGCCCTCGACGAGCGCATTGGCCTTCAGCACATATTCGTACAAGAGGTAGTTCAGCGGAACGGTCATCACCATCACGAACGTAACGGCGGCGCCGAGTCCCAGGGCCGTCTTCACGCTCTTCGACACGGCGATGTAGGAGCACATGCCGAAGAAGAAGGCGAAGACCATGTTGTCGATGAAGATCGACCGGATAAAGATATTCAATGATTCCATACGTTATCCTCCTATTTTTCCTGTAAGTCCTTGTTGCGCGAACGGTGCACCCAGATGATGCAGCCCACGATGATCAGCGCCATCGGCGGGAAGAGCATCAGTCCGCAGTTCGAATAGAAGCCGCCCTCGGCCATGTACCAGCTCTCGGGGATGATCCGGTAGCCCAGGAGGCTGCCCGAACCGAAAAGCTCGCGGAAGAAGGCCACGATGACCAGAATCAGACCGTAGCCCAGACCGTTGCCGATACCGTCGAGGAACGACGCCCAGGGCTTGTTGGCCAGCGCGAAGGCCTCGATGCGGCCCATGACGATACAGTTGGTGATGATCAGTCCGACGTAGACCGACAGCTGCTTCGAGACTTCGTAGACGAAAGCCTTGAGCACCTGGTCGACGAGAATCACCAGCGCGGCGATGACCACCAGCTGGACGATGATGCGGATGCGCGAGGGAACGCCGTTGCGCAGCAGCGACATCACCAGGTTCGAGAAGGCCGTGACGACCGTCACGGACAGGGCCATGACGATGGCGGGCTTGAGCTGTACGGTGACGGCCAGCGCCGAGCAGATACCGAGGATCTGCACGATGACCGGGTTGTTCGCCGAGAACGGACCGGTCAGGTATTTGAGGTTCTTTGCCGAAAACAAAGGCTCTTTTTCCATCTTACTCATTGTTTTCTACGTTTTCTTCGTTAGACACTTCGGCCGGAGCGGGAGCCGCAGCGTTGCGCTTGGCCTCCAGCAGGGGCAGGTAGTTCTCCAGGCTGTTGTAGAGCATCGCCGTCACGCCGTCCGAGGTCTTCGTTCCGCCCGAAATGGCATCCACCTCGTGCGCGGGGTCCTTGGCGCCGCCCTTGCGGAGCGTCACCGAAACGAACTTGTCGCCGTCGAAGATCGTCTTGCCGACGAAATTGGCCTGGTACTTGGGCGTCGCGATCTCGGCGCCGAGACCCGGGGTCTCGCCCTTGTGGGCCATGATGATGCCGGCGACGGTGTTCATGTCCTTCTCGAGAGCCACATAGCCCCAGACGGGTCCCCAGAGACCCATGCCGGTCACGGGAATGACCACCCGGCCGTCCCGGGCCTCGAAGATCGGGAACTTGCCCGCCTCGAAGGTTCCCGGCAGGTCGTTGAGCAGCGCGAAGACATCCTCGCCGTCGACGCGCCTGCCGTCCTTGTCGACGACATAGGCGTCGATGAACTCGTCGTAGGACCGGTCACCGGCCGACAGCGACGCGAGGATGGCGTGCTTCTTCTCGTTGAGTTCGTTCTCGTACTGGCGTTTCTGGAGCCCCAGCGCGGCCAGCGCGAGCAGCGTGGCCACGATGACGACCATCACCGTCGAGTACATAATAATATAGGCATTGCCGTTCTTGTCGCTGAACAGGCCCTTCTTCTCCGGCTTCAGCTCGGTGAATTCCGAGGCGGGAACTCCGCAGACGGGGCAGTTAGCGGGCGCGGCGTCTCCTTCGTGGATGTAGCCGCAGACGTTGCATTTGAATTTTTTCGTTGCCATAACAGTCTCCCCTATTTTGCGAGTTTGACACGTTTGCGGCGGCGCGAGATGTTGGCCTCGACCACGTAGTAGTCGACCAGCGGCGCCAGCGCATTCATAAAGAGGATCGAAAGCATCATGCCCTCGGGATAGGCCGGGTTGACCACGCGGATCAGCACGGCCAGCGCGCCGGTCATCAGGCCGACGATGTATTTGCCCGTGTTGGTCTGCGACGAAGTCACGGGATCGGTGGCCATGAAGACCGCACCGAAGGCGAAGCCGCCGACGATCAGGTGATACCAGGCGGGATAGGTCGTCACGCCGAGCGCCTGGAAGAGGTAACCCATCGCTAGTCCGCCGACGAACACCGACGCCATCGTGCGCCACGAGGCGATGCCCGTGAACAGGAGGATGGCGCCTCCGAGAAGGATGGCCAGCGTCGAAGTCTCGGCGAACGATCCGGGGATGAAGCCCAGGAAGGCATCCAGCGGCGAGTAGTTCATCGCGCCGGTCGTGCCGAGCTGTTCGAGGGCCGTAGCGCCGGTGATGCCGTCGACCTGCGCGCCCATCATCGTCCAGTCGGAGTACCACACCGTCTCACCCGACATCGAAGGGGTGTAGGCGAAGAAGGCGAAGGCGCGCGCCAGCAGCGCGGGGTTGAAGACGTTCATGCCCGTACCGCCGAAGACCTCCTTGCCGAAGACCACGGCGAAAGCCGTCGACAGCGCGACCATCCAGAGCGGCGTCGACACCGGGAAGATCATCGGGATCAGCAGACCCGTGACGAGGAAACCCTCGTTGACCTCGTGGCCGCGCGCCTGCGCGAACCCGAACTCGATGCCCAGACCCACGATATAGGAAACGCAGACCATCGGCAGCACGCGGACCAGTCCGTAGAAGAAGGCCGTGAAGCCTTCGAGTCCGACCTGGATGCCCGTGTTGTAGCAGCCGAACAGAAAAGCCGGCATCAGCGCCGCGACGACCATGATCATCGTACGTTTCATGTCGTTGCAGTCGCGGATGTGCGCGCCCTTCGAGGTCGTGGTGTTGGGTACGAAGAGGAACGTCTCGAACGCATCGAACGTCGACTCCAGAAAGCCCAGCTTGCCTCCCTTGGAGAAGGTGGGCTTGATATTGTCCATGAATTTACGAAGTCCCATCTTTAAGCCTCCCTGATCATTAAGTTAATACCGTCGCGGATGATCTGCTGAATCTCGATCTTCGAGGGATCGACGAACTCGCACAGCGCGAAGTCCTCTTCGGTGACCTCGTAGATGCCGAGGTTCTCCATCTTTTCGATGTCGCCCGCAAGGCACGCCTTCAGCAGGTACATCGGGTAAATGTCCATCGGCAGGTACTGCTCGTAAAGCCCCGTCACGACGAACGGACGCTCGCCGCCGTTCATGTTGGTGTCGAGATTGTAGGCCTTCTTCGGGCAGAGCCACGAAAAATAGGCACGCGACACGGAGAACTTCCCGAAACGGGGCATCGCCCAGCCCAGCAGTTCGTACTTGTCGCCCTCGGGGATGGCGGTCAGCTGATTGGCGTAGAAGCCCATGAAGCCGTCCGGCGCGGTCCGGGTGCCCGTGAGCACGTTGCCCGAGATGAAGCGGACGCTGTCGCCCTCCTTCTGTCGCTTCACGTTGCCCTTGACCAGGGAGTCGACCTTCGCGCCGCCCACCATGCGGACGTACTGCGGACGCTCGATCTCCGAACCGGCCACGGCGATGATCTTCGTCATGTCGACGCGGCCTTCGTTGAACAGGCGGCCGATGATGGCCAGATCCTGGATGTTGACCGTCCACACCACTTCGCCCTTGTTCACCGGGTCCACGTGGTGGATCTGCACGCCGACGTTGCCGACGGGGTGTTTGCCCGCAAAGGCGTGGAGTTCGGCGCCCTTGAGCGAGGGCATCTGCCCTTCGGCCTTGGCGCGCACCGAGAGATGCACCTTGCCCGGAGTGAGTTTGCGCATCACGTCGATACCCGTCTGGAGGTTCTTCTGCTCGGCTTTCAGCACGAAATTGTAATCCGGGGCCAGCGGCGCGGAGTCGAAGGCGGAGATGAAGACCGCTTTCGGCGTGTCGCTGGGGTCGGCGATGATGCCGTAAGGGCGCTGCACGATCATCGGCCAAAGGCCCGACCGGAGCAGCAGGGAGACGATCTGCTCGCGCGAAGCCGACCCGAGGTCGGTCTTCTCAAACTCCTCGTACTCCTGGGAGGCGTCGGGAGTCACCGTCACGGAGAGGACCTTGCGCTTCTCTCCGCGGTTGACGGCGGCCACCGTACCGCTGACGGGCGACGTGAAGAGCACGCGTTCGTTGTACTTGTTGAAGAACAACGGCGTGCCGGCTTTCACCCGATCGCCCTCCTTAACCAGCAGCTTGGGAGTCACGCCCTCGAAATCGAGGGGCGAGAGGGCATACTCCGAAGCCTGCGGCGCGTCCGCGAGCGACTCCTGGGGTTTGCCCACCAGATTGATGTCTAAACCCTTGCGTAGTGTAATGATTTTCGACATGGTTAATGATTTTGATTGTTATGTTTGGAATTCAAGTTCGGCTGTTAGTGAGCTAACAATTAATTCGCGTGCGAAAGTACGAAATTTTTCCCGAAATCCCCCATGCGCAAACCATTATTTCTTAAATTTAATTAAGATTTGGAGCGCCCGCTTTCGGGACAAAATAAAGGCCTTACGAATGCTTCCGATGCGAAAGGATTTCGAAAGAATCCGGAGCGAAAACAACCTCCGGAAAACATCCCCGCGTCCCGCCGGCCGGCAGCCGGAAGCGAAGGTTAAAAAATTGGCTCCAAATTCGCAATGCTCCCGCTAAAATTCCTACATTTGCAATCCGGATGCTCCCTTACGTCAACATACACACCCATCGCCCGACCGGTTCGGGGATCGAACTCCGCACGGCGGGCGTGCACCCGTGGGACGCCGCGACGCAGGACGCCGCAACGCTCGGCCAGCGTCTCGGCGGGGCGCAGGCCGTGGGCGAAACGGGACTGGATTTCGTGCGCGGCGCCGACCGTGCGGCCCAGCTGTCCGCACTGCGGACGCAGTTGCGGCTGGCCCGCGAGCGGGGACTACCCGTGGTGCTCCACTGCGTCAGGGCCTTCGAGCCGCTGATGCGCGAACTGGCGGCCTCGGAACCCCGGGCCGTGATTTTCCACGGCTTCATCGGCTCGCCCGAGCAGGCGCGGCAGGCCCTGGCGAAAGGTTACTGCCTCTCGTTCGGCGAACGCACGTTCGCATCGCCCAAGACCCTTGCGGCGCTGCGCGGGACGCCGCTTTCGCAGCTCTTTCTGGAGACCGACGACAGCCCCGTGCCCATCGCGGAAATTTACGCCCGGGCGGCGGAGGCGAAAGGGGTGCCGGAGGAGGTGTTGCAACGGGCAATTTTAGATAATTACAAACGAATATTCACAGGCGGCGAGTACGAAGGACCGGGCCGGACGAAGGGCGACAAATGACAATGACAAATGGAAACGCATACGCATAACTGGCTGGAAAGAACCGAATTGCTGCTCGGCAGCGAAAAACTGGAGCTGCTGCGCAACGCCCACGTGCTCGTGGTCGGGCTGGGCGGCGTGGGAGCCTATGCCGCGGAGATGATCGCCCGGGCGGGCGTGGGACGCATGACCGTCGCCGACGCCGACACGGTGAACGCGACCAACATCAACCGCCAGCTGGTGGCCCTCCATTCGACCGTCGGCCGCCCGAAGGCCGAGGTGCTGGCCGAACGCCTGCGCGACATCAACCCCGGAATCGGACTCACGGTGGTCGACAAATATATCAAGGACGAGGAGACCTATATCTTATTGGACGCCGCGCGCTACGACTACGTGGTGGACGCCATCGACACCCTCTCGCCGAAACTGGCGCTGATCGCCGCCTCGCTGGAGCGCGGGCTGCCGCTCGTCAGCTCGATGGGCGCCGGAGCCAAAACCGACCCCACCAAACTCGAAATCGCCGACATCTCGAAAACCCACCACTGCCCGCTGGCCCACATGCTGCGCAAGCGGCTCCACAAGATCGGCATCCGCCGGGGGTTCCGGGCCGTATTCTCTCCCGAGCCGATGCGCGAAGGAGCCATGATCCTCTGCGAGGAGCAGAACAAGAAGTCGAACGTCGGGACGATCTCCTACATCCCCGCGCTGTTCGGAATCGGATGCGCTTCCGTGGTGATCAGGGATTTAATCGGCGAACTGGAGGGCTGAAAGCCCTCTTCAAAGGGCGGCGGACCGAATCCGCATCCGGGAACCGAGTCCGCGCCGCCGAACGCAATTTACAAAAACACAAAGGATATGCAACCGAACATCGTATTTCTGGACGAATACTCGCTCGGCGACGCCGACCTCGGGTCCATCCGCGCGCTGGGCAACTACACGGGTTATCGGACCACGGTCCGCGAAGAGGTCGCCGACCGCTGCCGCGAAGCCGACGTGGTGATCACCAACAAGGTGGTTTTCCGCCGCGAAACCCTCCGGCAGCTCCCCCGCCTGCGGCTGATCTGCGTGGCGGCGACCGGCATGAACCACATCGACCTCGAGGCCGCGGCCGAACTGGGCATTGCAGTGAAAAACGCCGTGGGCTACTCGACCCACGCCGTGACGGAGACCACCATCGGCGCGGCCATCGGCCTGCTGCGACAGACGGTCTATTACGACCGCTACGTCAAGACCGCATATGCAGGATCGCCCCTGCAATACCACTTCGGGCGCACCACACACCAGCTTTACGGCTCGAAATGGGGCATCGTCGGGCTGGGCAACATCGGCCGCAGCGTCGCCCGCGTCGCCGAGGCGCTGGGATGCCGCATCGCCTATACCTCGACCTCGGGCGTCGTGCGCGAGGAACCCTATCCCGAAAAGCCGCTCGACGAACTGCTCCGATGGGCCGACGTGGTGTCGGTCCACGCCCCGCTGAACGACCGCACGCGCAATCTGATCGGCGCGCGCGAACTGGCGCTGATGAAGCCTTCGGCCATCCTGATCAACGTGGCGCGCGGCGGCATCGTGGACGAAGCGGCGCTGGCCGCGGCCCTCGACGCCGGACGGCTCGCCGGGGCGGGGCTCGATGTTTTCACGCACGAACCGCTCGAAGCGGGCAATCCCCTGCTCTCGGTCCGTGAACCGGACCGCCTGCTGCTCTCGCCCCACAACGCCTGGTCGCCCGTCGAGGCGATCGAAATACTCGTGGAGTGCATCGCACGGAATATCCGGGATTTCTATACTCCTCAAAACCAATAGCCGATGTCCCAGCCCGAACCCAACCTCACGGTCGTAATCCCGGTCCACAATGCAGCGCCCCACCTCGGCGCATGCGTGGAGAGCCTGCTGGCCCAGAGCTACACCGATTTCGAACTCATCCTGGTCGAAAACGGCTCGTCGGACGATTCGCGGGAACGCTGCGCCCGCTACGCCGCGGAACACCCCGGGCGCATCCGCACCCTGACGCTCGACGAAGCGTCGGTCTCGGCGGCCCGCAATGCGGGCATCGACAACGCCCGCGGACGTTTCATCACCTTCATGGACGCCGACGACTGGGCCGAAAAGGAGTTTCTGGCCGAATTTTTCCGCGATCCCGCCCCGGGTCCGGGAACGATCGTCATGCAAGGCATACTGCTCGACTTTTCGGAGGCCGAGCCGCCGGGGCCGAACGAGGCGTTTTTCAGCTACGACGACGGGGCGCTCGCCATCGGCGACGATCCTTCGGCAGCCGTGGGACAGCGGTTTCTGCAGGACGGATGCAGCGTCTGCAAACTCTACCACACGGAGACGCTCCGCCGCCTCGGAATCCGCTTCATCGAACACCTCTGCTCCCGCGAAGACCACCTTTTCTTCTTCACCTGCATCAGCCGGATGCAGTCGGTCGTCTGGCGCAGCGGCGTCTACATGCACTACATGCGCCGCGGACGGAACACGCTCAGCACACGCCCCATGCCGGCCTGCGAACTCGTCGAGGCCGCCGAACGGCTCGACCGCTTCATCCCGCAGCTGGCCGAACGCTTCGGCATCACGGACAAGACATACCTCTTCGCCCTGCGGCAAAACCTGGTCCGCGACACGCTGCTACGGGCCGCAAACAACATCCGTTTCGGCGACCGCCGGAGCGTCCTCGGAGCCATTGCCGCCCGCCCGGAGCTGTTCGGCGCAGAGACCTACGCGCCCCGCTGGCATCCGCTGCTGAAACGCCCGCTGCTCGACCGCATTCTGAAGGGAAGGGAGTGTCGCACGCTCCTCTATCTCCGAATCGCGCTGCGCAGGTCGTCGCTGCGCCTGCGCGGACGTTTTAACGCCTGAATCATGGACCGCAAACAACCTGTTTTCGACTTTCTCGACGCCCGCGGCATCCGCTACGAATGGTATGAACACCCCGAGGCCCCGACCATCGAAATCGCCCGCCAGTGGTGGCGCGACGACGGTTCGAAACACTGCAAGAACCTCTTCTTCCGCAACCACAAGGGCGACCGCCACTACCTCGTGTGTTTCGATTCGGAGCGGTCGCTGGCCATCCGCGACCTCGAAGCCCGCCTGCGCCAGGGCAAACTGACGTTCGCCTCGCCCGAGCGCATGGAACGCTGGCTGGGACTGCGCCCCGGCTCGGTCTCGCCCTTCGGGCTGATCAACGACCCGGAGAACCACGTCCACCTGTTCCTCGACGTCAACCTGCGCGACTGCCCCGCCTACTCGTTCCACCCCAACGACAACCGCGCGACGGTGGTCATCCCGCAGGAGGAGTTTCTGAAATACCTCGCCGCCGTCGGCAACTCCTACGAATTCATCGAACTCTACTGAAACTAAAAACCCCGGCCTTCCGGCCGGGGTTTTTCGCAATGCAGGGAGCGGTTATTTCATCTCCACCAGCGCTTTGCCCGTCATTTCGGCAGGCTGCTCCAGCCCCATCAGCTTCAGCACCGTGGGAGCCACGTCGGCCAGAATACCGCTGCGGACGGACTTCACGCGGTCCGACACCACCACGATGGGAACCGGATTGAGCGAGTGCGCCGTGTTGGGCGTACCGTCGGCATTGACGGCGTTGTCGGCGTTGCCGTGGTCGGCGATCATCACCACCTCGTAGCCGTTGGCCCTGGCGGCCTCCACGACCTCGGAGACACACTTGTCGACAGCCTTCACGGCCTTCACGATCGCCTCATAGACGCCCGTGTGGCCCACCATGTCGCCGTTGGCGAAGTTCAGGCAGATGAAGTCGAATTTCTTTTCACCCAGCGCAGCGACCAGTTTTTCAGCCACTTCCGGGGCCGACATTTCGGGCTGGAGGTCATAGGTCGCCACCTTGGGCGAGGCGACGAGGATACGCTCCTCGCCGTCGAATTTCTCCTCGCGGCCGCCGTTCAGGAAGAACGTCACGTGGGCGTATTTCTCGGTCTCGGCGATACGCAGCTGTTTGAGGCCCTGCTTCGAAACCCACTCGCCGATGGTGTCGGGCACATTCTCCTTGTCGAAAAGGATGTGCAGGCCCGTGAACTTGGCGTCGTAGGGGGTCATGCAGCAGTAGTAGAGCGGCATGGTGTGCATTCCCTCGGCGGGCATATCCTCCTGCGTCAGCACGATGGTAAGCTCCTTGGCGCGGTCGTTGCGGTAGTTGAAGAAGATCACCAGGTCGTTCGGACGGATCATGCCGACGGGCTGTCCGGCAGCGTCGACGCGCACGACGGGCTTGATGAACTCGTCCGTAACGCCCTCGTCGTAGGATTTTTGCACGGCCTCGACCATGTCTGACGCCTTCTCGCCGACGCCGTCGACCAGCGCGTCGTAAGCGATTTTCACCCGCTCCCAGCGTTTGTCGCGGTCCATGGCGTAATAACGGCCGATGACCGTGGCCACCTTGCCCGTCGATGCGGCCATGTGCTTTTCGAGGTCGGCGACGAAGCCCTTGCCGCTGCGCGGGTCGGTGTCGCGGCCGTCCATGAAGCAGTGCACGAACGTATTTTCGATCTTATATTCGGCGGCGATGTCGCAGAGTTTGAAAAGATGCTCCAGCGACGAGTGCACGCCGCCGTCCGACACGAGGCCCATGAAATGCACGTTCACGCCGTTTTTCTTGGCGTATTCGAACGCGGCTTTCACCTCCGGGTTCTGCATGATCGAGTTGTCGCGGCAGGCGCGGTTGATCTTCACGAGGTCCTGATAAACGACGCGGCCGGCGCCGATATTGAGGTGTCCCACCTCCGAGTTGCCCATCTGTCCGTCGGGCAGGCCGACGTTCTCGCCGTCGGTGCGCAGTTCGGCATGGGGGTATTTTTCGGTCATGGCCGAAATGTATTCGGGATGCACGGTCGAAATGACGTCCGCCTTATCGTGACGGCCGTTTCCCCAGCCGTCGAGGATCATAAGTAATACCTTGTTATTCATATCTTACTCTGTTTTAATTACTACCGTTTTATTGCCTCCGGAGGCTGCATTCGTCGCCTGTGGCGCCGTTTACAAGTCTGACCCCATCCCAAACCCTTCCCTCGGGAAGGGCTTATCGCATCGCGACCGGAATGCGGACGGAAACCACACAATTATTTCACCTGCGCCTCGATCAGCTCCACGGCCTTGTCGATGGCGGCCTGCAAACCGTCGGGATTCTTGCCGCCGGCCGTCGCGAAGAAGGCCTGTCCTCCTCCGCCGCCCTGCATCAGCTTCGCGGCCTCGCGCACGACGGCTCCGGCATTCACGCCGCAGGCCGTGATCTCGTCGCCCAGCATCACCGTCAGCGTCGGTTTCCCGTCCCAGACGGAACCCACGACGAAGACCAGCCTGGGCGAACGCTGGCGCAGGTTGTAGGCCAGGTCCTTCACGAAGTCGGGACGGCGGTCGGTCTGCGTGGCGAAAAGCTGCATGCCGTGACGCTCGGGCGTCGATGCGGCGATCTTGTCGGCCCACTGGGCCACCTGCTCGCGGCGCATCGACTCGACCTCCTTCGAGAGGGTCTCGTTGCTTTCGAGCATCTTCTTCACGGCCTGCACGACCTGCGGGTTATTGAGGTATTCGGCGATGTTGCGCATCGTGTCCTCGGCGGCATAGAGCACCTTCTCGGCCTGCTCGCCCGTGACGGCCTCGATACGGCGCACACCGGCCGAAATGGCGCTCTCCGAGAGAATCTTGAAGAAGCCGATATTGCCCGTGGCGCCGGTGTGCGTACCGCCGCACAGTTCGACCGACGACCCGAAGCGGACCATGCGGACCTTGTCGCCGTATTTCTCGCCGAAGAGCATCATCGCACCGCACTTCTCGGCCTCCTCCTTCGTAGCCTCGCGGTTCTCCACGAGCGGATAGTTGGCGCGGATGGCCCGGTTGACGAGTTGCTCCACCTTGCGCAGCTCCTCGGGCGTCACCTTCTGGAAATGCGAGAAGTCGAAACGCAGGATTTCGGGCGTCACCAGCGAACCCTTCTGCTCGACATGCGCGCCGAGCACCTTGCGCAGCGCCTCGTGCATAAGGTGCGTGGCGGTGTGGTTGTTGGCTGCGGCCTGCCGCTTTTCGGGGTCCACCCGGGCCGTAAATTCAGCCGCGGGGTTCTCCGGGAGCTGGTTCACGATATGGATGATCAGGCCGTTCTCCTTCTCGGTGGCCACGACCGGAATACGCTCGTTGGCGCTCTCGATCATACCGATGTCGCCGACCTGGCCGCCCGAGTTGCCGTAGAACGGCGTGCGGTCGAAAACCAGCTGGTACGACGTCTTGCCCTTCGACGTGACGCGGCGGTAGCGTGCGATGCGGACCTTCTCGGTCAGCGTGTCGTAGCCCGTGAAGATGCTCTCGCGGATGGGGAACAGCTCCACCCAGTCGTCGGTGTCGACGGCGGCGGCGTTGCGCGAACGCTCCTTCTGGGCCTGCAACTCCTTCTCGAAGGCGGCGAGGTCCACGCCGACGCCCTGTTCGCGGGCGATCAGCTCCGTGAGGTCGATCGGGAAACCGAACGTATCGTAGAGTTCGAAGGCGTCCTTGCCCGAAATAAGCTCCTTGCCTTCGCCTTTGGTTCTGGAGATCACGCCGTCCAGCAGGTTGATGCCCGTGGCGAGCGTGCGCAGGAACGAGGACTCCTCCTCCTCGATCACTTTTTCGATCAGTCCCTGCTGGGCCTTCAGTTCGGGGAACTGGCCGCCCATCTGCCCGACCAGTCCGGGAACCAGGCGGCAGAGCGTCGGCTCGGTAAAGCCGAGGTAGGTGTAGCCGTAGCGCACGGCGCGGCGCAGGATGCGGCGGATGACATAGCCCGCCTTGACGTTCGACGGCAGCTGGCCGTCGGCGATCGAGAAGGCGATGGCGCGCAGGTGGTCGGCGATCACGCGCATGGCCACGTCGGCCTTCCGGTCCTCGCCGTATTTCTTGCCCGACATCTCCGCGATGCGGCCGATCGTGGGCTGGAAAACGTCGGTGTCGTAGTTCGACTTCTTGCCCTGGAGGATCATGCAGAGGCGCTCGAAGCCCATGCCCGTGTCGACGTTGCGCGCGGGAAGTTCCTCCAGCGAGCCGTTTGCCTTGCGGTTGAACTGCATGAAGACGAGGTTCCAGATCTCGATCACCTGCGGATGGCTCGCGTTGACCATCTCGCGGCCCGGTTTGGCGGCGATCTCCGCCTCGTCGCGCAGGTCGAAGTGGATTTCCGAGCAGGGTCCGCAGGGTCCCGTCTCGCCCATCTCCCAGAAATTATCGTGCTTGTTGCCGCGGATGATATGGTCCGCGGGCAGGTACCGGAGCCAGTAGTCGTAAGCCTCCTGGTCGAACGGCACGCCGTCCTCCTCCGAACCTTCGAACACCGTGGCGTACATCCGCTCGGCGGGCAGTCCGTAGACGCCGTGGAGCAGTTCCCAGGCCCACTCGATCGCCTCCTTCTTGAAGTAATCGCCGTAGGACCAGTTGCCCAGCATCTCGAACATCGTATGGTGGTAGGTGTCGTGGCCGACCTCCTCCAGGTCGTTGTGCTTGCCCGAAACGCGCAGACATTTCTGCGTATCGGCCGCACGCGGATACTTGCGGGGGGCGTTGCCCAGGAAGATGTCCTTGAACTGGTTCATGCCCGCGTTGGTGAACATCAGCGTGGGGTCGCCCTTGACGACCATCGGGGCCGAAGGCACGATAGCATGCCCTTTCGACTCGAAGAAGTCGAGAAAGGCCTGACGAATTTTATTTGACTCCATGATATATTGATTTATCCTATTTTCACGTTCTTGATTTCGGGTTGCAAAATTACACATTTTAAACTAAATTTGCATCCTATTAAAGGAGATTTTTCCGCGATGGGCGAAAAAGGACACAGATTCGGAACCGAAACGCTTCGGACAGGCGCAGAGGAGCTGACACACGAGGCGCAGGTTCTCACGCACGGCGTGATGACGGCCCCGTTCCGGCTCCGCACCTACCGCTTGATCCGCAAGATCCTGATCGGATTCATCCTCGTGTCGATCGCCAACGTCCTCTTCTCCTACTTCTTCTACACGCCCAAGATGTACCGCATCCTGCGCGACAACCGCGAGACGGTGATCAAATACCGCATTCTTCAGGACCGCATCCGCACCGCCCAGCAGCGCGTCGACGAAATACGCCACCGCGACAACTACGTCTACCGCTCGCTCTTCTCGACCGACACGCTCTCGATCCCGGGCGTGTGGCAACCCTACCCCGATTCGAAATACGCCCCGCTCGCCGCCGACGACTACGCCCCGCTGATGGTCGGGACATGGCGGCAGCTGGACGCGCTGGCCCGGACGATCTACCTCGAATCGGTGTCGTTCGACGAATTGCAGCAGTTCTCAAAGAACAAGGAGCAGCTCTCGGCAGCCGTCCCGGCCATCTGGCCCATCGACCGCTCGGCGCTGCACAACAACCACATCGGCGCCTTCAGCGCGCGCCGCATGCACCCCGTGCTGGGCTACATCCGCCCCCACACGGGCATCGACTTCGGCTGCGACCGCGGCACTCCGGTCTACGCCACGGGCGACGCCGTGGTCGAAACAGCCTCGGCCAGCGGCTTCAACGGCGGCTACGGCAAGCAGGTGCTGCTCAACCACGAATTCGGTTACAAGACGCGCTACGCCCACCTGAACGAGGTGCTCGTGAAACCCGGCGAGCGCGTCACGCGCGGCCAGATCATCGCCCGGACGGGCAACACGGGGCGTTCGACGGGCCCCCACCTCCACTACGAGGTGATCCACAAGGGCGTGCCCGTCAACCCGATCAACTATTTCAACCGCAACATGACCCCCGAGGAGTACGAACGCCTGATGGAGAACATGCGCGAGACCAACTTCGAAAAGCTCTGACATGGCAGGTAAAAAGGATTTAGAGCGTCTGCGCAGGCGCAGGCGGCGCAAGCAGCGGATCATCCGCGCCACGGTCCACCTTTTCGTGTGGCTGGGGATGGCGGTGCTCTACTACGTGGGCTTCTCGGTCTTCTTCGACACGCCGTTCGAATACCAGATGAAGCACTCGACCGACCGCCTGCGCCGCGAATACGAGGCGCTGTCCGCCCGGTACGACTCGCTCTCGACCGTTCTGGGAAACCTTTCGGAACGCGACCGCAACGTTTTCCGCATCCTCTTCGAGTCGGAGCCGTACGATTTCGACTCGGAGCACGAACAGCGGCAGAGTTCGACCTACGAAAAGATCGTGGGCCGCTCGACGCGCCAGCTCAAACGCGAACTGCGCGAGAGGGTGAACGAGATGGAACGACAGCTCGAAACGCTCAACGCCTCGTACCTCGAACTGCAGGCGCGCATCGACACGGCGGGCCGCAGGTGCGACAACATCCCCTCGATCCAGCCCGTGATCAACAAGCAGCTGACGCTGCTCACAGCCTCCTACGGCATGCGCATCCACCCCTTCTACAAGACGCTGCAATCGCATCAGGGCGTGGATTACACCATCCCCGAGGGTTCGCGCGTCTTCGCCACGGCCGACGGCGTGGTGCGCGACGCGGCGCAGCGCAACTCGACGCAGGGCCAGACCGTGGTGATCGACCACGGCAACGGCTACGAAACCTCGTACAGCCACCTCTCGAAGATCAACGTCCGCAAGGGCCAGACCGTGCGGCGGGGCGACATCATCGCCCTCTCGGGCGACACGGGCCTTTCGCTGGCCCCCCACCTCCACTACGAAGTGCGGCTCGACGGCATGCGCGTCGACCCGATCCACTATTTCTTCATGGAGCTGACCCCCACCGAGTACCAACGCCTGATGCGCATCGCCCAGACCGGCATGCAGTCGTTCGACTGACCCGGCCAAGAGCCGGGATTCAGGCGGCAACGAGCCTTTGGAACGAGTCATAGCCGATACACGCCTTCGACCGAATAGCAAACCGAAAAATGGAAAATTCTGAAATCCGCCTTCTTCTGCTCGATTTCGACGGCACGCTGGCCGACACCCGGCGGGCCAACACGCTCTCCTACGTCGCGGCCCTCGGCGAGGCGGGCTACACGCTCACCGAGGAGGAGTACGCCGCCAATTACTTCGGAAGTCGAACGACCGAGTTCCCCACACGTTTCGGAACCCCCGCCCCCGCCGAACGCGAGCGGCTGCGGCTTCGCAAGATCGCCCTCTACCCCACGTTTTTCGACACCGTGCGGCTCAACGAACCCCTGTGGACGTTCTGCCGGCAGTTCCGCGCCGGCAGCGGCCGCGTGTGGGTGGTCTCGACGGGCAGCCGGGCCAACATCGACAACGTGATGCGCCACCTGGGAATCGGCGGCCCCGCGGCAGAGGGCGGGGTCTCCGAAACGGGCTTCCATTCCGGCGTAACGGACCCCGCAGCGCCGCTGGGCCGTGTCGACGGCATTCTCTCGGGCGCCGACGTGGAGCGTCCGAAACCCGCTCCGGACTGTTTTCTGGAGGCCATGCGCCGCGAAGGCTGCACGCCGCGCGAGACGCTGATCTTCGAGGATTCCGCAATCGGCATCGAGGCGGCACGCCGCAGCGGAGCGTCCTATTTCGTGGTGAAATTGTAGACTTAAATCTTGGAGACAATCCGATCCCGACTCGATGCCGGGGCCGTTAAGCGACGGACCGGCTAAAAGCGCAAGCGGAGGGGACGGGGCGCGTGCGCCCCCGCGAATAGTCGCCCGGAGCCAGCGTTAGCCGGTTCGTCGCAGGCAAAGGCATCCGTCGGGGAGTTTTTGGTACTTTTTGCGGAAAAAAGTACATGAAATCCCGCGGCCGCAGGCCGCAAAAACTACCTCTTGCAAATCACGTTGAAATCGCAGAACTTGCAGGTGTCGGCGTCCTCGCACTGGCGGAAGGGCACCGAGGGATCGTAGAGTTCCGCCAGCGTTTGGCGCACCAACTCCTCGAACCGTTCGGCATAAAGCGTGTAACGTCCGCCGCGGACGCCCGTTTCCCGGTCGTCGAGCGTCGGCAGGTAGTCGGGACGGTTCATCGCCCGCACGTAGTAGAGCGCGGGTTCGGCGTCGACGCCCCGCGTACGGTAGAGCATCATGGCGTAGAGCAAGGTCTGGAGGATGTTCGAAAGCCGCTGTTTGCCTTCGCCGCGGAAAAGGCTCTCCACCCCGGCGAACTCCAGGTGCGGCGCCCCGGTCTTGTAATCGACCACACGCAGCGTTCCGTCGTCCAGCGCGTCGATGCGGTCGGCGATGCCCGCGAACTTCATGCAAAGGGGGCGACCCGCCGCCGTGAAATCGAATCCGTATGCCACTTCCTGCTCCAGCCCCGTGACCGTGAAGCCGTCGTGCGCCGCATCGTAGGGCATCACCCCGCCCCGCAGATAGCGTGTAACGATGTCTTTGACCAGCAGCAGGTTGCCCGTATAGTCGTCGGTCGTGGCCGCGGGGTCCTGCAAATAATTCTCGTTGATCGCCGCCTCGACCGCCGCGGCGATCTCACCCGTGCGGATCATCGCCCGCAGGGTCTCGCCGGGGTGCGCCTCGCCCACGATCCGGGCATAGAGTTTCTGCACCGCGGCGTGAAGGATCGTGCCGAACATCGGGGCGTCGACCTCCTCGGCGATCTCGTCGTCGGCCTGGAGACGCGCCACGGAGTGAAAATAGAACCGCAGGGGACAGGCCACATAGCGGAAGAAAGCCGTCGGCGAGAGCGTGGCCTTCGATTCTGGGTCGGTGAAGCGTCCGAGACGCTGCATGATCCCCTCGTCCTTGGCCACCTCGATCGGATCGGTCTCGGCGAGGTTGACATCCACACCCACCTCGACCTTCCGGACGGGAAATCCGCTCTCGTAGTCGAGCTGGTAGATGTAGCGGCTCGGTTCGCCCGTCGATTTGTCGTCGGCGTGCGAGCAGTAGAGCATCCACACCCGCCGGGCGCGCTGCACGAGGCGGTAGAAATAGTAGGCGTAAACCCCCTCGTGGTGCTCGGGCGTGGGCAGTCCGTAGGCCGCCCGCAGGTTGTAGGGCACGAACGACGCCTGCGCCATGTGGTTGCCCGGGAAGTTGTCGTCGTTCATCGAGAGCAGAACGACGTTTTCGAAATCGAGGTTGCGGGTTTCGAGGATGCCCATGACCTGCACCCCTTCGAGCGGCTCGCCCTCGTAGGGGATGCGTACGGTCTGCAAATGGCGGCGCAGCAGCGAGGTGTAAACCTCCGTCGTCAACTCGATGTCGCACTCGTCCAGCGAATTGCGGAGTTTGGAAATCTCCTCCGAAATCACGGCCAGAAACTCCACGCGCTGACGCCGGTCGTCGCCCTCGTAGGGCGTCCGGGCCACGGCGGCGACGACCCGCAGCAGCCAGTCGGACAGCTCGCGCCACGCGGCGGCGGGCGAAAAGATCATCCGCAGCAGGTCGTTGCGTCCCAGCCATGCGGCGTCGACCGAAATGCGCCGTTCGCGCACGATCTCGTCCTGCATGGCGCGGGTCTCGCGGGCATCGCTGTCCGCGACGTAGGGGTGCGCGAGAATGCCCACGGCGTCGGCATGGTAGAACGTGCATCCTGCGCCCTTCGTGCGGCGGTGGGCCTGCAACTCCACGAGGCGTTCGACGAAGGTGTAGGCCAGGCTGGCCCGCAGCGGATAGCCCATCGTGACGTTGACCTTCCCGATCTCGGGCGGCAGGGCGTAGAGCAGCGGCAGGAGCAGGTTTTCATCGGTCAGCACCACGGCGGTGCGCTTGTCCAGCGGCCCCCGTGCGGCCAGTTCCCGCAGGATCGCAGCGGCGTGCTTGCACTGCACGGCGTTCGACACGGCAGCCACGGCGGTCAGCTCCTTCGGACGCTCCATGTTGTCGTGCGACACGTCCCCGCGCGGCGGGAACTGCACGACGTTCTCGCGCACGAACATCCCGGCCTCCTGCTCGGGGCGGTCTTTATAATAGGAGTCGTAATCCCAGTAGAAATCGGTCTCGGCAGCCGTCGAGAGGAAGCGGAATAGCTGTTTCTCGCACTCCGACAGGGCGTTGAATCCCGCCACGACATATTGCCGCGCCTCGGGAAAGGCATACCCCTCGCCGCGGATGCGGTCGGCGGCGGCCCGCTGGACCATGCCGTTGTAGGCGATGCCCAGCTCGGAGAGCCGTTCGCGGAAGCGGGCGTAAACCGGCCCCAGGGTCTTCCAGATCGCCAGGAAGCGGCGCTTCTCCTCCGAGAGATCGGTTTCGTCGGCGAGCGTCGACCAGAAACGCAGGATTTGCAGCTGCGCGGGAGTGAGGTACGAAATGTCGGCCTCGATCTCCTTGATCTCCGAGATGTTGCGGAACAGCATCGCGGCGTCGATCCGGTATTTGTCGATGGTGTCGAAATCCGTCAGGAGCATGTCGCCCCAGAAATAGAACTTGTCGAACGGCTCGGCGTGGTATTCCGAATAGATTTTGTAGAGTTCGGTGATCAGCCGCACGCGGTCCCCGGTGCGGAGTCCCGAAATCTCGGTCGTCAGATCGTCGACCGTCACCCACCGGGACTGCCACATCGGACGCCCGGCGATGCCCGTCAGGGCGTCGACGAAGAACAGCCGCGCACGACGCGACGGAAAGAGGATCGCCCTTTCGGAAAGCCCTTCGCCGTAACGGGCATAGAGGTCTTCGGCAACTTCGTGGAGAAAGGTTTTCATATAATGCAAAATTCACAATTCACAATAATTTAGTTTGCAGACGTTCAAAACCGACTTCAGCAAAGTCAAAATTATGAATTATGAATTATGAATTGCGAATCACTCCACCCTTGTGATGTCGCCGCCCATGAACTTCGCTCCGCTGCGCACGATGGGCGGAGCGCCCTTGTAGGTGATCTTGCCCCCGGTCGAGGTCTTGCCCTGGAAACGGTCGGTCACCCACAGCGCGGCAACGCCCGAACTGGTGACGTTGGCCTCGGCGGCCATCACCTCCAGCCCCGCTGCTTCGAGTTTTCCGGTCGAGACGAACAGCGAAAGGTAGCGCACCGCGCCCGTCAGCGTCGCCGTGCTCTTGCCCGTAAGCTCCATTTTCAGGTCCTTGACATCCATCCGGGCCGTCACCTGCGCCATGCCGCCCACGGTCAGGTCGAGGACCGTGGCCACCAGCGTGCTGTCGAACGTCGCCACGGCGTCGGCAATGGCGACGCGCTCCAGCGAATTGTAATAAACCGTCACCGAAGTGCGGTCGGGCCGGCGGGCGTCGGAGCGTTCCGTGATGCGCAGCACCTTGTCCTTCACCTCGGCGCGGAATTTGGTCGTATAGGAACCTTTGGTGTCGTAGACGATCTTGGGGGCTTCGGTGTCGGGAACCTGCACGAATTTGACGTCGAGCGGCGCCGACACTTCGACGGCGGTAAACGACGTGAGCCATTCGCGGCGTTCCCCGGTTTCGGCGGGCTGCTGCGCCCGGCAGAGCGCTGCGGCGGCCAGCATCATGGCCGTCAGAATCATTTTCTTCATAACAAGATCTTGTTTTAGCTCCGCTAAATTACAAAATTATTGCGAAGTTCGGGATTTGTTTTGTATTTTTACCCATTAAAACGAAATTTCGGACAGTGAGAGCGAAGATTCTGAATGCAAGCGCCGGATCGGGAAAAACCTACCAGCTGGCCTACAAGTACGTCCGCGACGTGATCGACCAGCCGGGCCTCTACCGCCACATCCTCGCCGTGACCTTCACGAACAAGGCCACCGAGGAGATGAAATCGCGCATCCTGAAGGAGATCCACCGTCTGGCCTCGGGAGGCGCAAGCCCCTATCTGGGAAACCTCTGCCGCGAGCTGTCGCTCGACGAGCGTTCGGTGCGCAAACGCGCCGCCGAGGTGCGTTCGAAAATCCTGCACGACTACTCGCGCTTCACGGTGCTGACGATCGACACCTTCTTCCAGCGCATCCTGCGGGCCTTCATCAAGGAGCTGGGCATCGACCTCAATTACAATGTCGAGATCGAGACGGCTTCGGTGCTGTCGAAGGGCGCCGACACGCTCATCGAGCAGATCACCGTCGACCGCGACCTGCAACGCTGGCTCACGGAGTTCGTGCAGGAGCGCATCGACGAGGGCCGCAAATGGGACATCCGCGACGGCATCCTTTCGCTCGGCGGCGAGTTGTTCAAGGAGAAGAACAAGGACGCGCTGTCGGTGCCGCGGTCGCGCGAGGAACTGGGCCGGATCGTATCGCGCGCCGCGGCGCAGGCCGAGGCGACCAAAAAGCAATTGCAGCAGACCGCCGCCCGGGCCGTTGCGATCATCTCCCGGGCCGGACTTACGGCCGCCGACTTTTCGGGCAAGAGCCGCAGCTTCGCCAATTATTTCTTCACCGTCGCCGCGGGCGAACTGAAACCCTACGGCGCGACGGTGGCCAAGATGGCCGCCGCGCCCGAGGGCTGGGGCGCCAAGGGATCGCCCGCGCAGGCGCTGGCCCCCGAGCTGCAACCCCTGCTGCGCGAAATGTGCGACATCTACGACGCCAACCGCAAGAGCTGGAACACCTGCGACCTGCTGAAGGAGAACTACCGCAGCTTCGCCCTGCTGTCGGACCTCTACAAGCGGGTGCAGCAGCTGTGCGACGAGCAGAACATGATGCTCCTCTCGGAAACCAAATACGTCCTCTCGGAGTTCATCGGCCACAACGACGCGCCGTTCATCTACGAGAAGGTGGGCAACCGTTTCGAGCGTTTTATGATCGACGAATTCCAGGACACCTCCCTGAAGGAGTGGGAAAACTTCCTGCCCCTGCTGCAAAACGCCATGGCGCAGTCGGAGGAGACCTCGGTGCTGATCGTGGGCGACATCAAGCAGTCGATCTACCGCTGGCGGGGCGGCGACTGGAAAATCCTCCACGGCGAGGCCCAGCAGGCGCTGGGCGCGAGCGACACCCAAGTCGAGGTGCTGCGGGAGAACTGGCGGAGCCTCCCCGCGGTGGTCGCCTTCAACAACCGCATCATCGAACGGATCGTCGCCGCGGACAACCGTGCGCTGAACGAAACCCTCGCAAAGGCCTCCGAGGAGGGTTCCGTCGATCCCGCGGAGGCCGCCGCGCTGCGCGACACCCTCGCCGACGCCTACCGCGGACATGCCCAGCTCCCGCGCCGCAAGGCCGAACACCCGGGCTACGTCTCGGTCGAGACCTTCGCCGAGCGGCCGCCCGTCGTGGAGCGCATCTGCGCGCTGATCGACAAGGGATTCCGGCCGTGCGACATTATGATCCTCGTGCGCGGGGCCACCGACGGCGCGAAGGTCGCCGCCGAACTGCTCGACTTCAAACGCCGCAACGAGGACCCGCGCTACCGTTTCGACGTGATGACCCAGGAGGCTCTGATCGTGGGCAACGCCCCCGTCAGCTCGTTCATCGCCGCGGCCCTGCGGCTGGCGCTCAACCCCGACGACTCGCTCTCGCGCGCCGTCTACAACCACTACCTCGGCCGCCCGTTCGACCGGCCGCTCGACGATTCGGAACGCGATTTTTTCCGCTCGGTGCGGCTCCTGTCGCCCGAGGAGGCGTTCGAGCGGATCGTCATGCGGCACGCCCTGCAAGGCGACCGTCGGCAGACGGCCTACCTCCAGGCCATCCACGAGCAGATCATCTCGTTCTGCGCGACGAAAATCGCCGACATAGCGCTGTTCCTCCGCTGGTGGGAGGAGACGGGCAAAAACCGCTCGCTGTCGGTCGAGGAGAGCGCCACGACGGTCGAGATCACCACCATCCACAAGGCCAAGGGGCTTGAAAAGCGGGCCGTGCTCATCCCCTACTGCTCGTGGTCGCCGGACCCCAAGTCGAGCGGCACGGTGCAGAACATCGTCTGGGCCGAGGCCCGCGGCGACGGGGCCGAAGCGATCGGCCGCTTCCCGGTGAGGTACAAGAAGGCGATGGCCGAATCGGGCTTCTCGTCGGAGTACTACCGCGAGCTGGTCTACGCCCACGTCGACAACGTCAACCTGCTGTACGTGGCCCTCACGCGCGCCGCCGAGTCGCTGCACGTCTTCATCCCGCAGAAGGGCGGCCGCACGGTCGGAGGGCTGCTGCTCCAGAGCATCGCAACCGACGGCGACAAGGCCCTGCTGGGCGACTTCGAAGGCCGCTGCACCATCGACGAAGCGGGCGAACACTTCGCTTTCGGGGAGTTCGCGGGCCCCGTCGCGGGCGGTTCGAAACGCTCCGAGGCCGAGCACGTCATTCTGGAGGAGTACCCCACGGCGCAGGCCGACCTGCGGCTGCGGCTCCCCTCGCAACGCTATTTCGAGGACGGCGGCGAGGTCGAGCTCTCGCCCCGGAACCTCGGCATCCTGATGCACAGGGCCTTCGAGCAGGCCGACGACGAGGCCGGAATCCACGAGGCCGTGCGCGGCATGCAGGCCGACGGCACGCTGTCCGAAGCCGATGCCGCGACCCTGCGGCAGATGATCGCCCGGGCCTTGGAACACCCCGAGGTGCGCGAATGGTTCGGCGGAGGCTGGGAGCGCGTGCGCAACGAAAACGAAATCATCATCCCCGGCAGAGGGTCGACGCGGCGTCCCGACCGCGTGATGATCGACGGACGCCGGGTCGTCGTCGTCGACTACAAGTTCGGCCTGCGCGACGCCGAACGCCACCGCCGGCAAATGCGCGAATACCTCCGCCTGCTGGGCGAAATGGGTTATGCCCCGGCCGAGGGGTATCTGTGGTATGTGAAACTGGGTAAAATCGAAAAAGTGGAGCCATGAGAAGCATCCTCCGAAGCCTTCCCGCCGCATTCCGCCGCCGGGGTCTCCGCATCGCCGCGACCCTCGTGCTGCGCGCCGTGCTGAACCTGGCGGGACTCGCGGCCCTGCTGCCGGTGCTGACGCTGGTGCTCGACCCCGCGGGATTCGAGGGCGACGGGCCGCTGGCGACGGTCTACGTCTGGTCGGGCGTCGCCTCGCCGTGCACGTTCGCACTCGCGGTCTGCGGGGCCGTCGTGGGGTTCATCGTCCTCAAATGCGGCGTCAACTTCCTGCTGGCACGCGCCGAACGCCGCTACATCTACGACCTCTACCGCACCCTTTCGCGCCGCCTCTACATCGCCTACCACGACCGGGGTCTGGCCTTCATCAACAATTCGAACTCCTCGGTGCTGGCGCGCAACGTCAACGTCGTCTGCCTGGCATTCGCCGCCGGGGTCCTGCGCCCCGCCGCCGCGATGATCGCCGAAGCGATGCTCTTCGTCCTGCTGTTCGCCTCGCTGGCTCTCTACACGCCCCTCGCGGCGCTGCTCTCCGTCGTGATCTTCCTCCCCGCGGTGTGGCTCTACTACGCGCTGGTCCGCAACCGCATCAACCGTTACGGCGAACAGGAGAACCGCGCCCAGCGCGAGAAGTCGCGCCTCGTGGCCGAGACCTTCCGGGGATACGCCGACATCGAGTTGAGCGACGCCTTCCCGGGGATGCTCCGCGCCTTCGACCGCACGATGGACGAAGTGGTGCGCACCCGCTCGCGCGAGGCCGACATCGGCCAGCTGCCCCAACTCTTCACCGAGATCGGGCTTGCCGTGGGCATGGCCCTGCTGGCGGCCGTGAGCTTCGGCGGCGGGCAGTCGCAGCTGCTGTTCGGCGTCTTCGCCGTGGCGGCCCTGCGGCTGATGCCCTCCGTGCGCGGCATCATGTCGGGCTGGGCCACGATCCGCTACAACCGCTACACCATCCCCATCCTGCGCGAAGCGGCCCTCCACGAGTCGGCCTCCGCGCACCCCGAGGTCCCGACGCGCGAAACGCTGCCCTTCGAGCGCGAAATCTCGGTCCGCAACCTCTCGTTCCGCTTCACCGAAGAGAGCCGGGAACTTTTCCACGGCCTCACGCTCACCATCCGCAAGGGCGAACGCATCGGCATCCGCGGGGCGTCGGGCGCAGGCAAGACCACCCTTTTCAACCTCCTGCTGGGCCTTTACGAACCCACGTCGGGAGAAATCGCCGTCGACGGCACGCCCCTCACCGCCGCAAACCGCCGGGCATGGCAGAACCGCATCGGCTATGTCTCGCAGCGTCTGTTCCTCACCGACGGAACATTCGCGGCCAACGTCGCACCGGGCGTCCCGGACGCCGAAATCGACCGCCGGCGGGTCACCGAAGCCCTCGAAGCGGCCCAGCTGGGCGAATTCATCGCTTCGCTGCCCCTGGGGATCGACACCCCCGTCGGCGAATGCGGCAGGCGCCTCTCGGG
>OGOQ01000859.1_pt1 | contig 26661 bp, 26 predicted proteins | sample 1552691 | NCBI WGS metagenome assembly OGOQ01 (sample SAMEA2580209, study PRJEB22360) | human gut metagenome | biome: human gut; feature: human-associated habitat; material: faeces | place: Denmark | collected 2008/2010
TCCGTGATGCTCGTGGCTACTTCTTCGAGAGCTTCAGCGAGCGAGAGTTTGAAGAGAAGGTTGCCCCAATCTTGGGACATAGTGTTCACTTCTGCCAAGATAACGAGTCTATGAGCAGCTATGGCGTGATGCGAGGCCTGCACTTCCAGCGCCCACCATATACCCAAAGCAAACTAGTACGTTGCGTAAAAGGCAGAGTGCTTGATGTAGCAGTAGATATTCGTAAAGGTTCACCAACCTATGGTAAGCATGTAGCTGTAGAACTGACAGAAGACAATCATGTTCAGTTCTTCATCCCGAAGGGCTTTGCCCATGGTTTCGCTGTTCTCTCAGAAACTGCAGTCTTCCAATACAAGTGTGATAACTTCTACCATCCAGAGGCTGATGGAGGAATCTCTATCCTTGATGATAGCCTTGGTATTGATTGGAAGATACCAACAGAGCATGCCAATCTCTCAGAGAAAGATACAAAGCATGCAATGCTGAAGGATTTTGATAGTCCATTCGATATCAACGTGGATTTATACAAATAATACACTGTTCTTTAAGCATTGATTATGCCGCGATGAAGGTGTCAAAGGAAATCTATACCTTGCCAGCCGAGTTTGGCTGGAGCGACTTAGGCAGCTGGGGCAGCCTCCGTACCCTGCTTCCACAAGATGAGGCTGGCAATGCCAAGGTAGGTAAGGACATCTGATTGTATGAATGCAAGAACTGTGTGGTTCATGCAGCCGATGAAAGCAAGGTGGTAGTTCAAGGCTTGGATGGCTATATCGTTGCCGAGAAGAATGGACAACTGCTTGTCTGCTCCTTGAAGGAGGAACAGAGAATTAAAGAATTTGGAAAGTAATATATGTCAAATCAAACATCAGATAATAATAAACGAATAGCGAAGAATACCCTTCTTCTATATCTCCGTCTCATCCTTACCATGGGCGTGGGACTGTTTACAAGTCGAGTCGTACTCAATACTTTAGGTGTAGAAGATTATGGAGTATATAATGTAGTAGGTGGTGTCGTGGCAATGTTCGCCCTTTTCACAGGGTCGTTGTCAGCTGCGATAAGCAGATTCCTCACTTATGAATTAGGAAAGGGAAATGTGCATAAGCTCAATGTGGTGTTCTCTACGAGTGTCACCATACAGTTGGTATTGGCTATTGTGGTTAGTCTCCTAGCAGAAATAGGAGGTGTGTGGTTCTTGAACACTCACATGAATATCCCGGCTGATAGAATGAATGCGGCCAACTGGGTGTTGCAATTCTCCATCCTTACCTTTGCTATCAACCTCGTCAGTGTACCATACAATGCGGCAATCATTGCACATGAGAAGATGTCGGCATTTGCTTATATCAGTATCTTGGAAGTGATATTAAAACTGGTTGTGGCTTACACGCTTTATGTATCTCCAATAGATAAACTGAAAACATACGCATTTTTACTGGCACTTGTAGCCTTGATTATACGTTTTGTTTATAGCATATATTGTAGTCGAAACTTTGAGGAATGTCATTACAAGTTTGTCTTCGACAAATCACTTCTGAAACAGATGACGGGATTTGCCGGATGGAATCTTTTGGGTTCAGGTGCTTACCTCTTTAATACGCAAGGTGTCAATATTGTAACAAACTTGTATTTTGGCGTTGCCGTCAATGCCGCTCGTGGGGTGGCAAGTCAGGCGGAAGGTATCATCCGTCAGTTCGTTACCAACTTCACCACTGCCATCAACCCGCAAATTACCAAATCTTATGCGGCTGGTGATATGAACTATATGTATAGTTTGGTTTGTCGTGGTGCCAAATTTTCCTATTTCTTGATGTTCTTCTTTGCTGTACCGTTCATGTTTGAGACGGAAACCATCATGCGTTTATGGCTGAAGAACTATCCACCAGAGGCACCGCTGTTCCTCCGCTTGTCAATGATAGGCACTTTGTTTGATATATTAGGAAATGCCACAGCCAATGCAGCTTGGGCTACAGGCAATGTAAAACGGTATTATATCGTTATTGGTGGCGTAGGTTGTTTGGTCTTCCCTCTGTCCTGGATTGCCTTTGCAATGGGAATTGATGCATATGCTTCTTATATCGCCTTTGCTGTTATTTATTTGGTCTTGGTGTTTTTGAAGTTGTATATCATCAAAGGATTGATTGGTTTTCCTGTTATAGAGTTCTACAAAAATGTCTTCGGTAGGATAGTTCCAGTTACTATCCTTTCGTTCGTGTTGCCAGCTATTGTATATTTTAACATGGATAATTGCTTGCTGCGCACATTTGTCGTAATAGCGATAAGTGGCATATCTACAGCTGCGATAACTTATTTTATTGGTATGTCTAAAGGGGAAAGAAGTAAAATCATTCAGATTGCTAAACAGAAGTTGAACAGAAACAAATAAAGATATATGGGGTTAAAACAATACATTAAACGAGGTGTTAAATTCATCTTGCATGGCGTGCCGGAACGTAAGGTTTATGCACAAGTTTCTTATCTTGCTCCAAGTGAGATGTTAAAAGGTAGAACGGCACTTGTCACAGGAGGAACAAGCGGCATCGGGTTCGAGGTGGCTAAAGCTTACATCAATGCAGGGGCACGGGTTGTCATCACTGGCAGAAATGAGGAAAAAGTAAAGAAGGCATGTGAGGCTATTAACAAGGAAGTTTCTCGAAAAGGAAACATCTTTGGTATAGTCATGAACAATACTGATGTGAAGTCAATGCCAAGTAAACTTCAAGATATAGAACGAGTGTTGGGTACTGGGCATATTGACATTCTTGTCAATAATGCTGGTGTTGTAGGAGGAGAAGTAAAGGATTGTACAGAGGAATTGTATAACACGATTCTTGATACGAATTTGAAGGGGACATTCTTTTTATCGAAATTAGTTGCAAGCTATTGGGCGGACAACCAAATTGAGGGTAATATCTTGATGATGGGATCGAGTTCCTCGCTTCGCCCAGCCACTTCCGCCTATACGCTGACCAAAAACGCACTTTATGGTTTCACCAAAGGCTTGGCAAAGGTGCTTGCCCCTCATGGTATCACGGTGAATGGGTTGGCTCCTGGTCCTACTGCCACTCCTATGACTATGCCGAATGGAGTAAGGGATGAAATATCCTTTCCTAATCCTTTAGGTAGATTTGTTATGCCTGGCGAGATTGCCAATATGGCCGTATTCCTTGTCAGCAATATGGGACGCTCCATTATCGGTGACATGGTGTTTATGACAGGAGGCTCAGGCATTGTGACTTTTGATGACGTAAAATATTCATTTTAATTTAGAAATATAGACATGCAATATCATTATACAAACGAAAAAAATGTTCTTTTCTGCATTTCGCTTCTTAAGGCGTATGGTGTTAAAAAAATCGTTGTGAGTCCGGGGGCAACGAATGTGACGTTCGTCGCTTCTGTGCAACGTGACAGCTATTTTGAGCTATATTCTTCGGTGGATGAAAGATCGGCTGCTTACATTGCTTGCGGCTTGGCAGCAGAAAGTGGTGAGCCTGTTGCTTTAAGTTGTACGGGAGCTACTGCCTCACGAAATTATTATCCAGGCATCACCGAGGCATATTACCGCAAACTGCCTGTGCTTGCCATCACTTCCACACGTGATGTTTCCAAGATTGGTCATCTCCATGACCAGCAAATGGATCGAAGCGTACAGCCTAATGATACGGTTAAATGTAGTGTTCAGATTCAGACTATTAAAGATGCTACAGACGAGTGGGATGTGATGATCAAGCTGAACAAAGCCATGCAAGCCTTGACTCGCAATGGCGGTGGTCCTGCCCACATCAATCTGACCACGACTTATTCACGTGATTATTCAGTCTTGGAATTGCCAAAGGTTCGTAAGATAGGTCATTTTACCATATTCGATGAACTTCCACCTATAGAGCAGCAGAAGAAGATTGCAATTTACGTTGGTACTCATACCAAGTGGACTAAGCGATTGACAGATGCCGTTGACAAATTCTGTCAATCTCATAATGCTGTAGTATTTTCCGAACCATGCAGCGGATATAAGGGCAAATATAGAGTGTTCTATTTTATGGCGGGCAACCAACCTGTTCCAGACGATAATAAATGCCCTGATTTATTAATTCATATAGGAGAGGTCAGTGCTTTCCCTGACACTTTCAGTGGTTGCAAGGAAGTTTGGAGAGTGAACGAGGATGGCGAGATCCGTGATAAACTTAAGAAACTTACTAATGTTTTTGAAATGCCTGAGTATGCTTTCTTCGAGCATTATTCTATAGATACTGTGGGTGATGACTCCTATCTTACTGCATGTAAAAAGCGTAATGAGGAATTGCAGAAGATGATACCAGAGTTACCGTTTTCTAATGTCTGGATAGCTCAACAAATGCACGATAGAATTCCTTCTGGTGCAGTGCTACACTTAGGCATATTGAGTTCTCTGCGTGCTTGGACACTGATGGGTACACCTGCCAACATCGACATCAATTGCAATGAAGGCGGTTTTGGAATTGATGGTAATATGTCCTCGTTGTTGGGAGCGTCGTTGGTACATCCCGACAAACTGTATTTTGGAATTGTCGGTGATTTGTCTTTCTTTTATGACATGAACGTAGTGGGTAATCGCCACCTGCGCAGTAATGTCCGCATTATGATCATTAACAATGGCCGTGGCAATGAGTTCCGTCTTTATACGAATCCTGCCCGTATGTTTGGTGCGGAAACAGACGAGTATATTTCCGCTGCAAGACATTTCGGTAACAAGTCACCGCTCGTGATCAAGCATTATGCAGAAGACTTGGGATTCGAATATTTCTCAGCAGTGAACAAGGAAGAGTTCCATAGACATTGTCAGCGATTCTTAACTTCAGAAATGACAGGCAAGCCTATGATTTTCGAAGTATTTACCGATACGGAGGATGAGAACACTGCATTATATACTGTCAATAACCTCGACCAATCGTCTAAAGACAAATTGAAAGATAAAATTAAAGGCATCGTGGGCGAGGATACCATCAAGAGTTTAAAAGCATTTATTAAGAAATAACAAGAAGTACAATGAATATAGTTATTGTAAACCAACCATTGGGAAACCGTGGAGACGAGGCGGCTCACAGAGCTTTGGTTCGTGAAATCAACAAGAGATTCCCTGAAGCGAAGGTGGAAGTATTTAGTCCGAATGGCAATCCTGCAATATTGAAGGAAATTAGCGTCAAGAATCCAAACAACTATTACAATTCGGAAAAGATTAGCTATAGATTCTATAGATATTTTGTAAGATACATTCTTTATAGTCCTGCTCTTTATCCCTTGTGGGGATTACAGCCAATATTTAGGGCGTGGATAAATAAGTTGAAATGGGCGGATGTGGTTGTCTGCGCTCCTGGTGGCATCTGTATGGGTGGTTTTATGAATTGGAGCCATGTGTCTTTCCTTGCCATTGCCAAGTATTATCACAAGCCAATCATCTATTTCTGTCGTTCCATCGGTCCTTTCAGTGATGAGACTAAGGACAAAAAGGTATTTAAGCGTGTAAGTATAGATTTGTTGAAGCATTTTGACTATATCTCTCTTCGTGATGGAAAAAGTCAGAAGTTGGCAGACTCTTTGGGCGTGAAGTATCATTCTACAACGGATGCAGCATTCTTGGATAATACAGAAGTATCTGTGCCAAATGAAATCAAAGCAGTGATAGGTGACAAGAAATATATTGTCTTTGTTCCTAACAGTTTGACTTGGCATTTCTATTACAAGAATACGCCACAAGACTATATTGATACCTATTATATTGATATCATCAAGCATATTGAGCAGAGATACCCTGATTGTCAGATAGTGATGCTCCCACAGACATTTATGAACCCTTCATGGGGTAATGATGTGGATTATTTCCGTGATCTTCATAAGAAGTATCCATCAAACCAAATTACGGTGATAGATGATATTTATGGCTCTGATGTGCAGCAAGCTGTAATCAAGGGTTCGGAGATGGTCATTGGTGCACGCTATCACAGCGTGGTCTTTGCCATCAACCAGGCTCGTCCTTTCTGTGCGTTGAGCTATGAGCATAAGATTGAAGGACTCTTGCAGATACTGAAGTCCACCGACAGCATGATAGACATCAAGGATATTTTTGCCGATAAGGATGTGCTTACTAAAGCTACCGAACAGACATTGGGTATTATCGATAAGGCGATGGCTGACAAGAGCGACCGCACGTTCCTTCGAGATAAAGCTAAGCATATAGCCCTTGAACAGTTTGACAATATAGAGCAAACCATAAGACGCAAATGCAAGAAATGAAAGATGTGCAGTTAAATCCTGTTAGGAAAGTATGGGTTGATTACGTTAAGGTGTTGGGTATGCAGACAATCTCCCCCATTCTCTTTCAATGTCTGATTGTGAGGTCTTGACTCTTCTTGTGTATTGCATATCAGAAATTAATGGTATCGTATATATGTATCAAGGAGCCTATGGCGAAAATATAGCATTGTTTATGATAGGTAGCTTGGCTGGTATATGGATGATGGTAATCGTGAACCGATGGCTTGAAAAAAATTCTTCAGATGTGATTGCTGTTCTTTCTTCAGGAACAATACTGATGCTTGGCTTTCAAAGCCACTTTTTCAGACTGCTGGCAGTCGTATTGCAAAAACTAGATATAGCTAGAGAGTTATGGCCTTTTGACTTTTCTACCCTGGTGGGAAGTCTCGCCATTGTTATTACGTTTTATCCAATCATTCTTTTTGTTAAACGTTATTGCCCGATATTGATGGGCATGAGAAAATAAATATTAATGAAACGAATTAAGCAAGATACATTGCTATTCTTAACGGCTTGTGTGCATCCCAAGGGGATGGCGCAGACTGCACTTCAAGACGGCGATGTGCGACAACAACAATATCTTGACGCTATCAGGTTCTATTTGGATAAATTTCCTTATAGAATCTTGGTCGTTGAGAATACGGAAGTGGATTTGTCTTCTTATTTTAAGGAAGAAATCAATGATGGTAGATTGGAGTGTATGACCTTTGATGGTAACAGCTTCGATAGAAAATTAGGTAAGGGATATGGTGAAGGTTTGATTATCAATTATGCTTTTCAACATTCTCGTTTTATCAAAGAATGTAAGTATTTGATAAAGGTTTCTGGAAGACATCGGGTGTTGAATCTCAATTCCATTATGTCAGTCTCGGAATGGTTCTTGAACGAAAAAGATGACTTGGTGGTTTGCGAGGTGAAACCTGAAAAGAATTTTGCTCGGAGCGATTGTTATATAGCTTCGAAGTCTTTTTACGAGAAGTATCTTAATGAGGGATTGTTGCATTGTAATGATAGCAAGAATATTTGGTTTGAGCATATTCTTTATAGATGTATTACGCAGTCTCACAAAGATGGTTTCCAGTTTCTATATATTCCTTTTGCTCTTGACCAAAGAGGGGACTCAGGAACCAGTGGCGAGAAGATGACCAAGACAAGGCTGAGAAGGAAATTACATTTCTTTGTGAATATGTTATATTATAAGATGAAAGGGGGAAATGTATGATAGGATATGCACTCTTGGGGTTTGCGTTATTACTATATCCATATTATAAGAAATGGAGTTTGTTGTTATTCATTGCATTTTGTTGTGGAGGCTTTCAAGTTCTAAATCAAATTGTATTGGGTACTAAACCAGCCGATTTGGCTGCAATCTATACTGTAGTAATATGCGTTTATTCTTTTTTTGCAGAAAAAGGAAACTATGAAAATGATCTGGTACATAAGTTGTTTAAAGCTTTTGTCGTCTTTTTTGTACTGTCTGTGTTATTTTCCCTATTTCATTATGGTTTTACATTGCCACAAGTTGTTCAAGGAAGTCGAATGCATTGGACTTTCTTAAGTTTCTATTTCTTGCAAAAAACGAGAAATGAAGATGTAGAATGGATTGTGAATAAAATAATACGAATTACTATATTTGTATCTGTTTTGTACATAATTCAGGTATTGACAAATTTACCAGTGTTGCCATATGTTGTTGAAGATAATATTGATAGAGCAACAGGTATCGGACGATTTTATAACTATCCGTATTTCTTAGGATTCGTTATTTATGCAGTTACTATATTTCCTGACAAATTCAAGATTAAGAGAAAGAATATTTGTTTGGTAATTTTGTTTTTAGCCCTTCTCTGTACACAGGGAAGAACAATGATGATTTCTTTGACTCTCATGTTGTTTATAGGATTGTGGCTAAATGGACATAGAACCAAGCTTTTAAAAATAGGCATTGGATTGGGTATTTTTCTTTTGCCATTTGCAGATTTGATTTCTGCAAGATTTTCTGCGTCTGGAGGTTCAGATTCAGATATTCAAGCTATTTTTAATGGAAGTTTCAAGAATGATTTAGATTCAAGAACGGGTACGGGGTATTCCGTTTCTGGAGGTACGATGAGTTATCGTTTCGCTTGGATTTACGAAAGGGCAGAATATCTTTCAGGGAGGCCATTATCTGAAAATATTTTTGGATTAGGCATGATTTCAGAATCACAATCAGCTTTAGTTAATCGTATGTATAAGTTTAATTTGGGATTAGTACAAGATAATGGATTCAGAACTCAGATAAGTACTCCTGATATATCGTATGGTAATTTCTTAACACAATTCGGATATGTGGGTGGTTTTATGCTGATATTATTTTGGATTTCCATTTTGTATAAATTATATATCAATCGGAATGATCATCCTATCATATTCAGTACTATGTTGCTTATTCTTTTCTATTTTGTGAATTCTTTGGCAGGTTCTACAATGTCTAATATGTATAGTTTCGGATTTCCTTATCTCGTGCTGTCATTGATTTACCCAAAGAAAAATCAAAAAGTATTATCTGTAACTGTATGAAACATCTAATAGAAAAATTTATGTCCCTTCCGAAGAGTCTTTATGTCAGTATGAAATTCTTATTCTTTCCAATCCTCCAAGCTCTTCGCATACCTATATTGGTGAGATACGACACTAAACTGACAAGTTTAAGCGGAATTGTAAAATTCAATTCGGGGGGTAAGAACAGCAATATTGACCATTGGCTTTGGACAAGTTGGTATTGTTGAAAAAAAGTACGAACGTTCTATCATTCAGATAGGTGGTAAGTTAATATTAAATGGAAAAGTAAACTTGGGTATTGGTAGCAAACTTTGTGTAACAAAGATAGGAATACTGACGATAGGAGATAGTTTTATCAACACAGCCAAGACAACCATTATTTGTGATAACCAAATTACGATAGGCAACAATGTGCTCGTATCCTGGGATACTCTAATCATGGATACTGATTGGCATTCGGTTATGAATACTATAACGAATGAAACTTTCTCTTGTGTCGGAGAAATTTCAATCGGAAACAATGTCTGGTTGGGTTGTCGAGCAGTAGTATTGAAAAACTTATGCATACCTGATGGTTGCATTGTCGCAGCAAATGCCTTGGTCAACAAATCTTTTGTTACACGACATACTTTGCTTGCCGGTAATCCAGCAAAAGAACGAAAACAAAACATAACACGCAAACTATAAGCAATGAAAATAGTACATATAGAATCAGGTCTGGGCAACCAGATGCTTAGTTACTGTGAATACTTGGCATTAAAGAGCCTTCATCCCGACGAGGATATATACATAGAGACGATGATATACGACATTCCAGAATGTAACGAGGTCATTAAGCAATGGAATGGTTATGAGCTGAAGCGTATCTTCGGGATTGATGCTCCTAACATCAAAGAGCGATTTACAGAAGAGCAGTGGATACAAATCATGAACGAGGTGCATGCCTCTGAGTTTTGGGACAAAAACTGGAACTATCCAGTATATATCACATACGCTTTGTGCAATGCTGGACTCGACATCCGGAACATCCGAGGCGACTTCGAGTTGAAGGTAGCAATACGCAACCTCAACATGAAGGTGGTATACAAACCAACGTTAAAGGAAAGGTTGATAGACTCGCCATTGGGTGACTGGTTCAAGCGCACCTATCGCACAGTCCGCAAGCAGCATTTCATCGCTCGCGACTGTCATTATCAAGATGTTTTCTATGAAGGGGATGACAGTGTGTTCACAGGTCAATGGCTTTCGCTGAAAAGAATCGGGAGCGGTATGGAGCGGATAGAGAAGGAAGTGAGGGAGGCTTTCACTTTTCCGGAATTCAAGGACTCTCAGAACAAGGAAATGGCAGCCTTTCTTGATGGTTGCAATGCCGTTGCCATCCATGCCCGACGTGGCGATATGCTCGGCTGCAATGGTTATTGCTATAAGTTCGGTTATTTCAAGCGAGCTATCAGTCATATCAAGAAGAAGGTGGAGAATCCAGTGTTCGTATTCTTTTGCGACCCAGGGAGTGTGGAATGGTGCAAGCAGAATGCCCAGATTTTCAATCTCGACTTTGCGAAAGACAAGGTGTATTTCGTGGATTGGAATAAGGGAGAGGAAAGCTTCCGTGACATGCAGCTTATGGCGCACTGCAAGCACGCCGTCATCACCAACAGTTCTTTCGGTTGGTGGGGAGCGTTCTTCATTCAGAATCCGAATAAGATAACCATCTCTCCTAAACAGGAGATTTCCACCAATACCACTTATCATTGTTAAAAACAAAGAATCAATGGAAAATAAGATATTATACTCAATCATTACACCTGTGTACAACAGGGCTGACTGCATCATGAGGTGTATGCAGAGCGTGGAGAAATCCATGCAAACTCAATTCGGGGGCAATATTGAACATGTGATAGTAGATGACGGCTCTTTGGATTCAACAGCTTCTATCGTTGAAGATTATGCCAAGCTGCATCCTCATGTCGTGTTCGTGAAATTTCCTCAAAACAGAGGAACGAATGCCGCTCGCAATGAGGCCATCCGCAGAGCAAAGGGTAAATGGGTTGTCATACTCGACAGCGATGACTATTTTTGCGAGCCTGCACTCTCGGACATAGACAATACCATCAAGGCGAATCCGTCCTTCGGACATTATGCTTTTGCTGCCGATGATATGCTGGGATATTACAAGGACAATTTGATTATCAAGGGGGCAAATCGGAAAGTGTTGAGCTATCCGGATTTCCTGAATGGTTATGTGAATTGCGACTTCATCCATGTGATGCAGCGTGAGGTGTTGCTTCGCCATCCATTCGATGAGGAACTGAGAATATACGAGGGACTTTTCTTCCTTCTCTTTTATCGGGATGTGCATCAGGTACTGTTTACCAACAAGGTGGTCACTGTCAGAGAACGCCAGCGTGCCGACTCCGTTTCCCGTGATGTTATCAGAACTAATATAGTCGTTATCCGAAAGAATGCGAAAAGTCAGGAATTGATGCTGCAATATTTTGGCGACGACTTGAGGCTGTTGGGTATGACAAGGCGTCTTCATGCCATCAAGGTATCGCTGTTTGAGGATTATATTCTCTTGGGTGAATATGGCAAGGCAAAGGGGCTGAATATCTCAAATTTCTTTGGAAAAAAGGAGAAAATTCTCGGTGTAGTCTGTCGTTCGCATACAGGATGGTGCTATCGTCTGCTATTACAATCTTATCTTCTTTTGAAATATAAATTATTAAAGAAAAAACTAAAGGTATAGAAATGAAAATATTACATATATGCTGGTCGCTCGATAATGGCGGAGCAGAGAATATGCTCGTTGACATCATAAACTATCAGGTGAAGTACGAGGATGTATCGTTGTTCATCGTCAACGACCGTATAGACTACAGTATCTTCAACCGCCTGGACAAACGCTGTCATGTCAAGCGGATGGGAAGAAAGGAGGGCGACAAGAATCCTTTTTCTCTGTTGAGTATTTACTGTTTCTTGCTCTTCCACCATTTTGACATTGTTCATCTTCACAATCCAGACATGATTAAGTATCTGTGGCTAAAGCGCAACTATGTACGCACTGTACACAATACTAATATCGGCTATCAGAACTACAGATGGCACAAGGGAATCATTGCCATCTCGGAGTCTGTGAAAGAGGATTTGGAAAGTCGGGGCATTCACAAAAGCGTAGTCATCGACAATGGCATCAATTTCTCATTGATTAAGCCTAACATGCGAAAAGAGAAAAATGGAGTGTTCAGAATGATTCAAGTAAGCCGAATCTACTTCGGACAGAAGGGACAAGACATTTTGGCGGAGGCGGTCAAGAAAGTGCTTTCGCATGGAATAACCAACATTCATTTGGATTTCATCGGTACAGGGCAAGACATTGACAGACTAAGACAAATGATAAAAGACAACTGTTTGGAGGAGTATATATCATTGTTGGGCAACAAACCACGTGAATACATCTATGAGCATCTTTGCGACTACGACCTTTTTGTGCAGCCGTCACGATTCGAGGGTTTTGGCTTGACCGTGGCTGAGGCAATGGGGGCGAAGATTCCTGTGCTCGTGAGTGAGAACGAGGGACCGCTTGCCATCATCGAAAATGGCAATTATGGCTTTACTTTCAAGAACAAGTCGGTTGATGACTGTGCCGGGCAGATAGAGAAAATCATGAAAGCATATCCTTCCAAGGATTTTCTGGAGTCGGCATATAGGCATGTTCATACCCTTTATAACGTTGACAACACGGCACAAGGCTATCTGGACTTTTATCAGAAAATATTGCGAAATAGCTGACAGACGCTTTTTCACGATTTGCGCATTTTTTTGAAAGCAAAAGCGATAGGATTAAAAGAACCACAGTTAGTGGTTTCTATGTAGTTATCCAAAAGTTGTGATAATTGCTGCGAACGCGCAGTCCGCCCATTCACAAATCTCCGAAAGAACTTCGGTGGATTTTAGCTGTGAGCAGGGTGCCAGAGTCACAGCGACATTCCTTAGTTTCGTAGAAACCTGCAAGCTAATGGCAATGGCTCCACTGGATTTCTTTAGGGAATTCTTTGACATGATTGTAGCTGGAAGAAGGGATTATCCTTGATGACAGAGGCTCTTTTAGTTAAACCTGTTTAAAAATCGAAAAAGTTCAAATTCTTAAAATACTCAGTATCCCCAGTAAACGCTGGGGATGGAGTTGTATTGTCATAGGGGTTGGATACTTACCTCCATCTGTTTTGGCGTTTGCCAAAGAGTTGATTAAAGGTAGCAGATGCCACACAACAAGAAGTTTGCGTCATGCGCATTTTGGTCGTGACGCTCAAAAGAAAGTCTAATGCGGACAAAATCTCAGTGTATGCCAACTCTATACGTTGCTGCGCTATTTGCTCAGTCACAAGAAATCCCCTTGGGAGAAGTTGCTGTTAGTGGCACAGTTCTTGGACAAGTTGGAACAGGACTTCAAGGAAGTTTATCCAGACATGGAATCTCCCGTAAAGGATGGTTGTGAGGCTACACTGAGAAAATTGTTTGAAGAAAAATTTAATTGGAAATAATTAAAAAGATGAGAATAATATTTTTAATGATTTACTATGGCTTTGCCCAGCACCTACCAGGCTCATACTCAATATGGGGAGGTAAGCTTTGGAATGCAATAAGAATTTTCTGCTGTCGCAGAATCTTTAAGTATTGCGGTAAGGTTTCGACAATCGATCGTCATGCCTATTTTGGCAATGGCAGAAATATAGAGATTGGTGATTACAGTGGAATTGGGGAGAATTGTGTAATCCCGAATAATACAGTAATCGGAAAATATGTGATGATGGCACCGGAAGTTTATATCGCTTCTAATAATCATTGCACAATTGATACTAAAACACCAATGTGCTTTCAGGGTTATGTAGAAAGTAAGATGCAGACCATAATTGGCGATGACTGTTGGATTTGTCAAAGGGTAATTATGACCCCAGGACATCAAGTCGGAAAAGGGTGTATATTGGCTGCTGGTGCCGTTGTTACAAAAGATGTAGAGCCTTACAGCATTGTTGGGGGAAATCCTGCAAAATTAATCAGAAAAAGAAAATAAGGCATGGACATGTCAAAAAGTATTATATTTTGATTAATTATGAAAGATAGAGATTATAGTATTGATATTTTGAAATTCTTGGCTGTGTTCTTGATTATCAACAGCCATATGGATGCTTTGTATGTGAAGTATGAAATGTTAGCCACTGGTGGCGCGATAGGTGATGTTCTATTCCTTTTTGCTTCTGGCTATACATTATTGTTGAGCAAACGCAAACTGAGTTTTGCCAATTGGTATAAGCGGCGAATCAACAGAATTTACCCATCAGTCTTTGTCTGTGTGTTGGTAGGTGCATTGCTTAAGCATCTTGACTCGCTAAGTCTATTACAATTCGGAGGGGGTGAATTCGTAGTTGCCATTATGGTATATTACATCCTTATCTATTGGATAAAGCAATATGTATTGAAGTATGTTCCTCAGATACTTGCGTTGACAGGAATTGTCGCATTGCTGGTCTATGTGTTGTGGTTTCCATATAAATATGAGACTGGTAGTAAGGGCATGTATGGCATAACAACGCTGTTTCGTTGGATACCTTATTTTGCATTTATGCTTTTCGGATCATGGATGGGATTAAAGCATAAAACTCTGAGGCTCAGACCTATTATTGACTTCTGTATGATGACGTTTTGTCTTGCTGTGTTCTATGGAATTCAGCTTGCTGCCAAGAAAACCTTGATTGTTGCTCCTTATCAGATAGTCACGTTGTTGCCACTTATGGGCATCGTATTTTATTTTTACAAGTGGTGTCATGCCGAATTTTGGAGGAAACTATACACAAATAAATCGGGACATACCGTCATTATGACCATTTCTGGACTATGTTTGGAGTCTTACTTGATTCAATATAGTGTTTTCACAACAAAGATAAACAGCATATTCCCATTCAATCTTCCGATTATGGTGATTGTGGTGTTGGTAGTGGCTTTCATCTGCAAGGTCTTGTCTCGTTTATTTTCTCAAACTTTTGGGGATAAGGATTATGAATGGAAAGAAATAGTTAAATTATATTAATAACAATTGAAATAATGGGAAAAATAAAAAAAGCTATATCCGACCATGTTATTATGGTTGGAAATTACTACAAAGGAAATGCTATAGGGGGGATGGCTTCTGTAGTAAGAGCATATGAGCCATACTTTGAATCATGGCATTATCTGTCTTCTTGGAGAGATGTTAATAAGATTGGTAAGTTATGGTATGCATCAAGGGCATATTTGGCTTTTGCTATGAAAATGCTCTTTTGTCCGAAATATAAGATACTGCATGTTCATGTGGCAAGTGCTTCTTCGTTTCATCGTAAGGCCCACTTTATAAAACTTGCTAAACGTATGGGGCGCAAGGTGATTTTCCATATGCATTCTGCTGTTTTTAAAGAGTATTTCGAGGAATGTAACGATAAAGATTATCTGCTTAAAATTATGTGTATGGCAGATTCTTTTATTGCTCTCTCACGTTCGTGGAAAGAATATTATGCTGGCATCGGTGTACCAAAAGAAAAAATTGTAGTCATAAATAACCCAGTTGATTATCCTAAGGAGTTTTGCTACGAAAAAGATGCACCTGTTCGTATGTTATTCTTAGGAGAATTGTTAGAACGAAAAGGAGTATGGGATGTATTAAAGGCAATTAACGAACATCAGGATTCTCTTCGTGGAAGATTGAAATTGAAAATTGGTGGAAATAAACGCGAAAAGGATGTTGTTGATTTTATTTCAAAAAATAATCTAACAGACATCATTGAATTTGAAGGATGGGTTGCTGGCGACAAGAAATGGCAACTGCTAAATTGGGCAAATCTGGTAATTTTACCTTCTTTCAATGAAGGACTTCCTATCACTCTTTTGGAGGCTATGGCATATAGCTGTGCGTTGATTTCCACTCCTGTAGGTGGTATTCCTGAAATTTTGGAAAATGGTGAGAATGGATTGATGGTAACCCCTGGTAATTCAGAGGAAATAGCTAAGGCTATCCAATATTTTGTTGATAACAGTGTTAAATGTCAGGAAATGGGTGAAAAGAGCTATCAAAAAGTTATTCCATTTTTGCCTGAGACCGTGTTTAAACAACTGTCTAATCTGTATACTCAACTTTTAAAATAATAAATATGGAACTGAATGCCAAAACAATAATGAATAGACTTCAAAAAGAAACAGAACTTTTGAAGCCTATAACACCTGAAAACAGTAAAAAATTAAAAACTGTTCTTGTAGGAATGCTTTCAGACCTTCAGCAGGTTTGCATGGACAATGATATTGACGTCATGCTGGCTTATGGTTCTGCTTTAGGGGCAGTACGACATAAGGGATTTATTCCATGGGATGATGATTTAGATGTTTATATGTCTCGAAGTGATTGGAATAAATTCAAGAGTATTTTCAAATCTTTGATGGGAGATAAATATGAATTAGAAGGTCCTAATGCTAATGAGAATGCTCCCAAACAGACTTTTGCCAAAATATATTTAAAGGGTACTGACCTGACGGATATATACGATTTGAATACTCCATATTTGCATGGCATCTATATTGATATCTTTATTTTGGATAATCTTGCAGGTCATTCTATAATAAGAAAAATTGATGCAAAGGTTTCTGAAATATTAAAGTTTATCATAAATTCTCAGACTTATTATGAGTATCCAAATCCTCTTATAGAAAAATTTATGAAGATGAAGGCATATACTCATTTATATCTGAACTTCAGAAAGTTTTTAGGATTTATGATATCTTTCAAGAGCCATACATTTTGGTGTAATTGGTTTGATAAATTCTTCTCTAGACACAAAAAAACAAGTTCTGGGTTAACACAATTTTCTTGGAGTAGAGAAGTCTTTGATCGCTCAGTTTATTATCCGTGCTCAGAAGGTGATTTTGAGGGGTTAAAAGTAAAACTTCCCGGTAATGTTCATGAATATCTAAGAAAAAGTTATGGTGATGATTATATGGAATTACCACCCATGGAAAAAAGAGAAGATCATATGATAATTAACCTTGACTTTGGTAAATATTAGGTATATGAAAACAGTAATAACATATGGTACTTATGACCTTTTACATCAAGGTCATATTAATCTTCTCAAAAGAGCAAAAGAACTTGGTGATTATTTAATTGTCGGTGTTACAAATGATAACTTTGACCGAGATCGAGGTAAATTGAATGTCCGCAATAATGTCTTGGAACGTGTAGAGGCTGTGAAAGCCACAGGCTATGCCGACAAGATTATTATAGAGGATTATGTTGGTCAGAAGATTGATGATATCCAAAAATACGATGTTGATATTTTTGCTATAGGTTCAGACTGGGAGGGTAAGTTTGACTACTTGAATGAATTCTGTCAGGTGGTTTATCTGCCAAGAACGCAAGGCATCTCATCTACAATGCTCCGAAATGAGAGCCAAGAGACCGTTAACATCGGAATCATAGGTTGTGGTCGAATTGCCAAGAAATTTCCTGCAGAGGCTTCCTTTGTAAATGGTGTGAATGTTTGCGCTGCTTATGATATAAATAAGGATGCAGTTGTAACTATGTCAAAGGATAATGAGAGTATTTGGGCTTATGCTGATCTGGATAAGTTTTACGATGCTGTAGATGCTGTCTATATAGCAACTCCACATCTTAGTCATTATGAATATATCAAGAAATCCTTGGAGGTTGGTAAGCATGTTCTTTGTGAAACACCATTAGTCTTAAACAGGGAACAAGCACATGAGCTATATTAGTTGGCAGAAAACAAGAATGTTATACTGATGGAAGCGAACAAGACGGCTCATTGCCCTGCATTTAATCATTTGATGGTGATGATAAAGTCTGGCTTGATAGGTGAGATAGTTGATATAGAGGCATCTTGCTCTCAACTCTTGGATAAGAAAGGTAGAGAGTTTGATGTAGCTCAAGCTGGTGGAGCTATGCATGAGGAGGGTAGTTATCCTTTGTTACCTATAGTCAAACTCTTAGGTATCAACTATAAAGACCTAACCATATTTAGTCGAATGAGTAACCAGGTGGATGTATATACACATGGTGTCATGCGCTATCCTAATGCTACAGCATCTTTTAAGGTGGGCATTGGTGTGAAAACAGAAGGTAATCTCGTGGTTTCTGGTACGAAGGGATATGCATATGTACCAGCTCCTTGGTGGAAAACGGATTATTTTGAACTTCGATATGAAGATCAGAATGAGAATAAGAAATATTTCTATAAATGGGATGGCTATGGACTTCGTTATGAGATACAGGAATTTATAAGTTGCATCATTAATAAGCGTTTCTCTTCAGCTAGACTTCGAAGGAAAGAAAGCGTATGCATGGCTCAGGTCATGCAACAGTTTGATGAGCGTAAAAACTTCTTTGAAATTTAACGTAGATAATCATGATTAATTTTACAGTAGGCCCAGTGCAGTCTAGTGATGCTGTACGAGCTATTGGTGCAGAACAAGTACCTTATTTTAGAACATCGGAATTTTCTGATGTTATGTTTGAGAACGAGAGACTCATTAAGAAGTTTGCAAAAGCATCTGATGATTCTAAAGTCGTATTCTTGACTTCTTCAGGTTCTGGAGCGATGGAGACAGCTATCATGAATACCCTTACACCAAATGATAAGGCTTTGGTAGTAAATGGTGGTAGTTTTGGTCATCGTTTTGTTGAATTGCTAGAACTTCATCATATTCCTTATACGGAAATCAAACTAGAACATGGTAAGGCGTTAAAAACTGAGCATCTTGCTCCATATGAGGGACAAGGATATACGGCATTCTTGGTTAATAAGCATGAGACCTCAACGGGTGTTCACTATGATATTAATTTGATTAGCAATTTTTGTAAGCGAAATAATCTGTTTTTGATTGTTGATTGTATTAGTACATTCTTAGCTGATCCTTTTGATATGAAGGAATTGGGGGCTGATATTATGATTACTGGTAGCCAGAAAGCTTTAGCGTGCCCTCCTGGAATTTCTGTAATGGTTCTTTCTCCAAATGCAATTAGTCGAGTTAACAACACCAAGTGTGTATGTCAATACTTTGATTTGCAGATAGCATTGAAGAATATGGAGCGTGGTCAGACTCCTTGGACCCCAGCTGTTGGTATTCTGCGTCAGATTAATGCTCGTTTGAAAGAGATAGATGCAAATGGTGGCGTAGAGGGAGAAATTGCTAGAATCGGTGCTTTGGCAACTTATTTCCGAGATAAAATAAAGGGATTGCCTTTTGAAATTGTCTCAGAATCACTTTCGAATGCAGTTACACCGCTTCATCCAACAACAGCTTCTGCTTATGATATCTTCTTGAAAATAAAAGATGAGTATGGTATGTGGATTTGTCCAAATGGTGGTGACATGAAAGACACCATCTTCCGTGTTGGACATATTGGAGCACTGACGACTGCTGATTATGATAAGCTAATTGCAGCATTTAGAGAATTGAAAACTAAAAAGTTCATTTAAAAGACATAAAATGATTTTCAACAGAGTTAAACTGTTAATGCTGTTGCTTTTAACAGCGATGGCTGCAAATGCAGAGGAGGGCTTGAAGGAATCTCCTTTTTCTGCGAGTTTAGAATTGTCCACAAAATATATGTGGAGAGGTATAGAATATGGAACAGCCCCTACGCTATTTCCAATGATTGGCTATAATACGCATGGATTCAATGCATTTGCTATGGGCGGTTATGCCATTGATGGTAGTCATCAGGAAGTTGATTTAGGTGTATCTTATACTGCCAGTGAGTTTACTGTTGGTGTGTCTGATTACTATTATCCTTCTTCCGTTGGTGAAAAAGACCAGTATTTCAAGTTGAGTAATCGTGAGACAGGACATTGGGTTGAGGCTTACGCCACATGGGCAGGAACAAAGGTTCCTTTGTGGGTAACGGTATCTACCTATATTTTTGGAGCGGACAAGAATACTGATGGAAAGCAGATGTATTCTTCGTATGCTGAGGTTGGTTACACCCACACCTTTACTGAAGACAATAATATCGCTTTATGTGTAGGAGCCAATTTGAACAAGGGCTTTTATACTAACAACGAAAGTGGATTCAATGTGGTTAATATCAATGCCAAGTATAGTACGGCATTCAAGTTTGGTAACTTCAAGCTACCAGTCAGTGCCAGTTATGTACTGAATCCTTACAATAATAAATCATATTTTACGATGTCACTTTATTTCGGACTTTAATGAAAACAGCGGTTATTTTATCGGCCAGGAAGGATAAGGATACAGAAATACCTTATCCTTTGAAACCTTATTACGAGAATTCTTGTTTGATAGATAGAACCATCGAGGCTTTGACGGCACTTAACTATGACAATATTCTCTTAATAATAGGGGGGCAAGCTCAACTGTATCAGCGATACGCATCAGAGACAGTTCGTCTGGTATTGAATCCAGACTTTAAGTTTACTTCTTCAATGGGTTCGCTTGCTATGGCAGCACCTTATATCAAGGATGATTTTCTGTTGGTAGAGGGCGATACATTCTATGAATATAAGGTACTGAAAGAACTTTCTGAGACAAAAAACGAAAATTGCTTTGCCATTACAGAAGAGTCTGGTAGTGGGGACGAGGCCTTTGTTGAAACTCGCAGTGGATATATCACCAAGATAAGCAAGGACCGTCATCAGATATGTAATTTCGAGGGTGAGTTATTGGGTATAGTCAAGATTTCCAAGCACTCTTTCGACAGAATGATGAACAAGTGGAAAAACAGCAATAATCCTTATCTCAACTATGAGTACTTACTGTTTGATTCTACTGATGTTTTGGACAGACCTTATATCAAGTTTACCAATTTGATATGGGGAGATGTAGATTGTGAAGAAGATTTCAATAAGCTTCGCAACTATATCTATCCTAAGCTTCGCAGAAAGGAAAATCCATTTGATTACGAAAACTTGATTTCATACCTAAAGGTTATTTTCCCGAACGAACAGATAGAGAATGAGGTGAAGATAAGTCAGATTGGCGGTATGTCAAACAAGAACTTTAAGGTTACCAAGGGCGTATATGAATATGTTCTTCGTGTACCTGGCATTGGCGCAGAAGGTATGGTGGTGCGTAGCAATGAGGAACAAAACTCCTTACAAGCTTGCAAGATGGGTATCAATCCTCCAATCAGATACTTCAACTCAGAGACGGGTATCAAACTTGCAGACTTTGTAAAGAACGCAGAAACATTGAATGGGGCGACCATTCAGCGACCATCAAACATGAAGAAAATAGCCAATATCTTCAGAACTTTACATCATTCTCATGTTCGCTTTGGTAATGAGTTTAATGTATTCAAGGAAATATTGAACTATGAGTATTTGCTGGTTAAAGCAGACGGTAAAATGTATGAAGGCTATGAACCCATAAGAAAAAAGGTTTTTCAATTAGAAGATTACCTGAATCAATTGGGGGTATCAGTAAAGCCTTGTCATAATGATCTCGTAGCCGAGAATTTCTTGAAGGCTGAGGATGGAACTATCTATCTGATAGACTGGGAATATTCAGGAATGAACGATCCTATGTGGGATATAGCTGCCTTATTCTTGGAAAGTAATTTTACTGATGAAAGCAAGGATTATTTTCTTAGCCATTATTTCGATGGCAATGAACCTGAGAATGCCAGAAAGAAAATATTGGTATATCAGATATTGATGGATTATCTGTGGGCAGTGTGGACTTGTATCAAAGAAGCACAGGGAGATGATTTCGGTACTTATGGTATGGATAGATATACCCGAGCAATTGAAAACTTAAAAAAAATAGATTTATAGAATGGAAAGAGAGAATTTGAAAGGTAGAATAGATTGGATTACAACATTGATTCCTTTTGTCATAGTTTTGGCAATGATGTTGGTATTTATGTTGATTCCTTCTCAGTCGAAATTATTTGTTGATACCCTGCGCGGTTTCTTTGGTGATACTATTGGTATCTATTATGTCATCCTAGGATTAGGATGTGTATTGTTATCATTATATTTGGCTTTCAAGGACAAATATGGTCAGATTAAGTTGGGTAACATCGATAAGCCTGTTTATAGCAACTTTGCTTGGGGTACGATGATATTCACTTCAACCATGGCTGCTGATATCATGTTTTATTCATTGATAGAGTGGGCTTTATATGGTGCAGAACCTCATGTGGCAGAACTCGGTAAGATGCAGCTTTGGGCGCCGACATTCCCTTTGTTCCATTGGGGACCATTAGCGTGGGGATTCTATGTGGTACTTGCTATCAGTTTTGCTTTTATGATGCATGTGCGTAAACGAGAGAGACAACGCTTCTCAGAGGCAGTACGTCCTTTGATTGGTGACAGAGTGGATGGACCTTGGGGCAAGGTAATAGATATTGTAGCTGTCTTCGCAATGGTTTGTGCAACGGCTACTACGTTCTCTTTGGCTACCCCTCTTTTGGCTTCAGCCTTGGCATCTGTGTTTGGCATTTCAACCAGCGTTACGCTTACCATAGGTATCCTGCTTTTGATATGTGCAGTCTATACCATTACAGTATTGTTGGGCATGAATGGAATTTCCAAATTGGCATCGTTCTGTTCATATATGTTCTTTGCCATCTTGTTTTATTTCTTGTTCTTGGGTGGAGAAACAAGGTATATTGTAGAGACGGGATTCCAGTCTTTAGGCAACATGGTTCAGAACTTCATCGGACTCTCAACCTATATGGATCCATTGCGAGAGAACAACTTCCCACAGACATGGACTATTTACTACTGGGCGTATTGGTTGGTTTGGTGTATTGCAACCCCATTCTTTATTGCTCTTATCAGTAAGGGAAGAACCATTAAAAACCTTGTCTTTGGTACATTTGGCTGGGGACTGGCAGGAACTTACATGTCATTCATCATTTTAGGAAACTATGGATTGGCTCAACAGCTGAAGCATGGACTTGATGTGACAGGCTATATATCAAATGGAGGTGAGATGTATCAAGCAATATTGAAGATATTCGGCACATTACCTTTACCAGAGGTAGCATTGATACTATTGGTTATCACGATGATTGCTTTCTACAGTACTACATTGGATGGTATTACGTATGTGGCGTCTTCTTATAGCTATAATAAAATCTCTGCTGATGAAGAGCCAAGCAGAAAAATTAGAGCGGTATGGAGTATTATGCTCATCTTGTTCCCTATCGGATTGCTATTTGCCGAGAATACGCTTTACAGTTTGCAGTCGGTGACAATCATAGCTGCATTCCCTGTGGGTATTCTCTTGATATTGATAGTTTGGAGTTTCTTTAAAGATGTGAAGAATTATTTGAACGAAAAATAAAATTTAGATATGAACGCAATTATATTGGCAGCAGGCATGGGAACACGCCTGCGCCCTTTGACAAATGACCGACCAAAATGTTTGGTCGAAGTAAATGGTATCCCTATGGTGGAACGCCAGATACAATTCTTGAAAGAAAAAGGTATTGATGATATTACTCTAATTTCTGGTTATAAAGCTGAAGCTTTGGATTTCTTGAAAGAAAAGTATGGAGTGGATATAGTTTTCAACGACAGATACGATTCTTGTAATAACATCAATTCCCTGTATATCGTTAGAGATAGATTCCATGACACATACGTGATGGAAGGCGATGTTTATATGGATAAGAATGTATTGCTATCCGAAGTTTCCCAATCTACCTATTTCGCCAAAAAGAAAAAATATGAGAATGAATGGGGATTGGAAGTGGATGAGAACAACAAACTTGTGAAGATAAACATCGGTGCAGGTAATGGCTTTCTGATGAGCGGTATCTCGTATTGGAAAGCTGATGGCTGCAAGAAAATTATCGAACACATGGAAGAGGTTTATGCCACTAAGGATTACACCAATCTTTACTGGGATAATATGGTATTGGATATTTATCCTGAACTTGATATACATGTGAAGGAAATAAAGGATATCTATGAGATAGATACACCGGAGGAATTAAAAGAAGTGGAGAGTATATTATGAGTAAATATAGTGTCTTACAGATAAATGACTATTTATTTGTTATTGAGGGTGAAAATTTAGTTACACATGAGATATTCAAGTTGCCTGATTTGTTTCACACAAGGCAGGAAGCTCAAGATTTTTGTGAAGAATTAAATAGACAAAATCAAGAAGATGAAGATTTCTAAAATGGACTCGAATTTTAATGGTCAATTTTAACGATATATAAATCATAACTTCAAGAAGGTTAGCCTCGGTTATGCTGTCATGTTTAGCTTTTGTGAAAAAGCTATACCTTGCCTACCGAGTTTGGCTGGAGCGACATAGGCAGTTGGGGCAGCCTCCGTACTTTGTTTCCACAAGATGAGGCTGGCAATGCCAAGGTAGGCAAGGACGTCCGATTGTATGAATGCAAGAACTGCGTGGTTCATGCAGCCGATGAAAGTAAGGTGGTGGTTCAAGGCTTGGATGGCAATATCGTAGCTGGGAAGAATGGACAACTGCTTGTTTTTTGAAAGAGGAGCAGAGGATTAAGGTATTTGGAGAATAGATAAAATTGATATAGTTATGAATCATGATAGTCTTTTAGCAACTTATTCTCTTTTGGCATATATCAGAGAAAGTTCAAAGGAAGAGGAAAATAAGAGTATATTGCGCGTTTTTTTACCGATTCTAAAAGAAACTCTAAATCGGATGTTTCGTAAGGTCGGAACCGTCTTGCAAGGTAGGGATTATACTGAGTTAATGGCGATGGTCGAACAAGAGTTTGGATTAAAAATTCCAATTCCTGTTATTGATCGTTTGATGCATGAAATTTACCGTACATCTAAAGGCGGTTTTGTACTTAATAACGATCATTCATTTATTATCCGTACAGAAATAAATACAGATATTGCAAGCAACTATAAAACGCAAAAAAGAAGAATACAACAGTTAAAACGCAATTTTGCACTTTTTTGTGAAGGTTTAGGTGTTGAAGCTAACTTTACTGATTTGGTAACTTTTATACAGGACCAAAAAAATCGAATCTTTGAACAACAGCCTTCATCTATATACACCCAAGGCTTTCATATTTCTAAGTATATTTATACAAAAATTAAGAAACGTGATGCTTACTATGATATTATTTGTGACATCTATTTAGGTGGGGTAATAGCTTCGTATCTTCAATTTCAAATCAAAGAACAAATAGTAAATTCTGAATTACTGATAGATACAAATTTTTATATTAGTCTTATCAATCTTAATACAGAAGAGTCATATGAGGCCTGTAAGCAACTTTTCGATTTGACTATTGGAATGGGATATCGGTATTCAATTCTGGAATCAACAATAGAACAAATAAAAATATTGTTGTCTAATCGTGCTAGACAGGTAAAATCTAAGGGGTTGTTGTCTTCTTTAGATGTCGCAGATGTTTTGGCAGCCTGTGAAAGAAGAGGTTTGGGAAAAACTGATTTGGAAAATATCAAGGATAATCTCAGAGACGATTTGTCTAGCAAGGGAATTTCTATTATTTATAATAGTAGCATACGCCATCTTATCGAGAAAACAGAAAAATCTTCAGATTTGTGCAAGCTAACAAAGTTGAGAGGTAATAAGGATAGTGCCTTTAATGATTTGCTAGCTCAAGAATATGTATCTTATAAGCGTAAAGGAAAAGCCATAACTGAGTTTAATGATGTAAATTGTTGGTTCTTAAATAATTCTTTTTCTGTAAATTGGAAAGAAAAGGATAAACCTGTGTGGAAACGTATCAGTATTACAGCTTCTGATTTATTAGTTCTGCTATGGTTGGCGAATCCATCTTTACCTATGGGAAATAATAGACATATGTTAGCGATTGCAAGTTTGTCTGCTAATGTTATAAACTACAGGTCAGGTCGTTATCCATCTGGTAAGGTTGTAAGTCGATTGCAAGATAAAATTGCAAAGCTACAGGAACAACATAATATATCAGAAAAGTCTGTCGCTAATTTGTGTCTCCGTATGGCTGAGGGGGCTATTGACCAGACAGAAGCAGAACGCCTTCTAGTTTTATCAACAGAAGATTTAAAAGAACACATAGAAAGTTATTCTAAACTTGATGAGTCTTTCATAGAAAAATCGGAAGAGTTAGATCTGCAAAAATCAGTAAATTCAGAGTTGCAAGAGAAGTTACATCAAAAAGAACTTCAGGCCAAATTATTCAAGATGAGAACGTGGGGCATCGTTTACTTTGTTATTATATTTGTTGTCTATTATTTGGGAAATCTTTTTATTCCAGATATACCCATAAAATGGCTAAGTGTGTCGGGGCAGTTGTTGTATTGGATTTTAACAACAATAATTGTAAATTGGTTTAACCATTTGTATTTTGTGTATGGCATTCTATCTTTTATAAATAAGGAAAAAATTGAAAAAATGATAGAATCTTCAAAGATATGATATTCTAGGGCTTTGTATAAAATCATAGCTTCTTGCATATTTTGATAAATGATTCAAATTTTATTGCTTTTATGAAAATATAAGATTTGTTTGTCATATATAGTATTGTTCTTTCATTATTAAAATAAATTTATCTAACTCAATATACAATGGAAACTATAAAAGTATTAAATATTAATATTCAGAACATTACTCGTCAGGAACTCTGGGAGAACCTGAAGGAGGGTGTTCTCGTGACTCCTAATCTTGACCATTTGATTAAGCTTCAGAAGGACAAGGAGTTTTATGACGTGTATCAGAAGTCGGAATGGGTGGTATGTGACAGTAAGATCCTCTACCTGTTCGGTAAGTTGTTGAAGACTCCAATCAAGGAAGCGATTCCGGGTT